>ENA-ORDA01001998-ORDA01001998.1-marine-metagenome-genome-assembly--contig:-NODE-1998-length-16113-cov-2.620978_pt1 | contig 16113 bp, 11 predicted proteins | sample MGYA00237778_ERZ508506 | MGnify/ENA primary metagenome ERZ508506 (study PRJEB26177, sample SAMN06267891) | marine metagenome | isolation source: Monterey Bay, California, USA | place: Pacific...
AGGATCGGACCCGAGCGTCCCTTCAGGGGATCCTGCCAAAATTGTCGTGGAAACGTCAGCCATCGGAGCAGGCTCCTGATCTTGACAGCCCTGACGTGACCGCGGTTCTTACTGAGAAGGAAAGCGCCGCACCTGGAGGTTCCGGCCAATCACGTGTTGATTCCTTGAAATCACGATTTCGGATTGGCAAGCCACGAATTTCCAAGGCTGCTGGTTTTAGGCCACGATCGATTCCAGCAAATGAGGTAGCGGCCGATGAGTTCCGCTCAATTGATGCTGAGTTGGAAGGTTTGTATGCAACGGAGTCGGGATCGGCAGCTCGCGGGCTTGATGCGCTGCTCGCTGACGCTGATGCGATGTCAGATTTAGATTCGTTTGGCAACGATTCCGAAGAAAAAATGATTGTCCTCCGGGCTACTCCCGACGTAAGTGCCTTCCAGCCGTCTGACCAGAATTCTCAAGCGTCATTGAATCTAATTCAGCTCCGTAATCGCGGCTTCAAAGTTAGTGACGATGTGTCGATTCGTTCGTTACCCTTTGTCACAGGCGACCAGGAGTCCCAGGCGATTGAGCCGGTCAAGGGGTTGCCAGCGAGCTCACTGAGCTGGCGAGAGCAACTTCAGAAATACCCCGTGACGCAGGATCAAAAGTCAAATTCAGTTGCTACGTTGCTCCAGCCAAAGCAAACTGAATTGCGTGTGCTGCGAATGACAGCGGTAACCCCGGAGGATCGTTCGGTGCGGGTTGCCCCGAAAGTGAGTATCCGTAGTGTCGGCAGTCCGACGGTTGTGCGGGGGGTGCATCCTGACGTTTCGCCAGGCGGTCACTCAGCTGCTACTGATCTTGCCGATCCGCATTCAAGTAACCGCCGTGTTTATTCCACCGGACAGTATTCTCAAGAAAAGACGTTGAACCGATAACAAGCTGAACCGACAATTAAGACGCTCGTCAGCCACCGCGTAAGACGTTTTTAATTTCGTCGCTCCTTCCGAATTTTTCATTTTTAGAATCCCTTTACTTTCGCGAGTTTGATGTGAAACCTGGCCACGCGATTGTTTTATTTGACGCAGTCGGTACCGTGATTGAACCGATCGAGTCGATCGCAAATATCTATCACCGTCTTGGTGTAAAGCACGGTAGCAAGTTAAATCGCTCGGTCTTGAGTGAGCGAATCACGCTCGCGCGACGAAACTTTTTCAATGTCGGGGAATCAGCACAAACTCGATTTGCAGATTCAGAAAATTCAGCACCGCTACTTGCCGAGTTGGAATCATCGGATGAAATCGAGCGTGAGTTGTGGAAGCAGTTGGTCTTTAACGTGTTTGAAGACCTTGATTCACCGGATTTGCTGTTTGCTGAACTATGGAGTTATTTCGAAAAACCAGAGCACTGGCGTTTGTTTACCGACGTTGAGGCTTGTTGGTCAGAACTGCAAATGCATGGAATTGAAATTGGAATCGCATCCAATTTTGATTCTCGCTTAAACTCGATTGTTGACGAGCTTATTCCAATTTCCAATGCAGATTATTTATTTTGCTCGTCGCAAGTTGGATTTCGAAAGCCTAGCCCTTTGTTTTTCCAGCAGGTCCATTCGGCCATCGAATGCATCAACCCTCAGTCGAAAGACGACCTGTCAATCTTCATGGTCGGTGATGATTTTCAAAATGACTGCGTCGCGCCAAGATTGGCGGGTTGGGATGCAGTTTGGTTGAATCGTCGAATGCCGATTGGCTCAGAAACAAATTTCGGCGCTACAAAAAAGCGGGAAGTAACATCGCTTTACGAATTCACCCAATGGGTTTTAGCTCACCTGGGTTGCACGCGGTAGTTTCATTACGCGCGTAAAAAAACCCGGCCTGTTGAGGCCGGGTTGAATCGCTTTTCGCTGCGTTGGGCACGGTGAATGCCTACAAATCACTGAGCCTTCATGTCACCGCGACGATCGATTGGTTCAACCAGTGAAGCTTTAAGGAAATCGGAATTCAGTCTTCCGATAAATGCGATGCTGATACCTTTTGGGCATTGGGCCTCACATTCGGCGTAATTTCTGCAGGAACCGAAACCTTCTGATTCCATTTGTGAAACCATTGATTTAGCCCGGTCGAATCGCTCAGGTTGGCCCTGCGGCAACAATCCAAGGTGGGACGCTTTGGCCGAGGTGAACAGCATCGCTGACCCGTTAGGGCAAGCGGCAACGCACGCGCCGCAACCAATACACGTCGCCGCGTCGAGTGCGGTTTCTGCGATATTGGGCTCGATTGGAATTGAGTTGGGATCAGGCTTGGGGCCGGAGTGGTTGCTGACGTACCCTCCCGCCTGAATGATGCGGTCGAATGCCGATCGATCAACGACGAGGTCGCGAACGACGGGAAACGCACTGGCTCGCCATGGTTCAATGAAAATCTCTGCGCCATCGTCGAAGTGCCGCATGTAGAGTTGGCAAGTGGTTGTCTTGGACTTGGGGCCGTGGGCTTCGCCATTGATAACCATTGAGCACATCCCACAAACGCCTTCTCGGCAATCGTGGTCAAATGCGACCGGTTCTTTTCCCTCAACCGTCAATTTTTCGTTTAGCGTGTCCATCATCTCGAGGAACGACATTTCCTCAACAACATTGTCGAGTTCATACGATTCCATATGCCCCTTGTCGGAGCGAGAAGATTGACGCCAAACGTGTAGTTTAATTCTCATGTTTTGTAATTCCTGGCTGCCAACGGCAAGGCGTCGAAGGACAGCGGTTCTTTGTTCAACTCGGGTTCAGTGCCTTCACCTTTGTATTCAAATACAGAGACGAAAGCGTAGTCTTCATCGTTTCGTTCGGCTTCGCCTTCGGGAGTTTGGTGTTCTTCCCGGAAGTGGCAACCACATGATTCATCACGCAGCAACGCGTCACGACACATCAATTCCCCAAAGTCGAGGAAGTCGAGAACACGTCCGGCATGTTCGAGCGATTGGTTCAGCTCAGCCGGGTCACCAGGCAGTTTCAAATCTCGCCAAAATTCCTCTCGAAGGGCTGGGATTTTTCGGAGTCCTTCTTCGAGTGATTCCTTGTTTCTCGAGATGCCGCAGTGTTCCCACATGATCTTTCCAAGCTCTCTATGGAAGGACTGTGCACTCCGCGTTCCTTTAACTGCCATTAACTTATTGACACGCTCTCTAACAGCCGTTTCTGTCTCTTTGAAAGCTGGATGATCTGTTGTAATATCCCCCGACTCGTGGCGGCTGAGGTAGTCACCAATTGTGACGGGAATGATGAAGTAGCCGTCGGCTAGGCACTGCATTAGCGAACTGGCACCAAGGCGGTTGGCTCCGTGGTCAGCAAAGTTAGATTCGCCGATCGCATATAAGCCAGGAACGTTGGTCATCAAGTTGTAATCAACCCAGAGACCTCCCATTGTGTAATGTACCGCCGGGTAGATTCTCATCGGCGTTTCAACCGGATCGTCGTCGGTGATTCGCTGGTACATCTCGAATAAGTTGGCGTATTTTGATTTGACGGCGTCGATGCCCTTCTCCTCGATCGCCGCTGCGAAATCGAGATAGACACCGTAGCCGGTTGGCCCGACACCGAGACCTTGGTCGCACACATCTTTCGCATTTCGGGCGGCAACGTCGCGGGGAACGAGGTTACCAAATCGAGGATATCGCTCTTCCAAGTAGTAATATCTGTCTTTCTCCGGAATGTCCTTCGGAGCTCGTTTCTCATCAGCGTCACGTGGAACCCAGATTCGCCCGTCGTTGCGAAGCGATTCGCTCATGAGCGTTAGCTTTGACTGGTAGTCGCCAGAGGCTGGGATAGACGTCGGGTGAATTTGCGTAAAGCAAGGATTCGCAAAACCAGCTCCCTTCCGGTAGGCCCGGAAATTCGCGGTTACGTTACACCCTTTGGCGTTGGTGGAAAGGTAAAACACATTTCCATAGCCACCGGTGGCGAGGACGACCGCGTCGGCGGCATGGGAGGTGATCTCACCCGTTTCCAAATTGCGAACGACGATTCCCCGTGAGCGGCCGTCAACGACGACGAGGTCGAGCATTTCATGCCGCGTGTGCATCTTTACTTTTTTTGCTGCAATTTGCTCTTCCAGTGCTGAATAGGCACCCAGTAGCAGTTGTTGGCCTGTCTCCCCGCGACAATAAAATGTGCGTTCGACGAGAACTCCTCCAAAGGAGCGGTTAGCGAGTTTCCCACCGTATTCCCTCGCGAAGGGAACGCCCTGCGAGACTGCCTGATCAATGATCGAGGTGCTCAGTTCAGCTAACCGATAAACGTTCTTTTCTCGGGCCCGGTAGTCTCCGCCCTTTTGAGTGTCGTAAAACAGTCGCCAGGTTGAGTCCCCGTCGTTCCGATAATTTTTTGATGCGTTGATACCACCCTGAGCGGCGATGCTGTGAGCGCGACGAGGGGAATCCTGGAAGCAGAAGCATTCCACGTTGTAACCCATTGCTCCCATGGAGGCCGCAGCAGATGCACCAGCGAGGCCGCTGCCCACTACAATAACCTTGTATTTCGGGCGGTTCTTGGGACCAACTAACCTAAGGTTGTTGTTCTTGTGAAAGGTCCAGGCGTCTTCGATTGGGGAAACCGGAATTTTTGGGTCGAGCGTCAGCATATTATTTACTTTTAAAAACGGTTTGGTTCGGTGTCGGTTTTGGGAACGCGTATCGAAACAGGTGCGGAGCGGACTTAGTGGCCAGTCAACAGGTCGTGGGCGTAGTTCGCCGCTTCTGGCATCAGACCAAATAAGAAAGAAGCAGGGACGGCAATGAAACCGAGAATGATTGCCATCGTCACGGCGGTTGATGCAGTTCTAAGAAATTTGTTGCGATCAGGATTATCGATGCCGAGCGTTTGGAACATGCTCCAAACTCCGTGATTCAAATGGACGCCGATGACTACCATGACAAATATGTAGCCTCCGGCAACGAACGGATTCGAAAAGGAACTTCTCAAATTGTTATAGACGTAACCGTGCTCAAACTCTCCGAGTTGGATCGTTCCAGTCGTGAAGTGCAGAATGTGGAAGACGATGAAACCGGCAATTACTGAACCAGAGAACATCATCCATAAAGCCGGGAGCGACGCTGCTTTTTTCTTACTTTTGACGTAGGAAACCGGCCGAGCCTCAGCACTGAGCATTGCGAGTTGGACGACAACCGTGATGTGTATAATTACGGACGCCAAAAGAACTAGTCGGGCACTCCAGAGCAACGCTCCGGCAGGCAGCAGTGGTTCGCCGGCTACTTTCAGAAATTGCCCATACTCGTCGATGTGCGGAATGCCTTGGTCATTGGATCCGGTAAAGACCTTGAGATTGCCAGCGACATGCCCCAGCAGGAAGCCAAAAAGGATCAGGCCGGTAACGGCGGCGATGACTTTCTTGCCGATAATACTTTTATACAGCGTTTGAATACGATTCATATTTTCGGTTCACGCGCGGCCGATGCAATTTTCACGGCCTTGGCTGAAGGTTGTGCTTTCGATCAAATATCCGAGGATTCCGAGTTTGATCGACTCTGCCCCAAGTATATCTATAGATAGACTTGGGCTAAATGACGGTATTGGCCGTTTTTCGGTAATTATCCAATCTAGGCGGTCTACAACAGACTACGCCTATAAATTAACTGAATTGCGTCTAGATTGTTAACGCTCAAAATATCTGCTTGGATCGGGGGAGAACACGGGTTCGATACTTCCGAATTGACCGAATTGCAGGGCGAAACACGGATTCCTACCAGTCCAGTGGCCTTTCAAGCGCGAGCTGGCGGATTGGAGTGTAACAATGTTGGCTAGAATCAAGCCGTTTTCGCATCCAGGGTAATGGGCGGAATTGAAACCGGGTTGGTGATCGGGAGTGGTAATCAATCGGAAGTGGTAATCTAATCTAAGGAAGTTAACATCAGGTCACACTGACTGGGAGATTCTTCATGGCGAAGTCTGCGATTGTCATTCCGGCGAGATTGGCGTCGACGCGATTACCACGCAAATTGTTGCTTAAAGAGACCGGGAAAACGGTTTTGCAGCACACCTACGAATCGGCTGCTAAGAGTACTTTGGCGGATCGAATCATCGTTGCTGCCGATGACATTGAGATTGTCGACGAAGTAAAGCAATTTGGGGGTGACGTTATTTTAACTGACCCTGATCACGTTTGCGGAACTGATCGCGTTGCCGAGGTGGCCGCGACGCTCTCTGAATTCGAGATAATTGTCAATGTTCAGGGAGATGAGCCGGAAATTGCAGCGACGGCAATCGATCAGGCCATTGAGCTGCTAGATCGAAACCCTGAAATTCCAATGGCTACTCTGGCGACTCCCATTCGAAGTCGACAAATGCTTGAGAATCCCAATTGCGTCAAGATTGTATTTGATAACCAAATGCATGCGATCTACTTTAGCCGCAGCGTCATTCCGCATCCGAGGGATTGGAGTGACGAATATCTAACTGCGGAACCGGCTTTGTTTTTCCAGCATGTGGGGCTTTATTGTTACCGGCGGGGATTTTTGCAGAACATTCCAAAATTATCACCAACCTCGATTGAAAAGGCGGAGTCACTCGAACAACTGCGGATTTTGTCGAATGGCCATAAAATATTGGTGGGGAAAATAGACCATCCGATCGCGGGAATTGATACGCGGGAGGATTACCAGTCGTTTGTCAGACGGCATTCCAATTGCTAAGATAGCGCCGGACAGCGAGGACGGTTTCTCAAATCTACTTATTGCGCATTTCCTGTGGAAATTGCGCTATTTTTGTTGGCTGGGATTGGATCAATTGCGGGCGCGGGCGTGCTGAATCGCCGCAAAACAGAGGAAACTTGATGACGAAACATATTTTTGTGACTGGGGGCGTGGTCAGCTCGCTCGGCAAGGGCCTTACCAGTGCATCGGTGGGAATGGTACTCGAGCAGCGTGGCCTCAGTGTGCGGATGCAGAAATTGGATCCGTACATCAATGTCGATCCGGGGACAATGAGCCCCTATCAGCACGGTGAAGTCTATGTGCTGGACGATGGCAGCGAGACAGATCTTGATCTCGGGCATTACGAGCGATTTACTAACGCCCCCCTGACCCGTGAATCGAACTACACCACGGGCCAGATTTATCTCAGCGTGATCGAAAAGGAACGGCGTGGTGAGTTCCTCGGGAAAACTGTTCAGGTCATTCCGCACATCACCAATGAAATTAAAAACTGCATTGGGAGGCTCGGTGGTGAAGATGTTGACGTGGTCATCACCGAAATCGGAGGAACGGTGGGTGACATTGAAAGTCAACCGTTCCTCGAAGCAATTCGACAATTCTCGCTTGATGTCGGAAAAGAGAACTGCCTTTATATTCACCTAACGTTGGTTCCCTACCTTAAGGCAGCGGCTGAATTAAAAACGAAACCAACCCAGCATTCAGTGGGGCAACTTCGGCAGATTGGTATCCAACCGGATATTCTCATTTGTCGAACTGAGCGAGAGATGGCGGCTTCGGATCGAGAAAAAATCGCATTGTTTTGTAACGTGCCGGTCAAAGCTGTTATCGAAGAACGGGATAAAGACTTTTCTATCTACGAAGTTCCATTAAGCCTCGTCGACCATGGTCTCGATGAGTTGATAGTGAACAAGTTAGGGCTTCCTAAGCAAACGCTGGATCTCGATAACTGGCGGGAGTTGCTTCATCGGTTGCGGAATCCCGAAACGGAAATCAGCATCGCTGTCGTCGGGAAATATGCTGAACACAAAGATGCTTATAAATCAATTTACGAATCGATCGACCATGCTGGAATTGATAACCACGCACAAATTCGAATTGGTCGCATCCAGAGTGAAGACATTGAACACGAAGGCCCCGAGCGGTTGTTGAGCGGTTACGACGGGATTTTGGTACCCGGTGGATTTGGTGAACGTGGAACCGAGGGGAAAGTAGAAGCGATTCGGTGGGCCCGCGAACGAAAAATCCCTTTCCTTGGAATTTGCCTGGGAATGCAGTGTGCCGCGATTGAATTTGCCCGCAACGTTGTTGGGTTAGAGGGAGCGAATTCAACAGAATTTGACAAAGACACGCCCTACCCTGTGATCTGTTTGCTTGATGAGCAAAACAATATCACTGACAAAGGCGGAACGATGAGACTTGGTGCTCAAGTTTCGACTGTAAACGACGCGACCAAGTCGCTGGAATGTTACGGTACAAAGGAGATCTCCGAACGTCATCGTCATCGTTATGAATTCAACAATGTATTTCGCAAGCAACTCGAAGCCCACGGTTTGAGGTTTGCCGCAACCAGTGAGAACGATTCACTTGTTGAAATTGTCGAAGTCGTTGATCACCCGTGGTTCGTTGCGGTTCAATTTCATCCCGAGTTTAAGTCGAAGCCAACCGCTTCCCATCCTCTTTTTTCAGGGTTTGTTCAAGCGGCTGTGCGACGGTCGAGCAACGGCGCAAAAAAAGAAGTTGAAGTCTAAACGCGTTTAAAAACATTAATTCTGAGTTAAATCAAAGGAACCATCGATGTCGGAAGAAACCGGTGCGGGTGAAGAGCCCAAGATCATTGTCGATGATGATTGGAAGTCTCAAGTCGAAAAAGAGAAAGAGGAACTAAAGGAGTCTGCTGATGAGCCAGAAGGCGAAGCGGAAGAACATGCCTTGCCTCCGGCTTCTTTCATGGTGCTGATGTCTACCTTGGCCACTCAGGCGATGGCAGCGATGGGATTGATTCCAGATCCGATGACTGGGCAACCTAGCGTTAATCTTCCAATGGCAAAGCATTTCATTGATCTTTTGGGAATGCTGCAGGAAAAAACGCAGGGTAACCTCACCGAAGAAGAAGCGAACCACCTGCGTGATGGTTTGCATCAATTGCGAATGATCTTCGTTTCATCTGAGCAGTCCGCCAGTGGAGCCGAAGGTGAGACGGCGCCAAAATCATCCATTGAATTACCCTGATTCAGCTTCCGCGACCTTGCGGAAAATCGGTCCATTTCAAACGAAGCGGCGTAAAACAATCGTTTTTCGCCGTGTTCTTTGACTGTTGTGGATTGTCCGTCTTACGATTTTGATTGAATATTCCCCGCGTTTTAAGCATACTGATTGAAAATGTTGGTCGGGGTAAATGCTCGCCCCGTATGCGAAAGTTCGTTGGATCCGACTTAGGGGTTAACTTTCAAATGGCTTGGGAATCAGAATGAAACGGGGTAAGCGAGTAGGTCGCTCGAAGAAAAGGTTGGCTGGTTTTTCTGATGAAAAAACTGTGGCCGAAGCAGGTGTTTATTTACCCGCATTCATTTTTGGCCTAGTGACCACGCTTCTTTTGGGTCTATTGGCACTCGGTCGATTTTCCCCTTCGATACAGCAAGAGATAGTAGCTAATCCTGCGAAAGCACCAACCGCCTCAGTCTCCAGAAAAAAGAGTGATCGATTTGGTCGCCTCGTGGAACTGAGCTCAATCAAAGATTTGACTGCGATGTTGGTCGAACTTGGGCAGGCAGGGATTCAGGCGCCATCTAAATTTGAAATTGAAACAAAGTGTCGTCAAAAAATCGCGGTGGCCGATGAGTTGTTGACGAGGAATCTCACCGAGAAAAACCGGGCGTTTGCAATTGAAGCAAAAATTGGAGCGTTGTCCGTTATTTATGGACTGGGGTTTTCTAAGGACTTGAGTGGCCCCGATGCGACCGAAGATCTTAAAGTTTTCGCAAGTACTTTTCTGGTCGACTCCAACCCTCGAGTCGCGCGAGTCGCCGCGTTAGCGCAGTTCAAACAACTCTCATTCGAGCGGTTGAAACCCGGGCAAGATTCCAGCGTCGATGTCGTTTGTGAAACGATGATGGATTTGCTTAAGAAGTTTCCCGATGACCCATTGGTGGTCGCGACAATTCAACAAGTGATTAATTACTACATCGAAAAAGAAACTGACGATGCCGTGTTGATGGTAGGGCAACTCGATGAACGGACGCGAGAGCTTGATGCAGAACCGGTGAGGAAAATGCTGAATCTCCTTCAAGGGAATTTGATGATCTCGGTTTCAGGTTATCAAGAGGCTTTTAATAATCGCTGGATTAATGGTGTTGAAGGAAATGAAAATCTCGTCCGGTTATCTCAGCAATTATTGCAGGACGAACGCTGTAACTCATGGGTCATTGAAGATGTCGATCAAGTTGCTCGTTGGCTTGAACAACAAGCCTACTATGAATCTGCAGAGGCAATCTATCGGTCTCTTTCTGAAACAACTGAACTGTCAAAAGGGTCTGACGCTGAGTTGTTATCGGGGAATGCAATTCATTTTGGCCGGAATGGGCTTGCCCGGTTAAACTTGGTCAACGCGAAAATAGATTTGGATCAAGTTCAGTACAATCAGACACCTGTTGATCTATCCAGTTTGACTGGCCGAGTTGTCGTTTTGCTGTTCTGGTCAAAAGAAAATAAGGATTCTATTCAGGGGTTGCTTCAGGCTTGCGAAACCACAAAATCATGGCGCCGCCGTGGGGGTAAATTGCTGGCGATTTCGATTGATGAGAAGGTGGACAGTAAATTACTGGCAGAGGTTGCTGCGTCGGCTGGTGTGATTTTTGGGAATGGTGACATCGAGACAAAGGGAGCCAATCAAGTCTGGGAGCAATGCCCTACGGAGGTGCTTCCTCGGGCGATGTTGATTGATCGCAACGGCGTGGTCGTGGACATCGACGTACCAATTTCCCAAATTCAAACGCAAGCGAATTTCTTAATCTCCGACGATTAGTTTGCATTGCCTGCGGGGTGCAGGGGCTCAAGTCGTGATTGCGACCGCTGTGAGTTAGACCACTGTGAGTTAGACCGCAGTGAGTTAGACCGCAGTGAGTTAGACCTAGGCGTTCACGAATGGCTCGGCCTGTGTGGCGTCAGCAGTGCCAAATTGGTTCCCCGTAAATTCGACAAGCGCTTTCAGGAAATTGGATAGTAATTCACTTTGGTATCGCTTCGAATTCCAGCACAAGGCAATTTCTCGACGAGGTTGATCGCCACTGAGAGAGCGATACACAATTTTACGAGAACTGTCAGTCGTAGCCATTTTGGGAACCAGCGAAACGCCATAGCCGGAGGCAATCATGGTCTGGAGGGTTGCGAGTTGTTGGACGCGAGTGATTGATTTAGGGTGAAATTTTTTGCGGTGAAAAAAGCTGTCCAGTGTTGAGCTCAAGCTGTAATTCGCCGGCAACATTAGGAAGTTGCTTTGGGCTAAATCTTTTAAGTGAATTCTTGTTCTTTTGCAGAGGGGATGTTGAGCAGGAATCGCCAGTAAAATCTCTTCTTCGATGAGGGTCTCAAAAGAAAGGTAGCTGACAGATTGCTTCACCAGGGGTGAGAGGGCGAGCACGCCAACATCTAATTCGCCTTTTAAGCAGAGTTCAATTAACGAATTCGAACTGGTTTCAATTAGCGAAAAATCTGCTTTAGGGAATTGAGACGTAACGTGGTCGAGTAGTTCCGGAAAAAAATAAGGTGCAATGGTGGGTGTAGCTGAAACGCAGATTTGTCCGGATTGGCCGTCGTCGGTTATCTGCCGTTTGGCATCCTCGACAAGCTGGAGGATTTTTTGCGCGTGATTTTGAAGGACTTGGCCTGCGGGCGTCATCCGAATGGTACGACCCTGTCTTTCGAATAACGGTTGCCCAAGTTCTTTTTCAAGTTTTGCAATTTGTTGACTGAGCGCGGGTTGTGACACGGAACAGTCTTTGGCAGCGCGCGTAAAACTCCGATGTTCGACGATTTTATTGAAATATCGGAGTTGGCCTAAGTCCATGTCGGTCGCCGTTAGATCGATAAACAAAAATTCATTATGGGGATGATTTCGGTGGGATGCAAATTCATGGCCGCCCAATTTTTAATTTTTTGAGTTCGTCGAGAGAGGCATCTCTTGCCCAGTTTTAGAGGCAGAGAAGCGAAGAATTGGATCCACGACAATCGTCATTAGGTCAAATTGTGGAGATTGCCTAAGTTGCATAAAAAAATCGCCTGCGTTATTAACGCAAGCGATTCAGGACGTCGTAGGTTGTGTGGCTTGTGATAGAGATTGATTGCCGACGAAAAGCTTCGGTTGGTCCAAATCCCTGTAAAAAACCGGTTTTCTAAAACCCTGTGTTGTTATCGATGTCGAAGACGGCTTGTTGAGGGTAGATGCTGTAGACCGTGTTGGTCAGGTAAAGTTCAACAAACTCTGACACTCGCTGGATTGGTTTTTTGGGAATTAAGACAATGTCTGAATCCCGAAGCCAAATTTCGTCCGAAGGATGAGGGCGTTTGCCGAGTAATGCGCCATTGAGATCCAACCGAGTCGCTGTAAGTCGCCAATCTTGATCGCGGCGGAAGACAACCACTTCTCTGACGTTTCCTCCTGGTTTGAATCCTCCTGCGAGTGCGATCGCCTGGATTACCGTGGTGGGACCTACCATTTCGAATCGCCCGGAGGCTGCAACTTCCCCCGCGACGTATATGTAGGTGGGTGCCCTTTGCGTCAAAATCGGTGTGACTTCGATTCCTCCTTGCCGCCCTTGGTAACGGGCATTGATTTCTCTTCCCATTTCTTCGAGTGTCAAGCCAATGGCTGGGATGCTGCCAAGTCCCGGAAGCTGAATAGTGCCATCGGGCGAGACCGTTGCAGCGCGTCCTGTGCCTCCCTGCCCTGCTCTCGCGTCGACTGAGTTAATGATGTCTTCCAGCGGAGTTTCCCCTTTGATGAGCTGGACGAGCATTCCTGGATTGATAACCCACGCCTCATACCGTTTGTCGAGTTCCTTCTGCACTTGTTCAACCGTTTTACCGGCTACTGCCACTTGGCCAATGAGAGAAAGCGAGACCATGCCATCGGAGCGAATCACAAGGCTTTCGGCATTGAGCGAGGGGTCAATGGCGGATGAAATGCGGATCGTATCTCCTACGAATAGTTGGTAGGGTTTCACCGATTTTTGACGGGTCCGCAAATAGACCAGTTCTAATTCATCATTGACGCGTAACCGATACTCTCCCATGGCAGGTCGACGGTAAGGGCCGATGTACTCTCCATACGCCATGGACTCCCATGGTACGCAGGTACTGTCCTGCCATTTTGCTTCGGCTCCATTACGGCCAGGGGTAAATTGATCGACGCCCTGAAGGGATCTTGTCGGCATGCCGTGGGCGGTTGCGGGGGCGACGAATCCGAACTGGCCATTGTTAGCGCCCGCCACGATACTGGGACTAATAACCGATCCGGAGACGTTGGTATCATAACCTTGGCAGAGCTGTATTTTTCCCGACTCGACTGTAAACGTATCAGCGATAGCGGGAGTCATTTGAGCTTGGCTCAATCCGAAGTCCGAGGTTGAACTTTGGCTAGTGACGCTCAACCATGCCGCGGCAACCGCAAAACATCCCAGCACGCTCGATTTGATTGATGTCGTGAGTCTCATGATTCACTTGTTCCTGTGTGTTCTGAAATTTTTCCGGTGGGTCAAAACGAAAATCGGAGGCTTCGCTTAAAAGAATTCTTTCAATCGGTCAGTCAACGTTTTGCCGGGAATAGAGTCGCGTTGGTCAGCCGTAACTGCGGCGGGCTGATCGCTGTTGATTTTATTGCGGGTAACCCCGTTTGGAGTCTGGTTGAACTGGCTGGTTTGGTTTTGATTGAACAGACCACGCTTAACCCAGCGGATAGACGATTGGTTTTGGGTTAAGGGAGCCTGCATGAGCGTCAGGTATTGCTCCTCTGCAGCTTTTGCTAATTCGAATTCGCCCTTTTGTAGATGCGTCTTTGCGAGGTTTTTCCACGTTTGTGGCGTTGGATTCACCATCAAACTTTGTTGGAAAAGTGACACCGCTGATTCAAGTTGTCCGATTTTGGCCATCAGGACGCCCAGTTCATTCGCACTTTTTGAATTGTCAGGGTCACTCAAAAGTGCTGCTCGATGAAACGCGATCGCCTTTGCAGCATCCATGGCTTTGGGTGAAGGTTCTGATTGTCTCATTGAAGTGTGCAATTTTCCAAGACAGCAGAACGCTTCTGCCGAAACTACATTTCTGCCTCCCGCCTGATCGAGACGATTTTGAGCGTACTGGAAATACCGTTGGACGGCTTGCCTCGGTGATGTCTGATCCAGCTCAGTTTGATTGATGATTTTGCTTTGATGGGTTTCGACCGTCGACGCGACACTCAGAAACGCTTCTGCTTCCAATTCGGTGCCAACAAAGTCCTGGGCTTCTTTCATGGCCACGACAGCTTCGGCAAGTGCCTGGCTGTAATGATTTGAGCTGGTTTGCGAATCGTTAGAGATCGCAATGATTCGGAGGGCGGCATAAAATTCTTGCTGAGCTGAATAGAACGAACCACGCCGTGAGAGTGACTTGCCATATTCGATGTGATGCACAGCTTGGTGAGCGGTCTGCTCGGAAAGCGGTAGGCGAAGTGGTAAGGCAACGGGCGTCGGGGCGGCTACTTCATTACTGACTTGGCGAACGATGGTTTGTTGTTGTTTCGTACCAAGCTTGTCGAAGGCAGTCTTGTTTTGATTGGCAAGCGTGACGTTGGTTGGGATTGCTTCTTGAGCTGATTTTTTTATTGCTGTCTGTGGAGTTGAAACCATGACGGCTGCATTCTTAGCCGCTGCTTTCAGCTGTTGGGGGACTTCAGCGGAAGTTGCCGCCGCGACCTGAGGTATGGCGGTTACTGTCGGCGACGACGAAAACGTTTCTTGGGGAGGCTCAGTTGTTGAGGTTTGCTTGGGTTTGGCTTCTGAGTTTGCTTTGGCGACTTTCGCCTTGTCCAAGGCTGACGTTTGTTTACTGGCGTTCGACTTTGTCTTTTTTAATTCGGCGAGCGGGCTTGCGGCGAGAGGCTGATCTAAGAGGGGACTTTGATTTTCAAAAGTAGAGAAAGACTTGAAACTCTCTCCGTCTGTTTGAAACGTAACTGAGGTTTTCGCTTCTGGTGAGAACCATTGCATCGCGAAACTCGTCACAACAGCGACACCAATGCCTATGGCAATGTAATTCTTTAGCTCACGCGACATTTCAAACCTCAGGAGAACAGTTCATTGTTCGAGCGAATTGTGATTGTGGGGGGAATATCCCGAACCTCACAACTCGAATGCACTCGATGCTGTGTTTCTCTCCAAGGCATCGTCAATTCTCATTCTGCCTCTTGCTCGCGTTGTGCAGATAACACGTTTTTTTGCGAATGTGCGGGCAGATTGATCCTTATATTTGTTACAGCTTAACGGCCTCTCCGTTGAGCCAAAAGAAATGTCTACCTAGTCGTTAAACTTTGACTTTTGGGATGCGGGCGTCCGTTCGGGCATGGGTTAAGGATTTACCCGGAGGTTTCGTGGTGCTGATTATCGTTTTCGGAATGTTTCAAAAATCCCTGAGGCAGAAGTCAGGTGGCATCGCTCGACTACCGGTTTTGGCGTTTGTTGCCTCAAGGCTCAGCTCAGCTCGATTTTAGAAGCCCGGGAGATTATGCTAACCAGGCGAATCCAAACCGAATATGTGCCGTTTTGTCGCGGCCTGTAGCCGGCGGGGAGCTTGTTTCTAATGGGAAATCAGCCGAAACCCGTAGCCCTATGATAAATTAGGGGAATCTGTCATAATCTGGCGCGAGAGTTGGTCGAGACGGGCCCCTTTCGTTAACTAGACGTAAATAGCTCAATTCCCCTTGGACGAACGGTTCCCGACTTCGACGGGCGGCCGGTGGATTGTCTTTGGGAGGTTCTGATTGAATCCGCCTTGTCTTGGCTCGATAAGGCGATCGCACATTGAGTTTTTAAGGATACTGAACAACAAAAGTTAATGACCGCGCTGGCTGATTTTTTGCCCGCCAGCCAAGGTCCTTTGGGAGAAAATTTGCAAGTGTATAAAATTCTAAACAGTGGTGGTCTCGGGGTTGCTGGAAAACAGAATGAGCTAATCGAATTAGCCTTGACCCACGGTTTCAACGGCGTTGAAGTCGACATGGTTGATCTTGTCGGACGTCATGACACTCTCGGTAAGCAATTTGCTTGTCAGTTCTTGCAAAGTGCGAAAATTGATATGGGCACCTTTGAGTTACCTGTCGATCTCGGTGCCTCGGATGACGATTACAACACCGCGATGGAAAAACTGGATACCATTCTCGATCTGGCC
>ENA-ORDA01001999-ORDA01001999.1-marine-metagenome-genome-assembly--contig:-NODE-1999-length-16105-cov-3.611118_pt1 | contig 16105 bp, 15 predicted proteins | sample MGYA00237778_ERZ508506 | MGnify/ENA primary metagenome ERZ508506 (study PRJEB26177, sample SAMN06267891) | marine metagenome | isolation source: Monterey Bay, California, USA | place: Pacific...
CAGTTGTTTCATCATCTGATAAAAGCCTTGGCCTTCCTCGCTGCCCAACAAGTTTTCGGGCGGAATGGCAATGTTGTCGAAAAATAATTCTGAAGTGTCGCCGGCCTTCAGGCCAATCTTGTCGAGATTGCGGCCGCGTTGAAATCCTTCTGCACCGTCAGTTTCAAGCACAATCAGCGACATGCCCTTGGCCTTTTCTTCGGGGTTTGTTTTGGCAGCAACAATGATTAAATTGGCGTGTTGGCCGTTGGTGATAAAGGTTTTTTGCCCGCTGAGGCGATAGACATTGCCATCTTTAACCGCTTTGGTCTTAAGCGCTTGTACGTCTGACCCGCCCGAGGGTTCGGTCATGGCCAGTGCACCGACAATCTCACCAGAGATCATTTTTGGCAACCAGCGTTGTTTTTGTTCTTCGGTCCCGTAAGAGAAAATGTAATGTGCGACGATTCCCGAATGGATGCCGTGGCCCCAGCTTGCAAGATTTGAGCGAGCCCCCTCCATGAGAATGACCGCCTCGTGGCCGAAATCTCCTCCGGGGCCGCCGTATTCTTCTGGAATAGAGGGGCAAAGCAGACCCAGCTCACCGGCTTGCTGCCATGTGGAAGGGTCCATTTCACCTTGATCGCGCCAACGGTCAAAATGTGGCACCCATTCGTCATGAATGAATTTTTCCGTCATATCGGCCAGCATTTTATGTTCGTCGCTCATCCACGCAGACTGCATGAAATATCTCCTTAAATTTGGTCTTTACCGCACCTTTTGACGCCCTTGCGCCGTTACGGTTTGTCTGTCGCGCGGTATCAGCAGGGTTTGTACCGCTTGGTCGAGTTTGTGTCAAAACACCACCGCTGGGACAAAGTTTTGTGACGCACTTCGTTCAATCTTTTATCCCTGTGTTAGAAATCAGTTTCGTTCAGCGCCATTACCATCGCACCACCGCTTTCGATCCGTCGCAGGTGTAGGGCGGTGGCGGGTAGACGCCGGGACATGTAATAGCGCCCTGTCGTCAGTTTCGTCTTGTAAAACGCTGCGTCAGAGGGGGCATTTTTTAAGGCTTTATGCGCCGCCAACCCCATGCGGGCCCACATCAGGCCCATACAGGTATGTCCAAACAGGTGCATGAAGTCATAAGACCCTGCCAAAACGGTATCGGGGTCTTTCGGGGCATGTTGCATGAAAAATAAACTGGCCGATTGCAGGTCTTTCAGAGCCGCGGCGAGCGGGGCTGTGAACGTCTTTTCAAATTGCGGGTCCTCGCCTTTATGGCTGTCGATGAAACTGGTTGCGATATTGATAAAGGCGCGGATATGGCGCCCGCCCTCTTGGCCAAGTTTTCGCCCCACCAGATCAAGCGCCTGCACCCCGTTGGCACCCTCATAGATCATCGTAATGCGGGCATCGCGGGTGAATTGTGACATGCCCGCCCCTTCTATATAGCCGTAGCCGCCAAAAACCTGTTGTGCCTTAACAGTCATCTTGTAGCCCTCGTCGGTGAGAAAACCTTTGATCACCGGGGTGAGCAGTGAGATTAAACCCAAAGCGGCTTCGTCTTGTGAGCGCTGTGCGCGATCAATTAGCTCAGCACCCCAAAGCAAGAGCGCCCGCCCACCTTCCAGATAGCTTTTTTGATCCAGTAACGCGCGCCGTATATCGGGATGCACGATTATCGGGTCGGCAGGGCCTTTGGGGTTCTGCGCGCCATATGCGGCACGGCCCTGCAGCCGGTCTTTGGCATAGTAAACTGCGTTTTGATAGGCGATTTCGGCCTGTGCGATGGCTTGTGCTCCGACGCCCAAGCGCGCCTCATTCATCATGGTGAACATTGCGCGCATGCCTTTGTGGGGTTCACCCAAAAGATAGCCGGTGGCGCCGTCATAGTTCATTACGCACGTTGGATTGCCGTGCAGGCCCATTTTGGTTTCGATCTTGCCCGCAGTGACGGCGTTGCGCTCACCCAGAGAGCCGTCGCTATTTACCATCACTTTGGGTACAATAAACAGCGACACCCCTTTGATTCCGTCTGGTCCCCCAGGAATTCTAGCTAAGAGCAGATGAATAATATTTTCAGCCAAATCATGGTCGCCGGCCGATATAAAGATTTTCTGCCCAGTGATGTGATAGCTGCCATCGGGTTGCGGGACTGCTTTGGTGCGCATCAATCCAAGATCAGTGCCGCATTGTGGTTCCGTCAGGTTCATTGTGCCAGTCCAGTCACAGGCGACCATGGGTGGAAGGTAGGTGGCTTTCTGCGCCTCGGTGCCATGCGCTAGAATCGCTGAGGCGGCCCCGTGAGTAAGGCCCTGAAACATGGCCAAAGATTGATTGCCTGATGAAAATATTTCATTGGTGATCGTTCCCATCAAATAGGGCATGCCCTGACCGCCATAGATCTCGGGCAGATCAATACCGCTCCAGCCACCGTCTCGTATTGCTTTGAATGCGGTGCCAAAGCCGCTGGGCGTGTGTACGATCCCGGCGTCAAGTCGGCAGCCTTCTGTATCGCCGTGCGCATTTAGGGGTAGTAAAATATCGGTGGATATTTTTCCGACTTCATGCACCAAGGCGGCCACCAATGCCGGGTCAATCTCACTGTAACCGGGAATTGACGAGGCGGCGATGTTCATCACTTCAAATAAAATAAACTCAATTTCTTTTGCGGGTGCTGCATATTCTGGCATTTGTACTCCAGTATAAAAATATTTATGTTCGCTTAATTTAAATCGCCGCTTTCAACCCAACCATTTTTGGTACCGTGAGCGCGGGCCTCTTTAAGCAGATGTTTTAATTCATGGATGGTCTCGTCCAATTCGGCACGCTGTTTTTCCATAATTTGAAGACGTGATTGGGCAAGTTCATAGGTTCGCTGAAACTGTGTATGTTGCTGATCGCCTATTTCGTACAGGTCGAGCAACTGGCGGATTTCCTCCAAGCTGAAACCAAATCGTTTCCCGCGCAGTATCAATTTGAGTCGGACGCGGTCGCGCTTGTTAAACAGACGATGCTGTCCGGAGCGCAGTGGGCATAACAATTTGATCGATTCGTAATACCGCAGTGTCCGAGGCGTTACCTCGAAATCTGCACTCATTTGCTGGATCGTCATCATTTCGTTAGACATTGTGGTCTCTTTGATCTGGCTCCGTGGTGAATTGATTTCGGCATTGAAAAACCGAACCTTTGATACCTCCTATCATAGTTTTGCCGTTGACGTAAGCGTAAAGTTGTGGCTGTCCGCATGGGCGCTCTCTGACGTTTTATCCATTCCGGTTTATTAGGCTTTGCGTTCTAAATCCTGAATGGTTTCGTTGCGGAGTGATTGCAATTCATCCATGGCGTGTTGCAACTGTTCTTTTTGCATGGCGAGGTCAACCAACTGTCGGTCAGCCATCTCAATCCAAGCTTTCATCTGCGCGACGGTGCCTTCTTTTTCATACATCAACAGCCACTGCCGGAGTTCCTCCAATTGAAAACCGAACCTGCGTCCACGGAGAATCAGCGTCATGCGGGCGCATTCGCGTGGGCCATAGAATCGCGCTCTGCCCTCGCGATCGGGTTGCAACAGCTCAATATATTCATAATACCGCAGCGTACGCGGTGTGACGTCATATTTTGCGCACATTTCTTTGAACGTTAGACGCGGATCAGACATGACTTCTCTCCCTTCCGCCCAAACTAAGGCGAAGGCTTGGCAAGGGCAACATAGAGGTTTGCAAATTTGTGCAAGAGAGCCTTATAGATAGACTAATAATGGGGTTTCAAGATGGCGACCGACAAGACCAAAATTGCCCGACAGTTCATGGAAGCTATTCCGCATGCGGTTGCGCTGGGTATGGCGTTTATCGATCTTGGCGACGGAGAGGCCGAGATGACCATGCCCTATGACACACGTTTTGTTGGTGATCCCGAAACTGGGGTGATCCATGGGGGCGCCGTGTCAACGCTGATGGATACCTGCTGTGGTGCTGCGGTGATCAGTCATCCGGCTTGTGCAAGCGGCACGGCGACGATAGATTTGCGCATTGACTATATGCGGCCTGCGACGCCGGGGCAGGCGCTGTCCACCCGCGCTGTGTGTTACAGGGTTACGCGCTCGGTGGCCTTTGTGCGCGCTAACGCTTTTGATGATGATAAAACCCGTCCTGTTGCGACGGCGACGGGTGCTTTTACCGTCGAGGGGCGTGTTTCATGAGCGCCGAGCCCTCTTTCAAGCGACGCCATCCTGAACCGGTCCAGCAGGTCAAAAAGCGCCGTGATGCAGCACTCAATGCGCTGGTGCAAGGCGTGCCTTATATTCAGTTTCTTGGGGTTGAATTTGACCGGCGAGGCGATGAATTAACGGCCCTTTTACGGTTTGACGACAAGTTGATCGGCAATCCGATACTGCCGGCGTTGCACGGAGGGGCGATTGCGGCCTTTCTTGAGATCACAGCGATTATTGAGCTGAGTTGGTCTCTAATCTGGGCAGATATGGAATCTGGCGTTCTCGATTTGGCAACGCTGGAAGCGGGGAAACTGCCACGTTTGCCCAAAACCATCGATTTTACGGTTGATTATCTGCGGTCTGGTTTGCCGCGCGATGCCTATGCAAGGGCGCGAGTGGCGCGCTCGGGGCGTCGCTATGCGTCGGTGAATGTCGAGGCGTGGCAGGACAAGCGCACGCGGCTGTTCACCCAGGCAACCGGGCATTTTTTAATGCCTGATAAGGCCTGAGCGCATGGGGGATGATCGCGCAGCGGTCACCCACAGGCGGGTTTTAAACATTGCGCTGCCAGTTGTTCTGGCCAATGTGACCCTGCCTATTCTGGGCGCTGTTGACACCGCAGTGGTGGGTCAAATGGGAGCAGCGGCACCGATTGGCGCTGTCGGAATTGGGGCGATTATTCTCGGCGCGTTTTATTGGTTGTTTGGTTTCTTGCGGATGGGGACTGTCGGAATAGCCAGTCAGGCCTTGGGGGCGGGTCAGCATGGCGAAGTGGCCGCACTTTTGACACGGGTTCTATTACTGGGTGGCGGTGGTGGTGTGGTGTTTGTGATCTTGCAACAGCCGCTTTTTTGGCTTGCATTCCAGTTGTCGCCGGCGTCGCCTGAGGTCGAAGATCTGGCCAGTCAATATTTGACCATTCGGATTTTTAGTGCCCCGGCGGCGATTGCGATGTTTGGTATCACAGGCTGGTTGGTGGCGCAGGAACGCACCCGCGCGGTGCTGGTGATCCAATTGTGGATGAACGGCTTAAATGTGGCACTGGACCTGTGGTTTGTACTGGGTTTGGGTTGGGGCGTCGAAGGTGTGGCGATTGCAACGTTTGTAGCTGAATGGAGTGGACTTGCTCTGGCGATTTGGCTGTGCCGCCACACTTTTATCACGCCACTGTGGCGCGACTGGTCACAGGTGTTTGATCGTGCGCGTCTGAACCTGATGTGGTCTGTTAACCGTGATATTTTGATTCGTTCTCTGCTTTTGGAAATAATTACGGTGTCGTTTTTATTTCTTGGCGCCGATTTTGGCGATGTGACGTTGGCGGCCAATCAGGTGCTGTTGCAGTTTTTACAGATTGCCGCCCACGGCCTGGACGGGTTTGCCTTTGCCGCAGAAGCGCTTGTTGGACAGGCGTTTGGGGCTCGATTACGTCACCAAGTGCGGCGCGCGGCGCTGTTGGCAGGCGTTTGGGGAGGCATCAGCGCGCTGGCTCTCGCGCTTGGATTTTCACTGTTTGGAGGCGCGGTTATCGACATCATGACCACCGCGCCCGAGGTCCGCCTGGTGGCTCGTGACTATCTGCCCTACATGGTGATCGCCCCACTTTTGGCTGTCGGACCGTTCATTCTGGATGGAATTTTCGTCGGAGCAACCCGCAGCCGCGACATGCGCAACATGATGTTTGTCAGTTTTGTCATCTATGCTTTGGCGGTTTTGTGTCTGTTGCCATCTTTGGACAACCATGGCCTTTGGATGGCTTTGCTGGTTTCGTTTGTGGCGCGGGGGCTGACACTTGGCCTGCGCTACCGGGCGCTTGAACAAGCCGCCCTGCATTGACAGGCCTTTGCGCTTCGGTGAAACAGACCGCATTCTGAATAGGTTACATTACCAACTGGGCACGTATAAGCCTGTTTTTAAAAATATTGGGAAATCCAATTTGAAATAATGTGTTTTGAGCAGTCTGGTCGTCGCTGTCATTTTATTGCTGCTAACGCTTGTCTGGGCCGATGAAATATTGACCACACTTGATGATTTGCCCTTTGTTTTGCCGCGTCGAACAGCGCCGTTCGAAGGTTTATCATTCGTTCGGTACATCAATCAGGACCTCAGGGGTAAGACCATTATTGCGACTGGGTTTGCTGCTTGAAAACATATTTACAGGTACAGTGTTCCAGCCTTGAGCGCTTTTGTGAAAGGTGGGGATCACGGCGGTAATCATAGTTGGTCTCATGCTGACTATGGCCTGTTAGGCGCCAAGGAATTTTGCAATGCAGTTAAAACACCGACAGGGTTCTTGAACATTGGCCCATTGAAGGAAAACTTTTTCCGTTTCCGCATTTGAGAAAGAAAGGCGAGAAATCAAGGTGGCAGTACAGACGATATTGGCGGAGTTTGCCTATCAAAACGTGCGAGTATCTATCGACAATAACGAGTGGCAGTTCAACAGCCACCATTTGGATGAATTGGAAAAAAGCGACTTGAAAGCAACAGTGACCAGTTCAGATCCTTTTATCGCGCGTACGCAAGAATGGACCTGCCACTTCTGGTTACCCGGTATCAGGCTTGCGGGGCGAGATGTGAAATTATCTTATTGATACAAATAAAAGAATTAACGCGGACCATTTGTTGGTCTTACTCAGCTGGTATCGGTCAACGGGTTGGGAGTTCATTCGCTGAAAGCGGCCCTGTCTGATCCTATTATGCCGCACCCGAAATCTATGTCGGCCCGAAGGATGTTTCTCATTTGGAGCGTGTAGGGGCGCAATAGCGGGTCTGCTGGCAAGTTTGTTTGTGTTTGGATCTAAAGGCGAAGGGGTGTTTGAACAACAAGAACCCACACCAGTAAGATGTCTGTGCGATAGTGTTTTGTAGTCGCCAAGCCTGCCGCACTTAGGGTTTCCGGGCTTGCAGAAGATAGCTCATGGGCAATTGTGCCGATCGTCCGGCGAAAATATCATACTCCACCTCGCGGATCGAATGAGGGAATTCCTCAAGCTTGGCGATTTGAAGCCCCGCGGCCGTGATGGCGCTTACGATTGCGCCAAGCTGATGGGGAAACCAATAGCTTTTTCCGGGATTGGCAATTTTTTCACCGTCATAGGTGATCAGACCGCTTTCAACATGGGGCTGTGTTTTGAAATACGAAAAAGTTGGAGTGTGTGGGGTCGTGCTCTCTGGATCAAACATCTCTAAGAAGGGGTGGGTTTCATAAACCAGCATATGGCCATCCGGTCGCAACAGGCCTGCGGCAATTTCAAAAAACCGGATGAGATCAGGCATCCAGTTCAGAACGCCTATGGTAATCAGGGCGATGTCAAAATCCTGCTCGATATTATTTGGCAATGCATAGATATCGCGACATAAAAATTGGCAATTATGCCCAGAGATGGCTTGCAGTGTTTGGGCTTGTTGTAAAAATTGCTGCGATTGATCCAACCCCAACCCCCGGCGCGCGCCAAGGGAAAAGGTTGACAGAATCTCGCGCCCGTTGTTGCATCCGATTTGCACAAGCTTGGCGCCGTCCACCCCGGCTGAGGTTAAAGCAGCGGAAACAATATCATCCAGAACCGAATAAGACTTTTCAGCAAAACCCAGTTTTAGTGCGGACCATTGATCTGACTGCTCATGGTATTTTGCCGATGCATCCCATTGGTTGCGGTTGGCTGCTGTGATGTGTTTTGTGGTTGCAGGTGACCTCATTGCGAATACTCAAATATCAAGCCTTTAAAACATTATCAACTATAGGTATAATTTGAATAATTCAAGTCGCCTATGGCGATCTCTACAACCAGTCAGCGCGTGCTGTTCCTACGGCTTCGGAGACGTTATTGAAACCATCGCGTTGCAATAAGGCATCAAGGCCAGTGGTGATGTCTTGCACCAGTGACAGCCCCGCATAGACCAGCGCCGAATACAGCTGTACCGCTTGTGCGCCGGCGCGAATTTTTGCGTAAGCGTCTTCGGCGCTGCCGATGCCGCCGACACCGATCAGGGGTAAATTGCCATCTGTCAGCTCTGACAAGCGGGCGAGAACCTGCGTTGAGCGTTCAAACAGCGGTGCACCGGACAAGCCGCCTTTTTCGCCGCGGTGGCGATTTTGCAAGCCGTCGCGGTTAAGCGTTGTGTTGGTAGCGATAATGCCATCTATGCCAGACGACAGCGCAACCTCGGCCACGTCTTCAAGTTCGTGGCGATCCAGATCCGGCGCAATTTTCACAAAGATCGGGAGCGGGCGGGGCAGGGCGCTGTTGGTGTCTAATACCCCGGCCAGCAGTGCGCTCAACGCGGCTTTTCCCTGAAGATCACGCAGGCTTTCGGTGTTGGGCGAGCTGACATTGACCGTGGCAAAATCCAACGCATGCCCGCAATGGGCCAGTACTTTGGCAAAATCCTCAGCGCGATCGGAGCTGTCTTTATTTGCGCCCAGATTAAGACCAACCACCGCGCCTTTCGGGCGGTTTTGCATCCGGTCGGAAATCGCCACCATCCCGTCATTGTTAAAACCAAAGCGGTTGATGACAGCACGGTCCTCGGTCAGGCGAAACAGACGCGGTTTGCTGTTGCCATTCTGGGCCTGCGGGGTGGCTGCCCCTACTTCTAGAAAGCCGAAGCCGGCCCGTGCCAGTGGCGCAATCGCTTGCGCATTTTTGTCAAACCCGGCAGCCAGCCCAAGCGGATTGTCCAGCTGTAAGCCAGCGACGTGGCACTGCAGCCGCGATGACGTCACCTCGCGGCGGGCAGCTACGGGGGCAATGCCCATTTGTAGGGCCTTCAGAGCAACCCCATGCGCCCGTTCCGGATCAAGGCGGCGCAGGGCAATGAGACCCAGTTTTTCGATCATCTTCATGACATGTCTTCGGGGAACTGGTGCGTTCCATTCACCTTTGGCAAGGGTTTGGACCAAACGATATCGTCTAGATACAGAGCGCGGTACAAATGTGGGAACAGCGCGCCACCGCGTGAGGGCTCCCATTTTAAATCCGGACCCAAAAGGTCGGCCTCAAGCGCCAGCAACATCAGGTCGTCTTCCTGTGCAAAATGCTTGGCGGCGGTCTCAGCAACTTGTGCCGCAGTTGAGAAATGAACAAACCCATCCGCCAGATCTATAGGAGCGCCCTTGGTCACACCGCTGTTGGTCAACACGGCCCATTCACTTTTGCGGAATATTTTATAGATAAGCATGATGCGGTGATGCCTCTAACATGATCAGCCGTCAAGCAGGGGCAGGTGAAAATTATGACATCCGCCCCAATCAGGTTTTGACTTACACAAGCTATAGTGTCTTTAATGTCCATATAAGTATACTTTTAGGAGTATTTTGGATGATTTTTAGATTAATTTTGAGCATTATTTTTTTTAGCGGAAGTGCCGGGTTTGCGGCTGAAAATTATCGGTTAACCATTCTGCATACCAATGATTTCCATGCGCGGTTTGAGCCGATCAGCAAATATGACAGCGCTTGTGGTGTGACTGATAATGCCGAGGGAAAATGCTTTGGTGGCTCCGCCCGACTGGTAACGGCGATTGAACTGGCCCGCCAACGCAACCCCAATTCAATTTTGGTAGATGGCGGCGATCAGTTTCAGGGGACACTGTTTTATACCTACTATAAAGGCCGGTTGGCCGCTGAAATGATGAACAAATTGGGCTATGACGCCATGACGGTGGGCAACCATGAATTTGATGACGGCCCGGAGGTTCTGAGCGGTTTTATTGATGCAGTCACATTCCCGGTTTTGATGTCAAATGCAGATATCAGCGCTGAGCCGCGCCTGCTGGGCAAGCTGGCGAAATCTGCGGTCATCGAGCGCGGTGGCGAAAAACTTGGCTTAATCGGGTTGACGCCTGTAGACACCAGAGATCTGGCCAGTCCGGGGGACAACATAAGTTTCACAGATCCGGTGGCGGCAGTACAGCGTGAAGTTGACGAACTGACTGCCAAGGGAGTGAACAAAATCATCGTATTGTCACATTCGGGGTATGGCGTGGATCAGCGGGTTGCAGCCGACACTACAGGCGTGGATGTGATTGTTGGGGGGCATTCCAATACGTTTTTATCCAATATCTCTGATCGCGCCGAAGGGCCCTATCCAACGATGGTTGGCAATACCGCGATCGTATCTGCCTATGCTTATGGAAAACTTCTGGGAGAACTGACAGTTCTGTTCGATGAGGCCGGTGGGGTTGTCAGCGCTGCGGGAGAGCCGTTGATTATGGATGCAGGCGTTGATGAGGATGCGCAAACGGTACGGCGGATCGCCAAGGCATCGGCGCCGTTGGAAGCAATACGTCAAAAGATTGTGGCCCATGTCGGGGCTGAGATGATCGTTGGTGGGTGCCGCGCGCGCGAATGTGAGATGGGGGTCTTGATCGCCGATGCGATGCTCGAGAGTGTGAAATCTCAAGGCGTCCAGATCGCCATTCAAAATGGCGGGGGTATTCGGGCCAGTCTTGACACAGGCGAGGTCACAATGGGCGAAATATTGACCATCTTACCATTTCAGAACACTCTCTCAACCTTTAGAGTTTCAGGGGCCACTTTGCTTGCGGCTTTGGAAAATGGTGTCAGCCAAGTCGAGGAGGGCGCAGGTCGCTTTCCACAGGTGGCGGGCCTTACCTATGCATTCGACCCTGCGGGCACGGTTGGTAAACGCGTAAGTGACGTACGGGTACTACACAGCGGCAGAGCTGTTCCGCTAGATCCCGTCAAACTGTATTCGGTGGTATCTAACAATTATCTTCGCAATGGAGGGGATGGGTACAAAATGTTCAAGACGGCCCAGGATGTGTATGATTTTGGACCCGATTTGGCCGATATCGTTGCAGAATATATGGCGGCTCACGCTCCGTACCAGCCGTACCTCGCGGGGCGGATTATTGAAAAATAGAGCAGTCTTTATGGGCGTCGGTCAGTCAAAGCTTTATGTTTGGTGATCAATGCAATCGATGTGGCCGTAAAATTGATTGTAAAGATAAATCACTGAGTTCCCGCACCAGGTCTTTTGTGAGGCCCCCCACCAATCCAGAATGAACGCAGTGTACTTGAGCCAAGATTAAAGATGAGGCCACTTTGGCCGTAACATTTGACGCAATAGCGCCTTGTCGTTTAGCTTTTTGCACCCAATGAAGAATCATTTGAAAGAGGTCTGAACTCTCTGACTGCATGGCTCTTAGAGATGCCTGCCCAAGATCCCGCTGTTCTCGCGTTGCTTGCATCAACAAACAGCCCTGAGGGAACTGTTTGTGGAGGGCAAAAATTTTATCAATGAAATTGTCCACTTGAACCTGAAATGGTTTGCCATCGTTAATAATGTCCCCGAACGCATCTCTGACTGTCTGTCCGTAGAGCGACAGACATTCGGCAATAAGCCCGTCTTCACCACCAAACTCTCGATAGAGGCCTGGTTTGGATAAGTCGAGTTGGCGGCACAATTCGTTTAAAGATCTGGTCGACAATCCGTCATGCCAGTAAAGCGCCATGGCATGTTCCACGATTTGGCTTTTTGACGCTTTTCGTGGTCGTCCTCGACTGCGTAGGGCTGTCATCTATCTTTCCACCATGGTTTCTTCGTCCATATCTGTATCACTGAACAGTGAGTCGTTTCAAACAACTCTGTCATTGCTTCAAAATCACCTTAGTTGACGCAGCGTAATAATCAACCTGATGTTGACAAACAAGCGAAATGCAGTTGATTCGTAGACGTGGTCTGGCAATCTTAGTAAAGACCTTTTTTTTCATTAAAAACCATATGTAAGCGGCACTAGGCCCGGCCCTTTTTTGATTAATAGATCATGCTGATTTTGTTGATTTCAGTCTGTAAAAAGATGAAGAAATCACCCGTTAAATGTGGCTTTATGTATGATGATTTGGTGTAAGTCGTGCGCCTTATTAAGTGGGTATTGCGTATGAATTTTTTTCCATCGGGTTAGCCTGAGAATGTGATTTGGCGCCGTGCCTGCAACAGCTCCGCTCAGATTTTGTTGAAAACGATGCATGGATTGCATAGTTCGCCGTAGTTTGGGCTTAGGGGCCAGCCTCGATAGAAATTAAGGCATTTGGTCTTGGTAAACCGTCGGCTTTGTGTCTTCATGCTATTGTTTGAAGTTCAGGTATTCGTGCGGTTTCATCGCGTGGATCCGGGCGCCTGCTATGGTCATCGTGTGGCTTGGTCTAGTTTCATTCCGGTTTATTTGGTTAAAATGCTAATAGCCTGTCTTGTTGGCTTGACGCGCTGGTTGTTATTACGTAAACGGCCTGCTTGTGGCGGAGTAGCTCAGGTGGTTAGAGCAGCGGAATCATAATCCGCGTGTCGGGGGTTCAAGTCCCTCCTCCGCTACCAAATTTCCTTTATAATCAGTGACTTAAGATTTAGGTTGACGCGTTTTGCGCGTAGCACACCTCTAGCACAGTTTTTTCTCGCTTTCTGAGAATTATGAGTGCAGAATCACAGTGTTAAACACGGTGATGACTTTGCCTAAACTGAACCCAAATACGCCCACGCTTATGGATGGTGAGGTTCGTCTTTTTAAACGTAAACACAGCTCAGTCTGGCAAGTTGTATTTATGATGGACGGACGACAAGTCCGTGTGAGCACTAAGAAGCGTATTTTGAAAGATGCTAAAGACGCGGCGCGCGAGATTTACTTAGACTATCGCTTTCGCCAAAAAAATGGCTTGCCGGTTATCTCTAAACGGTTTGCTGATGTTGCTGCACTGTGTAGAGCAACCATGAAAGAGCAGCTAGAGAATGGTGTAGGCAAGAAGAGCTTTCGTGATTACATCATCGTAATTGATAAGTATCTGGTTCCTTTCTTTGGAGATCTCTTTGTCACCAGTATTGATTACGAGATGTTGCAAAAGTTTGCGCGCTGGCGTGAAGAGAAGATGGGTCGAGAGCCAAGAGCGTCTACATTGAATACCCATAACTCTGCACTCAATCGGATCTTTGATGAAGCCGTGGCACGTGGATACATGAATAAGTCTCAGATCCCTGTATTGGTGAATAAGGGACGGGATAGCGTTCGTCGGCCTGATTTCACCAGAGAAGAATATGCGACGCTCATTCGCAAGCTACCAAGTTGGATTGACGCAGGACGAGAGGGCAAGTCACGCGACATGCGCCATTTGCTGCGTGACTACATTCTCATTCTGGCAAACACGGGCATGCGGCATGGAACAGAAGCAGAGAACCTGCGCTGGAAACATATCAGCCTATTTGAAGACAAGGGCCTCAAATACCTTGAGATGAGCGTCAGTGGCAAAACAGGCCGTCGTGACATTATCTGCCGTGCAGGAACCATAAACTATCTCAAGCGCATTCAAAGCAGATGCCCTGATATTGCACATTTGAGTTTTGAGCAGCTGATTAAGTCAAAACGAGATGAACCTGTCTTCCGACTGCCTGATGGTACCGCCAGTGCGAACCTGCGTCAGACGTTTAGGATCCTCATGAGGGATACTGGATTACTCACCTGTCCAAGAACAGGGCAGGATCGCACGCTATATAGCTTACGCCATACTTATGCTACATTCTCGCTTCTTAACGACGGTATGGATGTACACACGCTTGCTGTACAAATGGGCACGTCTATTTTGATGATAGAGCGCCATTACAGTCATCTCACGCCCCGCCTGAAGAAAGAAATGCTTACAGGCAAGCGCTATGACACGCCATATGATGAATACAAAGCAGAGCGGGTACAGGGCTTCTCCATATCAGATGAGGATCTACACAGTCCCGTAGGTGATGTCATTGAGGAAAGCCTCCCCGATGAACTTGAAGAACAACTTGAGGAAGACACAAAGGGTTCAGAGCGAACACTTTCAGCAGACAACCAATCAAGCGATAAAAACACCGAAGCGAGCCTAAAGGCATTGGATATGCTTGAGAAAGGGCTGCTCACAGAGCGGGCGGCATTGGCTGTTATTGGAACACATGAAGAAAGCTATACAGTTGCACCTAACGTTCGCATCAAAGCCCTTGAGCTCGTTGAGCAGGATAAACTGTCAGAACGAGGGCTTATTGCTATTCTGGGCGTTTAAGCATTTTGTGAAGGGACCAACGCTTACAGCAGCTCCACCGCAGTCCATAATTATAGAGAGTTTTTTCGAGATATCTTGTTGTCGTAAGTATATCCGAATGACGAATGGATTACGGCCGTTGGCTGAACTGTGCATGGATGTCTGCTATGCGGACAAAGCGTAATTTTGCGCCTACTTAATAAGTTGCTGACTTCCAATCCTAATAACGTTTTAATGTCAAAAAAGGCGCCGAAGCAATACGCAGCCATTGGCAAAAAATATTTGCAATTAAGTCGCCTGGATAATGCTTTTTCTGACGGTTTCAACGAACCTTTTAACAGTCTCGGAGTTACCCGACTTTCGAAATGCCACATATAAATCGATCAGGTTTTCGGAGGGTTCAAAGGGGACGAAAGAGATCCCAGGCGGTGCAATATTCTTGACCCAGGCTGGTGCCAAGGCGATTCCTAGCCCATGGGCGACAAACTGCAGCAGGGTGGATTTGTCAATAATCTCACAAACAATGTTTGGCTGGGCACCAATTTTTCGAAAACCACTCCATAAAGCCTCGTGCAGGATTGGTCGCGCGTGCTTAGGGTAACCCACGATCGGTTGATCCGCGATGTCTGCTATGGACAGGGATACCGATCTTGAAAGAGGATTAGTCTCGGCAAGGACCACTACGATGGGTTGGCGATGCAAAAGTTCGCTGGAAATAAATTCATCTTCTAAGTGGGTCCGCACGAAGGCCACATCAGTTCTATGGGCAATCAACTCGTGGGAATGTTGTTCGGATGACGATATTTCAAGAACCTGTACATGAACCTTAAAATCGGTCTGCCGAAATGTCAGTAGAACCTGAGGTAGTAACATCGAAATTGCCTCGTCAACACCGCTTACACGAATGTGGTGAAGGTCCGACTCAGCGGTGTGGCGAACATTGGAAACCGATTTATCAATATCGGTCAGGATCCTTTTTGCATCCTGTGCAAATTCAGATCCGGCTTGGGTCAGACTGACTTGTCGAGTAGTTCTAAAAAACAGTCGGGCGCCCAGTTCGTGTTCCAACGAAGAAACCCGTTCAGAGAGAGCGGATTGGCTTAGCCCTAGGCGTTCGCTTGCTTTCCTGAAATGAAGTTCTTCGGCGACAGCGATGAAACACTCCAGTTGTCTTATGTCCAATCCAATATCCTCTGCAGGTTCATTTTATAACGCTTATCCGCATTTTTTCATCCAATCCAGTCTCAAATCCGCGGATTGCAGAAGCGTAGCTCAACGTATCAAGCGTATCGTCGCGGCCTCGGATCAGCGCTATTCGCGTGGCATCATCCATCTCGAACGGCGCCGAAATCTCACCTGCGGTAATCATACGGTGCTCAAGGTTTATGGAAATCTTTCCGCCATTAGGATTATTCGAAAATTGCAAAAGTGAGTCCCGTACTTCAGAAGATACAACCGGCAAAGCAAGACTATTTTTACGCGCATTATCATAAAATATCCCCGCAAACCCCGTTCCTATGCAGGCATCAATCTTCAATTGCCGCATTCCCCAGACAGCATGTTCCCGGCTTGAACCGCATCCAAAATTATCTCCGACAACTAAGATTGTAGCTTGCTTCCAAGGCGTTTTATTTAGAATAAAATCTTGCCGTTTTTGGCCAGCTGCGTCAAAGCGCAGGTCGGCAAAGGTACCATCTGCCAAGCCTTCGCGGGTGATTGTAATCAAAAACCGTTTTGGCATGATCACATCAGTATCAACATTCGCCAGTGTCAAGGGCGCGGCGATTCCTTTAATGATTTTATTCATTGGTTTGTCTTTCTCTCGAAGTCTCGTATGTCAGCCAGATGCCCACAGACGGCTGCTGCAGCGACCATTGCGGGTGACATTA
>ENA-ORDA01002006-ORDA01002006.1-marine-metagenome-genome-assembly--contig:-NODE-2006-length-16075-cov-3.700275_pt1 | contig 16075 bp, 13 predicted proteins | sample MGYA00237778_ERZ508506 | MGnify/ENA primary metagenome ERZ508506 (study PRJEB26177, sample SAMN06267891) | marine metagenome | isolation source: Monterey Bay, California, USA | place: Pacific...
TTTCTTGGTTTCTTGGTTTCTTGGTTTCTTGGTTTCTTGGTTTCTTGGTTTCTTGGTTTCTTGGTTTCTTGGTTTCTCGGAGTATCGCGTTTAGATGGGCAATAACAACGCCAGCGACTTAGCACCTCTGGCTTATTTTCTGAGTCTATTGAGACTGCCGCCTGTTCACCAACCTTCTGATTGCTAGCGCGGAAATAATGATCACGATCGCTTACGAGGATTTACCTGAAGCTCTGGTGGGTCCTATTCTGATCATTAACGGATTTGGCGCCCTAATTGCTCTGGGGCACCGATCAAGATGGCGAGCATGCGCGTGACGTCAAATACCATGTCCGAGAACCATCGCAATCATGACAAAGTCCACGCTCGGCAAGCCATCAACCCAGTTTGCAAGCGCCTTGGTGACTCATCCATAATGCCGATCTAGCACGTAAAGAGCTTGGCGATGACAAACAACGCCGCGCTCCAGAAAGAGTCCAAAGACGCAAGCCACAAGCAGCGCGGATCGCACGATAAAAATAATCTAAAAAAAACGTTAAACGAAGGGAACTCAAACATGACAACAGACGCCATCAACGACATGCAATTAAGACTTAAGTCGCAAAAAGCAGCGCAAATCGCAGGCGGTCACGTAAGTGCAGAACTCCGGATCGACCGACTAAAGCGCAGTATTGCGATTCTTGAGCAAAACGGCGATGCATTGTGTGATGCGATGCGCCGCGATTTTGGTCACCGCAGCCTCGATCAGTCAAAAATGGCCGATATCGAAGGCGCCATCGGACCGCTTAAGAATGCCATCAAACACGTTAAAACTTGGATGAAAGCCGAGAAACGCGGCACGATGTTTCCGCTCAACCTCCTCGGTGGCCGCTCTCGAATCGAGTTCCAACCACTAGGGGTCGTCGGCTGTATTAGCCCTTGGAACTTTCCAGTGCAACTGACCTTTGCGCCCCTGGCTGGTATTTTGGCGGCAGGCAATCGAACGATGATCAAGCCATCTGAGTACTCTCCTGAGACCTCAGAGCTTATGAAAACCCTGATTGAAAGCAGCTTTGATGCAGACGAAATGGCCGTGTTCACAGGCGGGCCCGAGGTTGGCGAAGCGTTCAGCGGACTCGCCTTTGACCACCTACTATTTACTGGCGCGACAAGCGTGGCCAAACACGTCATGCGATCAGCCGCTGAGAACCTAGTACACCTCACTTTGGAACTCGGTGGCAAATCACCGGTCATTGTCGGTCGCTCTGCTGACATCAAATTAGCCGCTCGAAATGTCATGACGGGCAATACGATGAATGCGGGTCAAATCTGTCTTGCCCCGGACTATGTGATGCTGCCAGAGGAAGACCGCGACGAATTTGTCGAAGCCGCCCGAACAGCGGTTACCGAGATGTACCCTAATCTGAAAGACAATGAGGATTACACCTCAATCATTAATGAACGTCACTACGACCGGCTTCAGAATTACCTGACCGATGCCCAGGCGAAGGGTGCCGAGATTGTTGCCATTAATCCTGCCAATGAGGATTTCGGCCAACAAGAGCATCACCGTATTCCGCCGACCCTTGTGCTCAACCCCACCGACGACATGCTGTGCATGCAAGAGGAAATTTTCGGGCCATTGCTCCCGGTCAAAACCTATCAAGATGTCAGTGAAACGATCGGCTATGTGAATGATCACGATCGGCCACTCGGCCTGTATTACTTTGGTCACGACCAGCAGGAAACCCGACGAGTACTCGATCAAACTACCTCAGGCGGCGTCACCCTCAATGATGTGATTATGCATATCGCTCAGGAGGAGTTACCGTTTGGTGGTGTTGGTCCCAGCGGTATGGGCTCATACCACGGTATCGAGGGCTTCAAAACGTTCAGCCATGCCAAGTCGGTTTATAAACAAACCGCCAGCATTTCAAAATTAATGGCAAAAATGGGGCCGCCCTACAAGAAAAAACAAGCGACCTCCTGATAACCCAGATGCCGGCTGCAAGCTAAACGCTTGCAGCCGGCGTGCACTTTATCGCCCTGTGAACTCTGGCTTACGTTTTTCTAAAAACGCTTGAACGCCTTCCTTGAAGTCTTCACTTTGGAACATACCGCCTAAGTGCACCATCAGGTGATCGACTGCCGTGTCGTAGGATTCCTCCAGCCCCATTCGCATCATGCGCTTGGTTGTCTGCACCGCCAGCGGCGCATTATCGGCGATCTCTTCGGCCCACTGTAATGCGGTTGTCATCAACTCTTCCGCCGGCACAATGGTATTGATCAAGCCCATCGACAAACATTCTTCAGCATCCACCGTCCGAGCACGATAGTAGAGCTCCGCAGCCTTGCCCCAACCGATTAAACGCGGCAGCAGCCAGGTACCACCACTTTCAGGCACCACATTGCGCTTCGCCGTCACCGCCGCCATCTTGGCCGTCTCCGAGGCAATTCTCATGTCACACAACAGCGCAACATCCATCCCATAACCGGCCGCAGGCCCGTTTAAGGCACAGATAATCGGCGTATCAATGTTCCACATCACGTTAATCGGCGCGTCTCGCAAATCGAATAATTGTCGCGCGGGCCTATTTTCACCTTTACTATCGCCGCCCCCAATACTGCCCTCACCCACGCCAATCAGATCAAGGCCGGCACAGAACCCCTTACCCGCACCGGTCAGAACAATGCACCGGATTTCAGGATCCTTGTTCGCTTCAACCACTTTTGCCGATAATTCACTTAGCATATCGCGACTAATGGCGTTGTATCGCTCTGGACGGTTCAACGTGATGATGGCGATTCTGCCTCGTTGTTCGACCAATAATTCTGGTGTTGTAGATGGGGACAGCGTCATCGCTAATGCTCCTTGTTTTTCCGTGGCTAAGCATCTTGCTTAGGGTTTAAATCGCTGACCTAGATCAGGTTCCTAACACATAAGGCGCGTTTAAGACTCTGCTCAAAACAACCCCTAACGCTGTGCTTGAACTTGCCAGCTTACCCGTACCATACCGACCTAATCCGACTTACGCCAGAGGGATTGATACTAAGCCTGCCCGACCTCTATTACGCAGATTGGCGACGTCTGAGGGTGCGTATTTGCGGCGCCGCTCACGACCCATTGCAATCGAAGCCAACATTCGCAAGCTCGACGCACATCCTGTATTATCCCGCGACTGCGCCATACCCTATGCCGCCCCGTACACAGTCAATAACGTCGCTCAATCCGATCTAGGGCGACGATCGAGAGTTCAAAGACGCATGACTATAAACCCATTAGCTGTTGAGCGGACATCGTTTAAGCGCCTCTGGTTGATCCGCATCGGTTTAGCCGCACTTTTCGCTGGGCTGAGCAGCAACCTGCAGGCATCCGGCTTGCCCGATACTCTGCCAATGCGCACCGAACTCGACACCCGAATCATCATTGATGGCGTCATCGATGAGCCAGCCTGGCAAAACATCAATGCTTTTTCTGGCTTTAAGGTGATTTCCCCCGACACACTGGCCGATGCACCGCTCGAAACAAACATTAAGATGTTCTATACCGAGCGTGGCTTGTATTTTTCTGCCCTGATGACTCAGCCTCCAGAAACGCTTATTGAACGCCTAAGCGCTCGTGACCGATTTGTTAACAGAGATCGCATTTCTCTCTCGGTCGATACTTCCGGCACCGGGCTTTACGCCTACTGGTTTGCAGTGAATCTGGGCGGCTCGTTAATGGATGGCACCATCCTGCCAGAGCGGCAATATTCCAGCAATTGGGATGGCCCCTGGCGCGGCGCCAGTCAGCGAACCGAGACAGGCTGGAGCGTCGAGATGATGCTTCCCTGGTCCATGATGACCCTGCCCGCCAGCGAATCAGGCGACAGAGACATCGGCATCTATATCCAACGCGCAGCGGCCAGCCTCGATGAAGACTGGGCGTACCCTGGCCTCCCACGAACCCAAAACCGATTTCTGTCCCGTTTTCCCAAAACAAAAATTAGGGACATCAACCCCAAGCAGCAACTCACCTTCTACCCCTATGTCTCGTCGAATCTTGATGCGGTCGACGATTCAGGCACCCAAAAGGCTGGGTTCGATCTATTCTGGCGGCCCACCACGGCCTTTCAGGTTACAGGCTCCTTTAACCCCGACTTCGGCAATGTTGAGTCCGATAATGTTGTGGTGAACCTCACCAGCTACGAGACGTTTTTCCCAGAAAAGCGCCCGTTCTTTTTGGAGGGTCAAGAGATCTTCACAACCTCGCCTCGCGCAAACCCAGGCTTTCGTTCTGGCGGGACACCGACGACCCTCATCAATACACGACGAATCGGCGCGCCACCGAGAGCGCTCACCGATACATCGATCGAATTGGCGCAGACCGAGGCCAATCAACCCAGTGAATTAATCGCAGCAACAAAAGTAACCGGCCAAACAGGCTCACTACGTTATGGATTGTTAGTTGCCCTTGAGGACGACACAGAATTGATCGGTCTAAAGGATGGCAATACCGTGCGTCAGACCCAATTGGGCCGAGATTTTACCGCGGCCAGAGTGCTCTATGAGAACACCCAGGGTTCGGGTCGAAATGCGGTTGGGCTCTTGTTGACAGAGGTCGGTCACCAAGACCAAACCGCGCAGACGCTTGGCATCGACCTGCATCATCTGAGCCAAAGCGGCAAACTCATCGTCGACGTCCAAACTTTGCACAGTGATACCGCGATTGAATCCGGCCATGGCGCCTTTGCCGATATCGTCTTTCGGCCCCAGCAGGGCGTGCAACATAAACTCACACTGGATTATTTTGATCGAAACCTCGACATCAGTGATTTCGGCTTCTTGCAAAGAAATGATGTTAAGGGCTACCGATATCGTTTTGAACGCGTTCAATCCAATCTCAACCGTCTAAAAGGCCGCGAGACCGATCTTGTCGTAACGCAGCAATGGAATTTTGCCGGAGAGCAAACCCGCCTTGGTTTCTCTGGCGCGCAAGAACTTCGTTTCTTTAACAACACCCAACTAGAACTCAAACTGGACTTTTACCCGAAACGGTGGGAAGACCGTAACAGCGACGGTAATGGCTCTTATCGATTACAAGATCGCATCCAAACCGGGATTAATTACAGTAGCGACAGTGCGAAACCCTTCAGCTATCGTTTAAGGGCTAATATGAGGCAAGAAGACATCGGCGGTCAAAATCGGTCGATGAGCCTTGCATTGTCTTATCAACCGACAGACCGACTCTCGACCTCATTTGATTTTAAATACGAAACTCGGTCCGGCTGGCTGCTCCACAATGCAGGCTCTGAATTCACCCGATTTCATTCGGAAAGCCTGAGGCCCAAGCTTGAGGTATCTTACTTCCTCACCGCCAATCAACAAGCTCGCCTAAGCCTCCAATGGGTCGGTATTAAAGCGTTTGAACGCGACCGTTGGCGCTTACCGTCAACCGGCGGCCAGTTAGTCTCGGATGAAACAAGTGCCGGCCTGCGACGCGACTTTTCAATCAGCCGATTATCGTTCCAAGCACGATACCGTTGGGAAATTGCACCGTTGTCTGATTTGTTTGTGGTTTATACCCGCGGCTCAGATCTGCCGAGTAATATCCGCTCGAGCTTCTCAAACCAATTATCTGAGGCTTGGGAGCAGGCCCTCGTTGATTCATTGGTCGTGAAAATTCGCTACCGGTTTGGCAATTAAACCGCCGCTGAAAGACCACCGTGGCCAGTCAAACAGGCCAGGGTGGCCGATATCCGACAAACACTCGTAACGGCTTTAAACGGAAAATTGATCTGCACATGAAGGCCACAGCAAAGCCCCACCTGATTGGTCTAATCGGGGACGTTCACAGCGAGCACGCGCGACTCTCGCAAGCACTTGAGTTTCTTCGAACAGCGGGCGTCGAGACCATTGTCTGCACGGGTGACATCGTCGATGGTCCGGGCTGCCCAAATCACAGCATTGATCTTTTGTTAGAGTATGGTGTTACAACTGTTGCGGGCAATCATGATCGATGGCTCCTCGAAAACAAGGTTCGGCATCTGCCCATGGCGCACCACAAGGCAGACCTCTCGGCCCAATCGCTTTCGTATCTACAGTCTCTAAACAAGACAGAGTCGATTACCCGCAATGGTCAACGTTTACTACTCTGCCATGGCATGGGCGATCGTGATTTAGAGAAAGCCTGGCCAGGCACTCAAACGATGCCCATCGAGCGCAACGCAACCCTCGATGCTATTATTAAAGCAGAACAGCATGACTGGCTGATCAATGGTCATCTGCATTTTCGAACGATCATGGCTTTTAAAACACTCACCGTCATTAACGCAGGCACTCTAACAGGGCACCGTTGGCCCGGTTTCTCCGTACTCGATCTCGATCAACGATCTGTTCAGGCTTTTGAGTTTACGCCTCGTGGGATTGAACCAGCCGTAAGCTTGGCTGTGCCAGCCAAGCCTGAATGGCAGAACACGCAAAGCTTTCAAGGTGACTGGGAGCCCCTGGTCTTATTCAAGCGCGAACCCAGCTAGCCCACTGATTCTAGGGTTAGCCAGACTCAAGCGCTATGGCCGTGTATATCTGACGTGGCCCTTCAAAAGGCTGACGCGCATGCATTACCAGCCGGTTATCGAGCCACAACATATCGCCAACCTGCCAAGGAATGTTAACCACTTCCGACGCGGCTCTTTCCAAAAACTGCTCAAAGACCGCACTTGGCAAATACGCCCCGCCGCCGAGTTGCACCGCACGGTGGCCGACATTACGGACATCATTCCAACCCGTAAACGCCGCAATCACTGAATTGAAAAACGTTTTCCGACCACTCACAGGATCCAACCGGACCGCTGGTAAAATCGGCGATTCGGTACGCAGTTCATCCCCGTCAAGCCATTGCCAGCGCAGGCCTTGGCCTTGCATCACTCGCTCGGCCTCAGGTTTTGTTTCAACGAGAAAGGTTTCCTGCCAGCTTCGACCAATCGGTGAGGCAGGGTCCGTGATCGCCGGCATGACCCGGTTATACCGCACGCCTTGCGTCTCTAACTGCTTTGCCAAAGATTGATCCACCAAATTGAGCAGGTCATATGCCGCTCTTGAATCAAACACGGTCGTTGCGCCACCGGCGGTTGGCGCGGTGTCGCAGTAGAAAAAAATATAATCCGGTGGCTGACGGGTTTGCGCCATTTCATGGTGAAGCGGTATTTTTTCATCCGGCGGGCTTTCGTTAGCCGTCATAATTCGGCGATGGGTAATCTGACGTCTCGGTGCGGCGCCGCCGAGATACGGCATATTCTCAAAGGGAACAGCATCCAGAACTGCCTCAAAGTCCTCAGCACTGTTCACGCCGCAACCGCGAAACAGCAGCGCACCTTTTTCTTTAAGTTCCTGCTTCAGAGCAGCCCCTTGTTCTCGAAAAAGCTCGACACCAACACCCTCACCATGCCGCTGATTGGGCTGGTAAATCTTGGGAAAGGCGCCCGCCGTATTGCGCCCCTGCGCCGCATCGGCGGCTTCTATTAAAAGGGGATTCATCATCGGAGCAACCTAAAATTTTGAGCATCGATTTCTACAGCCTGGCCGGTCGTTGCGGACGCCTGAGCTGCAAGCCCCATCAGCACGGCCATTAGGCCATCGTCTGCTGAGACCGCTGCCGGCTTGCCACTACGCACTGCAGCAAGAAATGCCTGATGTTGAAAAAACGTCGCGCCTTGGTGCGAACCCGCGTCCATGGCGGCTTTCGGCACGATAACCTCCTCGATCACTGGCGTCGCAGGGGCACGCGGTGAGACGATCAAACGAGCCGGCTCTTGGGCCGCGCCCTTAGCGAGAAAAGGTCCCGGAATCTGACAGTCCAACCGGCCTAGATCCCCAACCAAGGAAATCTCTTGCTCGAACCGCACCCCATCGGCAAACATACAAAGATCCAACATCCCTCGGCTGCCATTATCAAAATCGATGATGACATAACCATTATCCCAAATATCCGGCTGCGCCCCGCCATACCGCTCCGCAAGATGATTGACGTCTTGCGCTGCAGAAGCATAGACCCGAACGGGCTCCGCCTCGAGAAACAACCGCATGAGATCAAAAAAATGGCAACATTTTTCAACAAACGTGCCGCCGGAATACTGATTAAACCGATTCCAGTCGTCGACCTTCTTCAAGAACGGATAGCGGTGCTCTCGAATGCTCAGCATCCTGCGCTGACCCACGGTTGCCCGCTTTGCATCGAATCCTGCTAGTGCGGGCATAAAGCGATACTCCATACCGACCCAAACAAGCGAGCCTCGATCAGCCAGCGCCTGACGTAATCGCGCCACATCAGCTTCTGAGGTCACCACCGGTTTTTCAATCAGCACTGGAACCTGACAAGCCGCCAGCACCGTCAGTAATTGGTTGCAATGGGTAAAGTTTGGGGTTGCAATCACCAGCGCATCAAGCCGCTGATCAAGCAAGGCTGTCAAGTCTGCAACAAAAACCGCATCGGGAGCCAATGCGCGGGCCTTTTTCAACATGTCGAGGTTAGGCTCACAGACAGCAACCACCTGAACGTCTTTGAACAACGCCAAATTTCGGAGGTGTTCCCGGCCCATCATACCTGCACCAAGCAGGCCATAGCGAAGTGGATTGGTCATAACAGCTTCCTTTCAAGCACTAATTTTGCCCGTTTTAAGGACCAAAACATAGCGCTTATCAGCAACCAACGTTAAGCTTTCGTCATGACCCAATCAATTTGGCTATTCGGCTACGGCTCGATACTTTGGCGACCCGACATGCCCTACACAGCAGCCAAAATCGCGCGCCTTTCAGGTTTCCAACGTCGATTTTGGCAAGCCTCAACAGACCACCGTGGCACCCTCGAGCAACCTGGGGCTGTCGTAACGCTGCGGCAGGTTGACCACGCTCAGACCCTTGGCATTGCCTACTGTATCGAGCAGACCGGACTTGTTCAGACAATGAGCCAACTCGATCAAAGAGAACAAAATGGGTATGCCCAACAGGCCATCAGTCTGACGTTGGATACAGGACAGGTCATTCAGGCCACAACCTACATCGCGCCGCCCGGAAACACTTGGGATCTTGGCAGCCCGAGCGAGACCCTTTTGGCCGCGCAAATCCAGGCGGCGAGCGGGCCGAGCGGCACCAACCTTGCCTATTTCCAGCGCCTGCTTTGGGCCAGTCAATGCCTCAATGAAGTCGATGACCATCTGAACCGTATTGCCTTCTCCTTAGAACGATTAGGCAGCCCGACCCAACCTGGCGCCGCTATGACTAGATTACAGATTGAAAAGGCTCTGCTACCATGGCATCCACTAATGAGGTGATCACATTGAACCTAATTCCTGAAATCGTCGAACAAGCCGAGCGCCTTAAAACTTGGCGCCAGCATATTCACGCCCACCCTGAGATGGCCTTCAAAGAATACGACACAGCCGCCTTTGTTGCCGAACGGTTGCGTGAGTTCGGGCTGACCGTTCACGAGGGTATTGCGGGCACCGGTGTTGTCGGCACCTTGACCAAAGGAGGCGGCAATCGCGCCATTGGTTTACGAGCCGACCTAGACGCCCTTCCCATCGTCGAAGCCAATACGTTTGAACATGCCTCCAAGACACCCGGCGTCATGCATGCCTGTGGACACGACGGGCACACCTGTATGCTGCTTGGCGCCGCGGCCTACCTTGCCAAAGCCGAGACCTTCAGCGGCACCGTTCATTTCATCTTCCAACCTGCGGAAGAAAATGAAGGCGGTGCCAAAACCATGATTGAAGCGGGATTATTCGAGCAATTTCCAGTTGAAGCGGTCTACGGGATGCACAATATCCCTGGCATTCCGGTGGGCCATTTTGCGGTTAAACCGGGTCCGATGATGGCCGCCTTTGATATTTTTGACATTACGGTTGTAGGTCGAGGCGGCCACGCGGCCATACCCCAACAAACCGTTGACCCACTCCTTATCGGAACCAAAATCGTGGAAGCCCTTCAAACGCTGGTCGCGCGAGAAATCAATCCCCAAGAACCTGCAGTGCTAAGCGTGACCCAGTTCGAGGGTGGCGACGCTTACAATGTTATTCCTGATCAGGTTCGCATTGCCGGCTGCACACGTTGTTTTTCCGTTCGGGTCCAAATGCAACTCGAGCAAAGTATCCAACGTATTGCCTCCGGTATTGCCAGTAGTTTCGGTGCAACCGTCGAATACCGCTATGAGCGTCGCTATCCGCCAACGGTCAATAGCGTCGAGGAGACCGAGTTTGCAGCCCGCGCGGCAATCGCAACCAGCGGCAGCGAATCCGTTAATCGAAACCCGAAGCCTTCCATGGGATCTGAGGATTTCGCTTATATGTTGCTTGAGAAACCAGGTTGCTACATCTGGATCGGCAATGGTGACGGAGAGGGCTCTTGTATGATTCACAACCCAGGCTATGATTTTAATGATGATATCTTGCCGATTGGGGCAAGTTATTGGTCTCATCTGGTCGCGCAATTGCTCCCCGCTTAGGAGACTTTGATGTCGTTTATCGAACACCGTCTCGGAAGAACTCACTTCACAGTTAAAGGTAAAACCACTGATCGATTGCCTGTCATTTGGCTGCATGGCGGCCCGGGTGGGACGCATAACCCGAATGGCAATCTCTTCAATTTGTCGGACCATCGCAAGGTATACGCTTATACCCAACTCGGCTCAGGCAAAAGCAGTGACCTCAGTAAACGCCAATGGCGAATCTCGACTTTTGTGCAAGAACTCGAGCTGCTCGTTGCAGCCTGGGGGCTCAAGGATTTTCATTTAATGGGTGGCTCGTGGGGCACAACCTTGGCGCTTGAGTATTATTTAAAAGTGGGCGGCCAAGGCATCCGGTCCATGGTGCTGCAGTCGCCCATGTTATCCGCCGTTGATTGGCAGAAAGATGCCAATCGGTTGATCAAGGCCCTACCCAAAGAAACGCAACGCGTTATTAAAGCCTGCCAAGCCGTTGGCGCGACCGACGCGTTGGTCTATCAAGAAGCCCTCGCTTTGTACTACAGTCGTCATGTCCTCAGACGACCGAAGAAACTAAAAGCGATGCTTAGTCGAAAAAATCCTCGGGGCGCCGCCATTTATCAGCATATGTGGGGTAGCAGCGAATTCTCGGCAACCGGTACCCTCGCAGACTTTGATCAAACCCACCGCCTTCAAGACGTCCTGTGCCCAACCTTAATTGTCTGCGGAGAGCACGACGAAGCCACGCCAAAAACCGGTGCTCGCTACGCTAAGAAATTGCCTCAGGGCGCATTCCATGAAGTGCCCGGCGCCAGCCACGCCATTTGGGAAGAGGCGCCACGAAGTCTCAAAAAAACGATTAACCAATTTATCCAACTTTGGGACTAAAGGGGGACGCACCTGAACCCCAAGCGCGGGAAATGAACCAATACTTCGCCAACGCCCGGCTCATCTCTTAATACAGAATAAGCATCAGGCACATGTTCGGCTTCGACCAACGCACCCGTAACAGGTTGCAAGCCGTAATCGATTGGGCAAACCGAAACCTTAGACGTTAGCACTTTTTGTTTCGCCAAAAACGGTTCTGAAGTCGCGAGCTGCAAAGCCTCTTCGGCGCCCATAGACTGGATCCGTCCATGACCAAATGCTGCCATATCAGCAAACCAACGCATCACCTCTGGAAAAGCCGCCAGATCTGCAAAAAGCACTGGGCGTTCTGCAATGAACCAAAGACAATGATAAACGCTGAAATCAGCAAGGGTTGGCGACTGCCCAAACAAGAAGGCTTGGGCACCCAATTGACTGTTCATTTGTCGAAGCCAAAGATCGAAGTGCGACAGTGCAACGTCCAGATCCATCTGCAGTGCGGTTGATCCTTTCGAAAATTCCGCGCGATCTGCCATAAAAGCAGACGCCTCTGCGTCGCTTTCGAACAGTGGATTACCGGAAAGCGCCTTCGGCTGAAAGGCAACCGCGACGACAACTCGAAATAAAAATGTGTCTGCCCAATAGGCAACCGTCTCAATGACCGCCCGTTGGGCTTGCGGCAGCAACGCCTGCCCCTCGCCTTGGGCGATCAGAATTTTCGCAATTAAAGCGGTGTCACAATAAATCTCGCGTCCACGTTGCAAGACCGGCGTTCGCCGATAGCCGCCCGTCAAGGGCATTAGCTGGGGCCGAGGCATAATAACGGGTATTTCGACCTGCTGGCTGGGCAAATCAAGATAGCCCATCAAGAGCCTTACTTTCTCTGAGAATGGCGATCCCGCATATTGATGGAGAATAAAATCTGGCATAACAACTCCTGAGCAAACGGTGGCGCCGTCGCGCGCCACACTCTGTAATTTTCGCGCTAGTATAGAGCGCTCATTAAAAGAAGGATCTAGCATGCGTTTAACCGAACCGAGAATCAATCCTGTTGAGGCATCTGACTGGACCGAGTCCCAAAGGGACCTGCTGGCGCCTCAGGTCATGCGCGGGCGCGTCCAAAATATTTTTTTGACCCTGGCCAATCATGAAGCATTGGCCAAACGTTGGATGGTTTTCGCCAACCACATTCTCCACAAGTCAAAATTGTCCCCGCGCGATCGAGAAATCTTGATCCTGCGAGTCGGTTGGCTCTGCCAATCTGGCTACGAATGGGGGCAGCACGTGCTCATAGGGCAGAAGGCCGGCCTCAGCGATTTAGAGATCGAGGCCATCAAAGTCGGACCATCTGACGCAAGCTGGGGGATCCAGGATGCCTGGCTGTTAACCGCCGCGGACGAACTCAGAGCCGACGCCTTTATTACAGACGAAACTTGGCGGGCCCTGGCCAGCTACTACTCTCAGCAGCAGCTCATGGATCTCGTCTTTACGGTCGGTCAATACCAGCTTGTATCGATGGCCTTAAATACCTTTGGCGTTCAGTTGGATCCAGACCTGCCCATCATGAAGTAATCAGACGGGCTTAGTCGAGATCATCGAGGTTCACTGAAGAATCGATTTGCGCCCAAGCCAATTTCGCCATATTAAAAGCCCCAGCGCCGGCAGCTTCAGCCTGCTGACTGGCCGCTGTGCCGTCGAGCACTCGTTTGGCGATACCTTGCAGTATTGCCGCCATTTTGAACATGTTAAAGGCAAGGTAATAATCCCACTCGGCAATCCCAGCACGCCCGGTCCGTTCACAATAAGCCTCAACGAAGGCCTTCTCGGACGGGATCCCCAAGGCCTCGACATCGACGCCGCGCAAGGCATCCCGATAAGGCCGACACAAGTACGCAAAATCGGCGATCGGGCACCCTAGGGTACTGAGTTCCCAATCAAGAATACCAATCACTTCGTTGCGGTCTTTGTGCATCATCATGTTCGCAATCTGAAGATCACCATGAACGATGGTGCAATCATCGCTGCTCGGGATATTGGCCGGCAAATACGCAAGCAGGTTGTCCATGTAAGGGTTATCAACGGTTTTCGTATACTCATACTGACCACCCCATCGCGATAATTGTCGCGCGATGTAATCGGATTCTTTCCCAAAGTCGCTGAGGCCTACTTGCTTGTAATCAACACGGTGCAATTTGGCAACGGCAAGGTTGGCCGCATCCCAGATTTCAAACCGTTCTTGAGGGGTGTAAGGACCGTGCGTTGCATCCCAAATCACCCGTCCATCTAAGTATTCCATTACGTAAAACCAGGTCCCAATAACCGAGTCATCGGTACACAGCGCATACGTTCGAGCCGTGGGTACATCCGCATCCGCAAGCCCCGTGAGCACTTTGTACTCGCGATCCACAGCATGGGCTGATTTGAGCAACTCCCCTGGGGGCTTACGCCGCAACACATATCGTCGGTCTGGCGTTGTTAGTAAATAGGTCGGGTTCGATTGCCCACCTGCAAATTCTTCAATCTGCATAGGACCTTGAAAACCTGCAACCGACGTCACCATAAAGGCGGTAAGCGCCTCTAGGTCGACCTGGTGACGATCTTGGACCGGCACGGTACCCGTATTATCTTCTGCTTTAAAATCAGTCATTTAGGCTTCCTATCATTCCAGTATCCTGCTGTCTTACAACCCTTTTCAGATCGAATTTCGAGACAATAAAAAGCCAGCTTGCGCTGGCCTTTAATCACTCAAAGCACTTGCTCAGCTTACGGTCCAAGTGTGACCCCGGCGCAGCACCTCGTTGAAGTCGACCACACCCTTCTTTGCACGAACCGTTTTAATCTGCTCGTAAACTGAATTTTCATAAGACACTTCTTGCTTGCAATACAGCACGCCGACAGCCTCTGGGAAGTCGGGCGTCGAAAGCGCCGCCAACATCTGGGCCAAGACCAAATTGGTCTCATCGTGGACCATAATATCATCAACGGTCACGCCTGCTTCTCCGAGGATGACGACCTCTAATTGCAAGGTGGCTGTGTTCAATCGAAGGCCTTTTTGGTTATCAACCCCAAACAACATGGGCTCGCCATGCGCCAGCACCAGCCTTGAATCCGCAGCAGACTTCTTGTCCTTAATATAATCGAAGATGCCATCATTATAGACCGGGCAATTTTGATAAATCTCGACAAAAGATGCGCCTTTATGCGCGTGCGCGCGCTTGAGTACAGGTGTCATATGCTTGGCCTCGGTGTCGATCGTCCGAGCGACAAACCTTGCGCCAGCACCCAAAGCAAATGTGCAGGGCCGCAGTGGCAAGTCAACGGAACCATCCGGCGTCGACGGTGAGCGCGTGCCAACTTGCGAGGTCGGCGAGTATTGTCCTTTGGTCAACCCGTAGATCTCGTTGTTAAACAACAAGATTTGCAGGTCTACATTCCGGCGCAACACATGCAGCATGTGATTACCGCCAATGCTCAAACCATCCCCATCTCCGGTTACCATCCAAACATCTAGCTCAGGATTCGACAGTTTTACCCCGGTTGCAATCGCAGGCGCTCGTCCATGAATCGTGTGAAAACCGTAGGTTTCCATGTAGTAAGGGAATCTAGAAGAGCAACCAATGCCGGATACGAAGACCGTATTTTCTTTCGGCGTATCCAGCTCTGGCATCAGCTTTTGAATGGTCTTTAGGATGGCATAATCGCCACAACCTGGGCACCAACGGACTTCCTGGTCGGTACTAAAATCTTTTAACGTCAGCTTTTGCGGTGCGTTCATGATAATTCTCCTAAAAGCGATTCAATCGCGTCGACAATTTCTCGAATCTTAAAGGGTTGGCCCGAGACCTTATTCAGTCGTTTGGCATCAATCAAAAACTTAGATCGTAGCACTTCAACCAGCTGCCCTGTATTCATCTCTGGCACCAAAACCTGGTCATAACCCCTCAGCAACTCGCCTAAGTTTTCGGGAAACGGCATCAAATAACGAATATGGATATGGCTGACATCCACACCAACGGCGCGCAGTCGTTTCACCGCCTGATGGATGGGGCCATAGGTTGACCCCCAACCAACAATGGCAAGTTGACCGGCACTCGGTCCTTGGCTCACTGTCTGGGCAGGAATAAACTTCGCAATCCCATCGATCTTGGCTTTACGGACATCAGTCATCTTCTGATGGTTGTCCGCATCGTAGGATATATCACCCGTATTGTAGTCCTTCTCGATACCGCCAATACGATGCTCAAGGCCTGGCGTACCGGGCTTTGCCCAGACGCGAGACAAGGTTTCGGGATTTCGGTTGGCCGGTGAGAACCCTTCCGGATTGGTCTCGAACTGGACCGGAAACGCCTCAAACTGCGTCAGATCAGGTACCAACCAAGGCTCGGAGGCATTGGCAAGGTACCCATCACTCAGCAGTAAAACCGGGGTTGAAAATTGTGTTGCCAAGCGAACCGCCTCGATTGCGACATCAAAGCAATCTGATGGCGTCGAGGAAGCAATCACTGGCAAGACTGTATCGGCATGGCGACCAAACAAGGCTTGGTTCAAATCCGATTGCTCTGTTTTGGTCGGCAATCCGGTCGAGGGACCGCCGCGTTGGGTATTAACAATCACCAAAGGTAACTCGGTCGCGCTTGCCAATGAAATGGCCTCGCCCTTCAATGAAATACCCGGGCCAGAACTCGAAGTAACACCCAGCGTGCCACCAAAGGAGGCCCCGATCGCGGCGCAAACTGCCGCGATTTCGTCCTCTGCCTGAAAGGTCACCAC
>ENA-ORDA01002018-ORDA01002018.1-marine-metagenome-genome-assembly--contig:-NODE-2018-length-16025-cov-3.917482_pt1 | contig 16025 bp, 33 predicted proteins | sample MGYA00237778_ERZ508506 | MGnify/ENA primary metagenome ERZ508506 (study PRJEB26177, sample SAMN06267891) | marine metagenome | isolation source: Monterey Bay, California, USA | place: Pacific...
CCGAAAATAATACAGACTGACGATATACGGGTAACGTTTAGTCAACACATTGCTCACTATGAGAATGCCTTCCACGACAAGCATTGCAAAGACTTCATAGAATTCTTTGACTATCACAAAAGACTTGGTATAACGGAACTACGTACAGACTATGATGAGGGTGCTGGTGCCCAAAAGAAGAAAGACGAATCAATGTCTTATCATCAAGCGCATGAAAGTACAAAATTTACACAACAGTTTGGTGGTTTCATTGACTACACCATCAATCGATTATTACCCATCTATGCAACCGAATACTTCGATGAACTTGCACCTAACATGTTAACCATGTATGAGGGTAAGGTGCAACTTACACAACCTTCTGAAGGGTATCATATATGGCATTGCGAAAGTTATGGCAACTCAGCAAAGAATAGAGTTCTTGCATGGTCTCTATTTCTGAATGATGTAGAAGATGGGGGTGAGACTGAGTTCTTAGAACAAAGTCTGAGGTTTAAACCTAAGGCAGGAGACTTCCTAATTTGGCCAGCAGGATTTACACACCTTCATAGAGGAAACCCACCTCTTTCGGGGCATAAATACATTGCTACAGGATGGATAGAATACAAATAGGAGAAAATATGCAATATTTACGAAAATTCCTAGATTGGCATGAACGCATGTGTTATAAGTTCATTGACCATTTTGACATAACCGAATACCATTGTATGTGGTTAATGTTTGCAGAGGGATTCTTTTTAGCATTGTTATTACTATGGATTTTTTAAAACGACAATTAAAAAACTTTTGGTCATGGATAAAATCATTATTCATGACACGTTACACTGTGTCTGTATCGTACAACGCCGAATGGGGTGATAAGGACGATAGAATATACACAGGTGTGAGAAAGATAATCACGAAGAAAGAGAAATTACTATCTTTCATTGATTCTGAAAAGAGACCAGTAGAGATTCGTGGTGCTGCTGGACTCAATTACAAGATAGAGGTAGAAGACTAATGCAACAGTTATTAATAGGCATAATCTTAGTTCTCGGTCTTGGTGGATATTACCTGTATGGTCAAAACCAAACATTGTTAGCAAACAATCAGAAGTTAGAGTATGCAGTAGAAGAACAGAAAGCCGCCATGACTGCCTTAAAAGAGAACTTTGAGAAGCAGGGTAAAGCACTGCTAAACATGTCACGCAAGAATGCAGAGATAGAGGCGGAGAAATCAGAATATTTAGCAATTTTTGCTAGACATAATTTAGATATGCTTGCATTGAAGAAGCCAGGTTTGATTACAAATAGGTTTAACAATGGAAGTCAAAAAGTGATGGAGGGCATGGAAAATGATACAGAAGAACTTTATAAGCTTACTGTTCCTAGTGACAGTGATTAGTGGTTGTTCACTATTACCACAAAAACAGATTGAGATAATCTCTAAACCAATAGAGATTGAAATCATGCAACCTACATTACCTAGACCCGTAGATTTAACTGCACCCGAATGGTGGGTAGTATCGGAAGCAAAGATTACAAACCCATGTAGGAAAACAATCTCTTTTGAACCACCTAAGTATAATGAGAAGGGCGAAGAGGTCTTAAAGAGACCTAAGAGTTGTGAGAAAGCAGACACAGAAAACCCCGATTGGCCAGATGGTTATACATACCTAGACAGGTTCTTGGATGACATGAAAGAACAGAACAATGGTGAGGTACTATTTGTAGGTACTACCATTGGTGATTACAAAATCATGTCAGAAGATATGCAAGAATTGAAAAGGTATATCAAACAGCTGGGTGAAGTAATAATTTATTATCGTGATGTAACAGTGAAAAATGATGAGACCAAACCGACAGACAAAGACTAATCAATTTCAACCACTAGAGGCGTATCGCACAGAACTATTTGCGACACCTTTTTGGAAATTGAGGTTTAACTACAATCTAGACGAGATTGTCCGTGATGTGCGTAAAGCAGTTTCAGTTGTAGAAAGGCAAAGTGGGGGTGATACCAAAAGAAACTACACCACCTATTTCGATAGAGATATCCACGATGAATACATTGGTCAAACAGAGTGGTGCAAACAACTAATCACTAATCTCAAAGATACCTATGTCGATATCATGCACAAAGAGTTCTTGAAAGACCCTAGAGAACAAAACATGCTACGCAGTAACATACACTGCTGTCTATGGGTCAACCGTTATACAGACCAACATGAACACAGTGTTCACAATCATAAAGGCACAATACTCAGTGGTACGTTCTACGTGAAGACATCACAACCTTGTGCACCTATCATATTTGAAAGTCCCAATGAATACGCAAACATGTTATTCATGACAGAGGACAGACATCATCAAGGCGACAACGGACAAGACAATCATTTCGGTGTGCCTGCAGTACAGAAAGAGTTTCAATTTCAACCAAGAGATGGTGACATTGCTCTATGGCCTTCATACCTGTATCATCATGTACCATCACAAGAAAACCAAGAAGAACGTATATCCATAAGTTTTAATCTTGCACATTCTGTAATGTATGGCCCAAGTACAACAGATAAATTACTGGATGAGTGTGACTATTCATTCTTAACACAAGAGGGATGACAATGAAACACTATTCAAACGATGAACTTTTTAGATTCAATGAGAAGTTAACCCCAGTTGTAAAGGACGGGGTAGTCTATATTGATAATCTATACGAGAATGCTGATGATATACATGACTGGTTGACTAGTCAGCAATATCCTTTATGGAAGTATAACGAAGAGAGACCCACATCAAGAAATAACAAAGACTATCTAGACTGCAGACTGATACACAAGATTGGTTATCCTACACGACTTTATCAAAATCAAATGGCCATGTTGATGAATATATGTAGAGACCAAGGTTGGTGGAATTATGGGTACTCTTACGATGAAGCCTACGAATTTAATTGTTTCCAATCATTAGAAAACCATGACTCTGCTATACAGCACTACCCACATATCGATAGTGCTCTCAATGCCTTGGATTCCGAATCTGTGATTAACGTTATCACATACTTGGACAAACAGGAAAACGGTGGAACTGCCGTTTACGAGGGGACATGGATAAGTAATGACGAACAAGAGAATTTATTGTACCCAGTGGAAGAGTTATTTGATATCAAACAGATTATCCCACATAAGTTCAATAGACTAGTCATGTTCCCAGGCAATCAATTGCATGGTGCATATATAGAGGATTACTCCAAGTACATGGGTGAAAATTGGAGATATACTCAAGTAACATTTTTTCACCCGCAGAGAAAGTAATGCCAACAAAATATAGACCCAGTGCAATGAGAGTTGATAGAGCAACCAAGAAAGTCGAGATAGAACATTTCTATGTCAAACAAATATCTAAGACAGAAGCATTCAAGATGTTGAATGACCATAATGTTAGTCCAAAGGTTAAACGTAAGTTACGCAACGAATTAGTAAGAAGGGGTATTGAAATTATATACGTACCTAAGACTGTGGGAAATGTTTAAAGAAAACCACTATCGCCCTCTACCTAAATCTGTTACAATAGCTATGTCCTCTATACAAGGACTAGGTTTATTTGCTACAGAAGATATACCAAAGGGTACTGATTTAGGAATGACACATTTATGGTTTTTTAATCAATGGATAAGAACGCCATTAGGTGGATTCATCAATCATGCAGAGAACCCTAACGCAGAAGCGAAAGAGAGCATCACTTACACTGTAACATTTAGAACATTAGTCACTGTGATGGACATCAAGAAAGGTGAAGAAATCACATTTTATTACACTTTGAAGGAATACTTCAACAAACCTATAGCAACATGAGAAAAGAAGAACTAGTAGAATTATTTGAAAACTTACATAAAGAGGATACAACAGGAAACATTGAGGCAGTAGTCCATGATGTGAATGGTGGTACATTTATCACTGATAGTATTAGATTGGATATGGATGGGGGTAGACTCGTTATATGCCAGATGAATAGTCCTTGTTATGATTCAAATAAAGAAAACTGGAAGACTGAATTGGAGTTCATTAGATGAGAGAGGGGATGTTTAATCCTATAATGTTGTGTAGTCGATATGTGACTATGCTAGACGAGATAGACAATGATGCTCTAGAACGTCAGATTCATAATCGAGCATTGATGAAAGAACCGTATTATAATTCGGGTCACCATACTATGGATACAGCACCAGGCGAAGAGTTCAGTCATGAGGCCAATGGACTGCCTATGAGTGGTGAGAGCAAGAAGTTGGTTGACCTTATTCATAAGGTTATAGACGAGGAAATAGTTGAGGGGTTTAGGACATATGCATGTTGGGTTCATCTAGTCGGAGACAAGGAACAAACTTCATTACATTCTCATTCTGTATATCATGAACAGCACCCACATTTATCATGGGTCTATTATGTTAAGACACCACCCGACTGCGGTAATCTATCGTTTGACACTACAATTCATACTAGGCACATTTGGATGGAAGAGGAATCAGTAGCAGGTAAGTTGGTGATATTTCCATGGTGGATGCCTCACGGTACTACAAAAAATAACAGTGGTGATATGAGAATATCTATCAGTGGTAATTGCACAGGTGAATTTACAGACCCTAAAAATCTATACAACATAATAGGACTCACAGACTAATGATAGTAAAATTCTTAAGGGCACTTAAAAATTGGGTAGACCCAAACTATTGGGGACAAAGATTAGGTGAGAAAACTGGTGCTTTTGAAAAGGCAGAAAACAGTAAACTCAGAAAATGGGTTGACTCACTAGAAGGTTGGAAATGGTGGGCATGGCAACTTGGGCCAGGTCTTATAATAATTGTACTAATAGAGATAGCAATCAACCAAATTGGGTTGACAATGTTACCTTGGAGATAATAAATGGAAGTTAAACTGGTTAATTATAGTCAGTCAGATGGTAACTATCTTATTGATAGTGCCAATGTACAGGAGATGATAGCTTTTTGTGCAAGAGTCTCTAATCCCGAAAATCAATATAGTGAGAAGAGTGACGGTCTTATCAAGTATTTGATTAAGCACAAACATTGGTCACCATTTGAGATGGTCAGTGCATGTCTTGAAATCAAAACAACACGTGATATCGCAAGACAGATACTAAGACATAGGTCATTCTCATTCCAAGAGTTCAGTCAACGATATGCTGTTGCAACTGAATTTGAGACACGTGAAGCACGATTACAAGATACTAAGAACCGTCAGAACTCAGTTGAGTTAGATATGACTGATGAGTACGAGGGTGGACTGCAAGACCGTTGGGTTGAGATGCAGAACAGAGTAATCAGAGAATCACAATTGGCATATAATTGGGCACTAGACAATGGTATCGCAAAGGAACAAGCACGTGCGGTATTGCCAGAGGGACTTACTGAGTCCACGATGTACGTCAATGGAACAATTCGTTCTTGGATACACTACATAGAACTGCGTAGTGAAAATGGAACGCAAAAAGAACATATGGAAATCGCCAAAGAGGTGGGCCGAGTCATCTCCAAAATATTCCCAGTGATAGCACATGAAGACTAAAATACATGTAAACCAACATGTTATTAAGAAGAACGCCAAGACAGGTGAACGCAATCCTGTAATAACGTGTAAAACGTACAAAGAAAATCAGTATGGACATGAGGTTCATATTAAGGGTGATAGTAAAGTTATCTATTCGCCAGACAAACCACTATCATGTGGTGCTAAGGTATGGATAGAAACTGAGGGTGAAGTAATAGTTATATGAAGATAGTGATAGTTGAGACAGACGTAAAGGTAGACAAGAGTTTTGTTGCGTCTCTACGTAAATTGATACAATGGTATGGTGAAGAGAACATCATACTAGACACGGGTGACTGGAAGAAGTGCCTTAAATTTCATGGATATGACCACGGTTATGACATTGAGGAAGGCGAGAAGATAGTATTGATACAAGATAACGTTGTTATACATGACAATGCTAAAGTAGTCTTTGATGCAATGATACCTACTAAGGGAAGTATTGATGAATTTGTTCATAAAGAAGATGATGCGAATGGGCCTGAGGTCAATGAAGTAGTCAGAAAAACAAATGAGAAGAACAAACCCATTGCTGATGCTATCACAGAGAACAACTATGCATATCTTAATTGCGCCAACAATTGGTGGGATGATGAACCCAATTCACCATTCGTTACATCATATGTTGCATTTAACCACGGTGATACAACAGAGTTAGATGTTGGTGATATCTTAGAACATATTGGAGATAGTTCACGTATGTTCTACAAGGAACACTTCAAGGGTATCATTTGGCCAGTTAAGACAGGTAGTATTGTGGAGATAGATAACGACCACGGTAAAGAAGACCAATGGAAGAGGGTTGCTAGGAAAGCATTCCCCGATGATTTTAATCCAAGAGATAGTTTCACAACGTCACTAGACTATAGTTTAGAAATGCACAAACCGTTTTTCTCTCTAGAAGAGGGATTACACCAACATGTGTCCATGGTTTTTTTCCATGATTTCTCCATAGTTGACGGAATGCCGTTATAAATATATCACATGCCTAATTCATTCCGTTCAACAACATCATTCAAACAATTCGTGAACCGCATGTGGTTGGACTATTGTGACGAAAATAATGACCCAGTGGCAGGCAAGAATAGACTCGACCATGACGAGTACAAAAAAGAGTACAACGCATGGTTATTACAACAATATGCTAAAAGAGTTGAAGAAACGCTCTAATAGAGTGTTAACATTATGGACTTTTTGACTACAGTATTATATTTACCCGCATCTCTCATAGGATGGGGTATCTCTATTATAATGTGGTATTTCATCATATCATTTGTCTTTGTTAAGGTAAAAGATTGGTGGGAAAGTACCTAGAAGTATATTATAACAATAATAAAATAAGGAGAAAAAGATGAATAAATTATTTTTATTAGCAATGTTGATGGTAACCCCATACACAGCATTTGCACAAGAAGGAAGCATCAACGGTTCAGTTGGTGTATCAAACGACTACTTCTTTAGAGGAGTATCCCAAATACCAACAGGTGGCCCTGCATGGAACGTCATGCTTGAAGGGGAACACAGTGGGTTCTTTGGGGGTGCATGGGCAGGTGCAGTAGACTTTGGAGACGAAGCATCCTACGAGTACGACCTATGGGCAGGATATGAACTACCAGTAACTGATGACCTATCAGTAAACGCTGGTATTATCCAATACAGATATGATGCTGGAGACTATGCAATGGTAGAAGAACTGTTTGCTGGAATGACGTATAAGGGACACAGTGTGACCTATTACAACGATTCAGATACAGACAACTCATACCTAGAAGCTGCATTAGATGTTTCTGCTATAGTACCTGTGTTTGATGCGAGTATTCATTATGGACACCACGATTCAGATAACGACTTTTGGTCATTCATGTTAAGTAAGTCATTCAATGACGTAGACGTATACATGCAAGTGATGGCAGAAAAGGTTACTGAAGGTGAAGCAATGGACTCAATCAACTTTGGTTTGCAGTACAACTTCTAATGGATACTGAATTAATGATAATTCATATAGTGTTTATCAGCGCATGTGTGGCTTCATCTTGGTATATGGGACGCAAGGAAGGTGCTTCAAAGGCACTGTCCATGCTACTCCAAGACGAGGTAATCACTGTCAAAGATTTACAGAGATACTCACCCGAAGAACAATAAAATCAAAGGGTGAAAGGGTTTTGGTGGTTTCCCATAATAAACCACCTTTACATATCCCATCTTTGCGAGTATAATATACATTATGGCATTACATTTTACCAACACGACACCTAAGATTCTTATCTATACTGCAGGCGGTATGGGTGAATCATTCCAAGAGTACCTTATGGATAAGGTTGCTATACTTGACCACATCATAGAGGACGCACCCCATGAGGGTGACATAGGACAGATAGAGGTATTTCGTGGTATCGTTAAAGAACACGGTAAGTACGATATATTCTTTAATCTAGGTGAGACTGCCATGTTTGACTATCTTGCAATTGCAGATGAACTCGCAGATAGAACCTTTTACATTGATACCAATGGTGAGATAGACTTGACCGCATATGGTGTAACAAACGCTGAACCAGTACAGGACAATACCATAGAAGACTTATGGGATAGATGTATGGTAGGTGCTACCAGTGACAGGTGAGTGGCATGGTGGCAAAGGCAGTAAAAGACGCAACGCAAACGATAAAGCGTATAGTGACAATTGGGACAAAATATTCGGGTCAAAGAAAGATGTCAAAGATAAACCACAAGAACCTCAGTCCACAAGAACTAAAAAACAGCAAAAGGATATTTAAATCTGCTACTCCTAAGTATACTCTAGATTGGTATATTAAATGGGTTGCGAGTGTATTTGTATTGGGTGCTATGTCTATACGAGGTGTAGACGGTATGCAATTCTACGACCTATCATTATCACTGGTAGGTATTTGTCTATGGTTAGTGGTCAGTATACTGTGGAAGGATAGAGCATTGATTATGTTAAACGGTGCTGGATTAATATTTCTCACACGGAATCTAGTCGAATATGTTTCTACGTTATAATCAATTCCTTACTGCTGAAGAGGCTGATAAGGTTTATGCCCACGTACTAGACACACAAGAGGATAAACTCAAGACCTATCAAACAGGTCATGATACCTATACAGGACTGACTGCACTGTATCACCAGTTTAATTGGATGCCTGAATTCAAAGACATTCTCAATATAGACCTAGCACAACTCCTATTTAAGACCAACGCACTAGAATCCTATGATGAACTATGGGTACAATGCTGGTGCAACGCATGGAGTCAAGGTGAGGGTATAAACATGCATTGCCATGCCAGTGGAGATGATACACATACAGATTTCATGGTAGGACATATATTCATTGGGGGTGATACAAGGACAGGTACATACTACGGTGAATTAAATCAAACCATTCCCAGTATAAAAGGTGAACTGCATTTAATCGGCCCATGGGACGAACATAAGGTAGTATTAAACACATCAAGAGAGACAAGAGTATCCGTTGCCATGGATATATGGTATACAGAACCCACATGGTTACTCGAAAGAGGACAGTTATTACATGTACACAAAACTATCTAACTTCTTTCCAGTACACTTATACGAAGAGTTAATTGCGCTATGTACTATAGGTGATTACAAACAACATGGTGCTCTACCCCTAGAGATACAGAGTTTAAATAACACCACGTATCATACCTATTGTGATGATGTATTCCAACAGAAAGGATTCAATGTATATCAAACAGATGGAGACTTCGGTAGTAGTTGTAGAATACAATCAACCCCACCACTGTATGAATATCCAATACATCAAGATAGGCCAGGCAAGTCAATCACACTAGTAATCTATTTAAAAGGGCAAGACGGTACATACTTCTACGCTGCCGAAGACACCTACAAAGAAGGTAATATAGACGGTAAGAGAGTATGGAAGAGTAGAACGCCCCCTATCGTAGACACCTTCACGCCAAACGCTGGTTACTACATGACAGACGAAGTAAGACCACATCACTCCTATATAAACAAAAACCCTATAGACAATAGATACGTATTCATGTATAATATGAATATAGACCACAATAACTGGAACAGGAACATATTCCCATAGACAGTATACCACCAGTATCAACAGCGATACCAGTACCCACAACCTATACAAAGACCCTTACGGAGATACACTACGCCGCCGATGGACGTAAACAAGTATCGAATACGTATTGGAATACTATCGTGTATGATATCAACGGGGTAATAAAGACGTATAGTAACTCACATATGATAGACTATATGATTTAAATTTACGACTACATGCGCCTGTAGCTCAACTGGATAGAGCAACGCCCTTCTAAGGCGTAGGTTATAGGTTCGACTCCTATCAGGCGTACCATTTAATATAATTCAGAGGGGTATCAGAGGGGGTATAATATAATGTGTGAAGAAGTGTGTAAGAGTGTGTAATTATATTCGTATTTTGGTAGTAGGGGAGATAGTGGTAAAAAGTGGGTTTCGGTGGTGTTGCTTGGAGAACTTAGCCTATGTATATATTGGGAGATGTCAAGGATTTTTTTCGATTTTCTCGGAGTCAACTCAGATTGACCCCTCATTTGACCCCCTACCACAAAATAGAGCACCTGTCAACAGCTAATATGCACCTCTGAAACCCTTATGGCCACTGCGTTTGCGGGGTGCTACGAGACGCTTACCACATAACGGTAGCACTGTCAACAGCTCAATGTGCATAAAAGTGTACATTCTTAGAACATTTTAGTGCAATAAACTGTAAATAAATGCAGAAATGCGCTTGACAGAGACCCCCATATAGTCGTATAATGGCTATGTTGCCTTTAAAGAGTATTAGAGCTATGTATCAAGTGACCTATAAGTATTATCGTCAGACAAGAGAGAAGACCTTTGAGAACTATCAGAGCGCTCGTAAGTTCTTCTATTATATCATGAAGCAGTCGTATTGCACAACAGCTAATTTGGAGTCTATATAGAATGAATCAAGACATCGAGCAGATAACAGAGGCCATTGCACGCCTCAGTGACGTACAGATAGCGCAATTAGCACAAGTTATGGTCAATAAACAGGTAGCACCACAGTTTGAGTTCCTCTTAGGGGTAGAAAAACAAGAGTTACTACGCAGAGAAGACTCACTATGTGGTCTATTATTCGATAATAAGTGGTAAATACGCTTGACAATGACATACATTTCGTGTTAGCCTATAACAATGATAGGAACTTTTAAAATAATCGACCAAGAGGAGTATAATACCCTCACGGAGAACGAACAAGCACACTATGATGCGTGTGTTGACCATCATACAGAGGAACAAATCCCTGTTGGTCAATGCGTATGTGGTGTGATAGACTGTGCAGAGGCGTATGACCACACAACCCATGGATTCTAAGACAATATTAAAGACTTACTACGATGGGCCAGATAATGACCCTGTTGTGGAGACCTTCTCTAGTCTACAGGAAGCAATGGCGTTAGCCAGTTCACGTACAAAGGAAGGGTTGACTGTGATGGTAGAACGTGTTAGCATAGGAGAGAACGCCTCTTAGACGCCATATATGTGCGCTTAACAGTGCTGTGGGACTCCTACGAGTTACTCAGGTCAGGTCATGCGCCCAGCTGAAATATGAGCGAAGAGTTTTGTGGTTATGACCTATTAGTAATAGTAGGTCTCAATCGGACGCTTGGACTATGCAACCCCTAGTACCCTAACCACTTTAATATTTTTTTTTGGTAAATTTTTTTTTGAGGATATAAAATATTATGAAAGCATTATTTGAATTACTTGACGATTTACGTGACTCTGGCACTATGAATATGATGGGTGCTCCCCGTTATTTACTTGACAGTGGTCTAGTTGACACTAAAGAGGAAGCACGTGAGGTGTTTCAAGCATGGCAGAACTACCTATCACTAGGGGAAGTATCCTAATATGGGTACGTTCTACGGTTCTATGACACATTCTTACAGTGGTAGGAAGCGTAAGACTACGGCATATAAGACTCGTAGCAAGCGTACTAACGTGTCTACGGAGGCGCTTAAGGTTCCTCAGCATGTTTTAGATAGGATAGAGGAGTCTCGTAAGTTTAATGAGCGTTATCCTTCTTATACGGGTTCTAGCGCCTCAACGTGTTCGGTTTCTACGGATGCGGAGATGAAGCGTAATGAGTCTAAGAATTGGACTGTCGCTCCAGCGTACAATAAAGGTGCGTACCAAGTGATTCCTAAGACTGGCATTAAGGATATTGGACGATGAAGAAAATTAAATTAAAGGGTGGTTGTGAAGAAGATGCTCTCACCCCCGCACGTAAGTGGTATAAGTATCTAACGAAGGCAGGCGTAGTCAAGTCTATTAAGAAACAATATAATAAACGTCTACGTAAAGAGCAGAAGCAATTTGATAAGTCTATGATTGAATATCGTGACGGGGATAATACTTGAATTTTGAAAAAGTTTTGGACAATTTGGAAACATGCACTAGGGTCTTTTGATGAAGAGGATGGCTATGACGTTGAGAATGAGAACCATATTAGTTATATTCGTACCTTCATTGTTTTATCTAATTTATTGTGTGCATATATTATAATGATTAATATAATCGTTGGGTGGTTTTAATTATGGAAGTATTTGATTGGATTTGGATTTTATTATCGTTAGGCATTACCATAGGTTTGGTGATTGTCATGGTGATGGCATTTATTCGCATTGGGTGGGTACTTGCAAAATGGTTAGTACCGATTGGTTTGGTACTTTATATAATTGCTAATTGGGTATAAGGAGATATTACCGTTATGAGCACTGAACAAGATGGAACCTACAAAGTTCCCTACGAACAATTGGGTGGCAAGGCAAAGATGTTAGCAGACATGTTTCCTGCTGAACGACAACTAGAGTTGGACTTTGGTGATACCGAACCCCTACCATGGGATGTGGGTACGTTACCTATCACCTACGTGGAATATAATATGAAACGGTTAGGTGTACATTGGTACATGGATGAGGAGTTGACACTGGAAGCACTACGTGGTTTCAAGTTAGGCGATACGTTTGTATTAATTGAGGAAGACAACCCTACCACCAGCACCAAGGATAAGTATCCTAAGATTTTATCTTTAAAGAAAACCGGCAACGTCTCAATCACTACTGACAGTGGTGAGACATATGCAATTTGAAATCAATGAACTTGAAGAAGCGTTACTCCGAGATGGACAAGTGGTTCCAGTTGACATACGAAATCGACTGGCAATCCTACGTGACCATGCTCGAACCTATGACTCACTGCTTGAGTTGGTTCAATTGGCGCTCCCCCGTACATACTCTGTCATGTTTGAGGATGAATATCATATCATCATTAACGATGATGATGACCACACCCCCGATGATAAAGAGTAAAAAGAATTCATTTAATCACAAAAACCCTCTTGCAATATAGAGAGACTACGTGTATAATGAATATTCAACAAAGCAAATAAAGGAGAAAATTATGACTGCTAAATTGAGTAAGAAAGCGAAGGTACTAAACCTTCTATCCAAAGGACAGAACGTTGCATGGACTACAATCCGTACAAGATTTGACCTTACATCACCTAGAGCAATGGTTGACACTTTGAGAAGTGAAGGTCATGCTATCTATGTTAACACCATTGGTGGAAAAACCTTTTACAGGTTAGGAACACCTTCTGCTGCTATCATTGCCGCTGGCATTGAATCAGTTCTTGGTACTGAACAGGCTTACGCTTAACGGTATACTCGACTTGAGGGCAGGAAAACGATTAACACCAAGTCCACAATTTCTTTTACGACATGAGTGTAAACAGATTTCCACCCTCTTAGAAGGTTAACTAAATAAAGGGTAGGCTTTCGGGTCTACCCTTTTTTTTGGGATACAGTATGACAAAGTATGACACCAATGAAGTGTTTCTAACAATTATCACACAGTTTAATAACCTGCCGTGGGAAGATAGAATCATACTTCTCAAATTACTTAAACAACACCACAAGGATGCATTAAAAAATCCTGTGATATTAAACGAAGATTAATTATGGCAAAAGTATTAGGAATTAACACCAGTCACGAAGCTTCTATAGCAGGGATGACTGACGGTAAACTTGACTTCTATCATGAAGAGGCCCGATGGGCACGTGATAAACATTACATACCCCATGAGGATACCATTAAAGAGAGTGGTATGTTGTCACTGGACTGGGCATTTGAACAGACTCCAGTTGATGAATGGGACACTATTGGTATAGCATCTTTCGATAGACGCCATGCTAGTTATCAGTTGATGTATGAAGAGACAGATGAGAACGATGAAACTCATCAGATATATCCTGTGTTAGAAGAAGACCGTTGGTTGTTTCAAGACTTGAGACGTTTTCTGATTGATGAACCTATTACTGAAGAACGTGTTGAACAAGCACAAAAAGATTTCAAATGGGACGGTGACACACAGGTATTTCAATTTGGTTTGGAGCCAGGTCATGACATGCCAATCAATACTGCTATTGCAGACAAATATAAAATCAAAGAGTTTGATTTTGTCAAAGAACACCACCACTTGCTTCATGCATTTTGTGGTTTATACATGTCACCATTTAAAGAGGCATTGGTTTTAGTTTGTGACGGTGGTGGTGCTAGAGCATTCTATGAAGACTACCCTAGTTACGGAGAAATAGAATCCATTTATTATTTGGATGAACAAACCGTTGAACCTCTATACAAACATTTAACAAACAATCGTGATATCAATGCCACGGTAATGCAATCGACAGACCAAAACTTTTTCATGCATGAAAAAGCATTTGACTTAAGCGCAAGCGATAACAAGTATGGATATGATGTACGTTTGAGTTCTCTTTACTCTGAAGGACAGAAGTTTTCTATGTTGAGTCAGTTATGTCAATTAGACTCACACGGACGAGCTGCTGGTAAGTTGATGGGTCTAGCATCTTATGGTTTAAACTACCCGTGGGATGAGTATAGCCATTTCGGTGTTGCAGGCAAATTGCAACGTGAAACTGTAAATCACACCAAAGAATTAATTCAACGTGCACTAGACTATAAACCCGAATGTAAGAATATTATTTTGTCGGGTGGTTATGCATTGAACTGTGTTGGTAACTATGAATACAAAAAGATATTCCCCAACATTAATATTTTCATTGACCCCGCATCACACGATGGTGGTACTGCTATTGGGTCATGTGTTAAAAATACTTTTTATACGGGAGACGAATAATGGATAATGATAATGAAAATTATTTATCAGTTGATGAGGAAGGCGCTATTGAGTTCTATCCAGGCAAGTATATTATTCGTACCCAACTTGAAGCAATCAAACAATTAGCATCTCAACAAATGGTTGCAATCTTTCAAGGTCAGTCGGAAATTGGCCCACGTGCTTTGGGTAATCGGTCATTAATGTTTGACCCAACAAACCCACGTGCTAAAGTTATTGTAAACGAAATTAAAGAACGAGAAGACTTCCGACCATTTGCTGGTACGATTCTATTAGAATACTTTGAGGAATATTTTGTTACTGCAGGTATAGAAGAATCACCGTGGATGAGTTATGCGATTCCTGTTAAGGATGAGAAGGTACAAGAAATATCTTCAATCGTTCACCATGACTTTACATGTAGAGTGCAGACGGTAACCGAAGAACAGAATAAAAACTATTACAATTTAATTAAAGCATGGCATGAAGAAAGTGGATGTCCTGTTATTTTCAATACATCGTTTAACCTTGGTGGTGAAGCGATGGTAGAATCCTTAGCACATGCAGTTGATACTTGTGAACGCTCAGCGATTAATTTCATCTACGTGCCTGAAGACCAAGACATTCCTTACATACAAAATTTTGTTAAGACAGAAGAACAACTTGAAGAACTGAGAGAAACAATTGCAGAAGGTCAAGAACAAGATGAACAGGAAGAGTTTGGCAATGGCGAAGCATTAGACCTAACAAGTAACGATGCTTTTATAAATAGTTGAATGGAAATAACCAATACTGCAATAGGAAAATTAATTGAAAAGACTAGCACCAATCATCATGTTATTCGTATCGGTCTCACTGGTGGGGGTTGTGCTGGGATGGAGTACGTATTCCGTTTCAACGAACCAAGTGAAAACGAATCCACAGACGAAGTGTTCGACTATGGAAAGTTCTCTATACGTATCGATGAGCAGTCCGCTCCACTCCTACGACATGCCACTCTTGATTATGTCGTGCGAGGAATCAATGAACAATTTGAAATCATCAATCCCGATGAGCAATCCCGATGCGGATGCGGAGTCTCAGTAATATTTTAAAAAGGTAATTATATAATTATAAGTTAAGACTCCGTAAAAGAGAAATTTAAAATGATCAAACTAATTTTTTAATTTTATTTGTATTAAAAAAATTGATAAGTTGTAGTCGAGATTATTATG
>ENA-ORDA01002021-ORDA01002021.1-marine-metagenome-genome-assembly--contig:-NODE-2021-length-16010-cov-4.020900_pt1 | contig 16010 bp, 12 predicted proteins | sample MGYA00237778_ERZ508506 | MGnify/ENA primary metagenome ERZ508506 (study PRJEB26177, sample SAMN06267891) | marine metagenome | isolation source: Monterey Bay, California, USA | place: Pacific...
ATTCTAAACTAATTCCCTTGTATTGAATATTTACCCTCATTTTATTATTTATTTTAGTTATTAGTTAAAAAATATTTACTATTAAAACTCGCTTGCTCTCCTTTCCAATTCTGTTCATATATCAAAGCTCCAAAGGTATTGTTCTCTTTATCTCTTAATTGTATAGCAATACATATTTGATTCATTTGTGTACACCATCTTTTTACTAATTCGGTCATACTAACTATGTCGGCTTTTGTTTCTAATGTTAATACTATGGTAGGCTCAGGCACTCCATTATATTCCCCGTTCATCTCTCTAATGTGGTAGTCATCAAAATAACCACCTTGACGGGCATTATTAATTAATTCCACCGCTTTACTAAAATTATTATCTCTTAATCCTATATTTATAGTGTATTTCATCTTTATTTTATTTATTAGTTATTATTAATATTTGTTTGTGCCGATAACCACAAAATCGCTTGAAATTCAAAACCTTTCAACCCTAATTTAGCAGCTTTTTTTAATGTAAGTTGTTTTATTTGCTCGTAAGCTATTTTACCTATTGTAGCGCTATTGATTTTAATCATATTATTGAAGCAAGCTCTTAAATGCCATATATCAACAGTTAAAAAATCATTATTTAAATAAGCGATATTATTTACGAAATTAAACGTTTTTAGACTGTTGTTAGTTATTTGCGTATTATTAGCCAAAATATTGTAGCTTTTAAATTTATTCGAATGGAAGGTGCATACTCTTATACTTGTTGGATGTAAACCTAAAACAAATGTGCCTGCTCCATATGCATTATTTGTAAAGGCGTCACAATGAATCGAAACAAATAAATCTGCATCTGCTTTGTTTGCAATGGGTGCCCTTTCGTGTAGTTTAATAAAAACATCTGTTTTACGAGTATAAATAACTTTAAAATTATCTTGCTTTTCTAAAATTTTTCCAACTTCAAGCACAATGCTTAAAGCAATATCTTTCTCTTTATAACCATTTCCCAAATTACCAGGATCGTGTCCTCCGTGACCTGCATCTAAAACTACAATGAATGGCTTCTCTAAATTAGTTGTAATATTATTAAACGAATATGAAGTAAGAATGACTGCGAATAGTATATAAAAATAAAATAATTTGTTTTTCATAAGCATTTACTAATCATTATTTAAGCTTAACGTATTGATTACAGTAGTATTGTTAAAATATTCCTTTTAAAAAAAATCACATAAAAAATATGCTTATTTTTGATGCTGTATCTTTAAAAAACTAGATACACAATTACTAAGCCAAATTTACAAAAAAAAGGTATCGTAACATTGCAAACTTTTAGGCATTTTTTATTAGCAACATTTCCACTGCTGCTTTTATGCAACACTTTTTCCTATTCTCAAGAAATTCCTTTTAAAAATGAAACTACAATCCCTATTATAGAATTAACAGATACTATTTCTATAAATAAAAAATCAATCCTTCCAGAATTTAATGAAGTCATAACAGATACAGTTAAGTCAGATACAATAATGTCTAAAGAAGAAATACTTACAGGAATCATTGATTATTATGGTGAAGACTATGTCTATATGGATAAATTGGAAAAGAAGGTTTATATGTTTAACAATGCCTACATAACCTATGAAGACATGCGTATTGAAGGTGGCTATATTATTTTAGATTATAATAAAAATGAAATTTATGCTAAAGGCATCGATAGTGCTGGAATTTATTCACAAAAACCGGTATTTACTCAAACACAAAATGAAATTATCCCAGATTCTATCAGGTTTAATATGAATACAAAAAAAGCCTTAATTTATAATTCAAGATCAGGACAAGATGAAGTGAGGTACAAAGCTGAAGTTGCAAAAAAAGTTAATGATTCTGTTTATTTTCTCAAAAACATAAAGTTTACAACTGCTGTAGATATTGACAATCCTGAATACTATTTTTATACACGAAAAGCTAAAGTTGTTCCAAACAAAAAAATTGTTACTGGATTAACTAACATGTACATAGCCGATGTTCCTCTTCCACTCGGTCTACCTTTTGCATTTTTTCCATTAACTAATGAACAAACATCGGGTTTTATAATACCCAGTTTTGGAGACAACAGAGACCGTGGTTTTTTCTTTCAAAATGGTGGGTATTATTTTGCAATAAATGATTATTTAGATTTAACTCTGGTTGGAGATTATTATACTAATGGTAGTTATGCAATAAGAGCAGAGTCTTCATATGCATTGCGTTATAAGTTTAAAGGAAATTTAAGTTTACGTTTTGAAAAACTAATAAATAGTCAACGTGGCTTCGATGATTTTAATGAAAGTTCCATTTATAATTTTAGATGGACCCATAATCAAGATGCTAAAGCAAATCCAAGTTCTAGATTTTCTGCATCTGTTAATCTAGGAAGTAGTCAATATTATAATGAGTCTATAAATCAAACCAATAATGCAAGCGCTTTAATAAATACACTTAGTTCTTCAGTTTCCTATTCAAAAACTTTTGAAACAATTCCTCAAATTAACTTTTCCATTGCGGGAACTCACTCTCAAAACACCAATACAGACGTTATTAACATGTCTCTACCAAATTTAAATGCTAGTGTCTCTAGAATATTCCCATTTGAACCGAAAATTGGTTCAAAAAAAGGAATTTTAGAAAATATTAATTTACAATATAACTTAGCTGCCGAAAACAGAATTCAAACTACAGATACTGACTTTTTTACTTCTAAAATGTTTGACAATGCGAAAATTGGAGCAAGACATTCGATACCAATAAGCACAAATTTTAAAATATTTAAAAATTTAAGCTCTTCTTTAAACACAACTTATCAAGAGACATGGGCATTTAGTACTATTAAAAAATATTATGACCCAGAATACAATGAAGGTGAGGGAGGCGTTATTCAAGACACTATAAAAGGCTTTGATAGTTATCGTACTTATAACTTCTCTACCAGTCTTGGAACTACTTTGTATGGGATGTTTAATTTTGGAAAAGGAAAAAAGATAGAAGCACTACGTCATGTATTGAGACCCTCTTTAAGCTACAACGTTAATCCTTCCTTTGACCAATTTTATGATTCCTATGTAGATCCTACTGCTAATGAACAAGTGGTAGAATATTCTCGTTTTGAACAATCATTATATGGAGCTCCTGGTAATGTTAGATCAAGTAGTGTTGGAATCTCTATTAGTAATACGATAGAAGCAAAAGTAAGAGATAAGGATACGACAAAAATTAAACCTAAAAAGTTAATATTATTAAATAACTTAAATTTTAATACTGCTTATAATATTGCTGGCGATTCTTTAAATTGGAATCCATTAACATTTTCAGGAAGTATTCCAGTTATAAAAAAATTAGATTTTAACTTTAATGGATCCCTTGACCCTTATGCTTTAAATAACGAAAATGTTCGAATAAATGATTTCAATATTAATAATGGAGGTAGTCTATTTAGATTAACCCGAGGTAATATTAGTATTAATTATACATTTTCAAGTAAAGATTTTCAAGGTGATGAGAAGGATGATTTTGAAACTGAAACTTTTAAAAATGGAGGTCGACCAGATGATTTGTTTGGAGATTCTAGACCAATAAATGAGCAGATTGAATCCGATAAGGATACTCCTAATAAATCAGGGACTGATTATAATTGGTATAATTTTTCAATTCCCTGGGATTTAAGAATGGCATATACAGTAACTTATTCCAATTTTACTAGACAAAATGAAATATCGTCTCAATCTATAATGTTTAGTTCAAATATAGAATTTTCACCAAAATGGAAGGTTGGAGTATCATCGGGTTATGATTTTAAAAACAAAGGCATAACCTTAACTCAATTTAGATTTCAAAGAGATTTAGAAAGTTGGAGATTAAGTTTTAATTGGACTCCAATTGGCGGTACTCGAACCTCCTGGTATATGTTTATAGGTATTAAATCCTCCATGCTTAGTGATATCAAATATGATAAACGTAGAGAGTCAGATAAAAGGTTGTAATTAAATAAAATCCTGTTTTACAGGTAATTCATATGAAAAAAATTATTTTTACTAAAAATGCTCCTTCTCCAATTGGAGCTTATAACCAAGCAGTATTATCCGGTAATATTTTATATACATCCGGTCAAATAGCTATTAATCCTAATACAGGAGAATTAATTAATGGCTCAATAAAAGAAGAAACTCAGTTGGTAATGGAAAATTTAAAAGCCGTACTTAATGAAGCTGGTATGACTTTTGAAAATGTCTTAAAATCAACTATTTTTATAAGCAATATGAATAATTTCACTGAAATTAATAAAGTTTACGCTTTTTATTTTAATGAAGATACAGCACCAGCAAGGGAAACGGTTGAAGTTGCTAGATTGCCAAAATCTGTAAATATAGAAATATCAATGATAGCTTCATTTTAATTATTTGAATTGGCTGGCTTATCATCATCGGGATTAAGCTTTTCTAATTTAACTTCTAATCCAAATATTTTATTCATTAATGCTTTTATAGTGTCAAAATCTACTTGATAAGAAATACCTGTACCTTGCTCAAACGTTTGATCTTCTCCAATGAATTGTAATTCTGCTTGACGATTAAAAAAGTTAATTCGCAAACTTCCATCTTCATTTACTAGCCATTGTACATCAACGTCACCCGCAACTCTTGAATCATTAATTTTTCCAACAGGAATACCAACCTTTCCATTTACAACAATTCGTTCAGTGATTTGAGTAGAAAATCGCACTCCAAATTCATCTTGGGTTTCAATTTCTTGAGTATCTATTCCCATATCGTAATAGGGAGTGATATTAATAATCGCATCATCATCAGTTAAAATTTGAGCAAGGATAGCATTAACTCCATCTGTTACCGTACCAGAAACAGCACTTTGTCCAGCGGTATTACTTATAAACGCACCTGTAGTTAATAAAAATAAAGCTTGCTTTTCCCGCTCTTCTGAAGTTTGAAGTCTATATTCCAATTCACTTCTAACAGTAGAGCTTACATCAGGAAAACTAATATCAAATAATAAATCTGGTTGTGTAATGTTATTAGTTAAATCTATAAATACTTCAACTGGGATTTTTCTATTAATTGTTGGATCATCTAATAATGCGGATGGGTTTGCTTTGGTTTTATAAATGGCTTTTAAATTTAAATTTGCATTACTAGCCAATCCATCCCACGTAATGGTACCTCCTCTTTCAACTTCAATTTCTTTTCTTATAATTTTTCCGTACCTAAAATCATAAATACCTTCATAGACAATAAAATCGCCCCACATATTAAATTTCCCCAAGGTATTAATTTCTATCAATAACGTACCTGCTCCTCTTCCTCTTAAAGCTGATTTTGTATTTTGATCAATAACAATCTCGATTTCTGCATTTTTATTAATATCTAATTCAAAATTTAATGCAAGCCCCTTTAAGTCATTAGTTACTATAGTTTCACCAAGCAGTTTATCTTCTTTTTCCTTAGGAGAAAGAAAATTTATAAAAGAATTATCTCCAATAGTCTCGGTATTACTTAATGGTATTTTAAATATCGTATTTTTTTCAGTAGTAGCATTTACGTCTATTATTAATTCATTTATTGGACCATGAATATGAGTGGTTCCACTAATAAAAGCTGTTCCATAGTAGGATTGATTTTCATCGGGTGGTGTATTCAGTACTAATAAATTATCGGAATCTATATTTAAATTTAACTTCCAGTTTCTAAAATTTTTATGAGTTGCATTTCCTGTTAGAACTCCTTTTGTTAAATATTTTGTATCGGTAATGTTAGTTTTAGAAATCTCTAATTTTTCTTGTGTTATTTTAAGTTTAGTAGTGTCTTCTAAATCAAAATCAATATTTAGATAAGGTACCTTTAATCCACTTTTTTTCAAGATAAAATCACCAAACATCTCTGGAGAATTTAAATTACCTGAAACCTTTCCTTTACCGGACATTAAACCTCTTATGTTTGAAATTACACTAGCGCCAAAAGGACTAATTGCTCCTAGATTAAATTCATTTAATTCTATATTTAATTGTATATCAGTTTGAGTACTTTTTGTTTCAATATAACCGGTAGAATTGAGAGATTTAATATTGTTATTAACAAGCGATGTATTTATATCGTAACGGGTTAAGTTTTTGTTTCCTAAAATGTCTATTGTTAGGTCACCCATTTCTATATCATTGACATTAATACTATCAATAATGATATTAGAGCTAGGAAAATAAATACCTTTTTTTTGAAGAATACTTAAATCCCCATTAATATTTCCATTTAGTTTTAGGCTATCAACTTTAGGAATTAAATTACCTATATTAACATCTTTAAATCTAACTTTTAAATTTTTGAAAGTACTATCATTTGTAGCTCCAGTAAACGCTATTAATTCATCATTATGGTTTAATACAATTGAATCGAATTTTATTTTTTTAAAACTATTATCAAATACGATTTTATTATTTTTATTATCATTCTCATTTAGGAACCAGGTTTTATCATTGTGTATAATATCAGACTTTTTTACTCCAACCACAGAATTTCCATCAGGGTCAATAGTATAGTATAATGATAAATTAAAATAATCTTTATTTTTACCACCTGAAAAGTTTGAATTTACATAAAGAGTGTCATTTATTGTTTTATTTATGAAGTTAAAGTCTTTTAAATTATAAAAACCATTATCTAAAGTATCTATTGAAATATAAGCGTTGTATAGTGGATTAAAGTTATCTAATTTAAATTTAACTTTTCCTAAATAATTATTAAACACTTTAATTTCGGGAGAATCAAAATCAACTTTTATCTTTGATTCATTTGAATAAACAGAACCTTTTATTCTAGTATTTTCTCCAAACTCTAGTTCAGGAATAAATATTTCAATAAGTTTATTATAAATTTCAAAATCAAAATTTATGTATTGATTTTTAATTATTTTCTTTGGTTTAAAATTTGCATAAACACTACCAACACCGTTAATAAATAAATCTGGAATATCTTCTATTAGAAATTCTCCAGAAATGTATCCAGTCATAATATCTGGAGAATTAATATCTATAATTCTATTTAATTCTTCTTTTTTTGAGGTTATTAAAAAGTCATCAAAATAAAAGTCCTCATTTTCATTTTGATAAAACGTTTCTTTAAAAGAGATGGATCCGTAAGTATTATTAATATCATTGCCTATAACGTTCATGTTAATTTTACCCACAAAAATTGATATGCTATCTCGTTTTATTAATTTTAATTTGTTAAGCTCTGCGTATTTTATATCTGTTTTAAAGTCGAAACGATTTAATTTTTTAGATACATCTATCAATCCATTAAACGTTAACATTAAATTGGGATCGTCAATATTTAATTCTCCATCAAACAATGGGTGCTTAAAATTTCCAGAAAGCGTAATGTTTTTATAATTATAATTCTCAAATACAAAAGAGTTAATTTCTCCTACAACTTTAGCATCTAATGATTTTTGGGTGAATCCAACTCCTTTAATATTTAATTTAGAGGTAATGTTTCCTAAACTTTTAGTATTTGCAAGAGATCCTAAATCAAAATTTTCAAAGTCAATGTCTCCATTATATTCTGCTTTTTCCTCGTCGTTTAAATTATTAATAGTAGCATTAATTTTTGCAGCACCTAAGGAACTAATTAAAGTACTTGATGTGGTTAAAAAAGATTTTGTAATAGTTGTGTTTCCGTTAAGTTTTATTCTACCTAAATAACTAATTTCTTTCGGTAAAACTTCTCCTAATAATTTCGGCATTAATTGTTTAAGTGAAACAAAGTTTGTTGAAATTGAATGATTGCTTGCATAAATAGAAAAATCATTTTTATGACTTAATAAATTAATAAATTTATAATCACCTAAAACTTTTATTAATCCACTCTTAATTTGACCATTTGAGAACGAAAAATCATTTAAATTTCCTTTTAAATCTCCATTTATGCTTATTTTTTGATTAAGACCAAATTCATTATAAAATGTATTTAAATCATTTGTTGATATTTCTGCTTCATTAAAATGAATATTGAGATCTACTTTGTTTACAAAATCTGATAGTTCTCCATTTTTATAATCCATCATAATAGCGCCATTTATGAAAGAATCATCAGTTTTAAGTTTTAATTGTTTTATGGATATGGAGGTTAAACTATAAGAAAAAATTCCAGCTAAATTTTTAATATCAAAACCTCTTTGTGATTCTAACGATAATTGCTTTATGGTTGTATTAACATTTGGTCCTACAATACTAAAAATTTCACTTTCTATATTAATAAAGCTAAGGTTAAAAATTTCTGATTGTTCTAAATTTTCATTAGTTATTTTCACATTACTATCTGAAAACTTTATATCATTTGCCTTTAATATAAATTTATTACCGCTACTAGGACTAGTTGAATTAAACTTATTTGCAAAAATGGAAACGTTATCACTTTTTTCATCTTTGTAGGTGTTTATATAAAATTTCGCTTTATTTAATTCAATAAAACCGAAATACAAATCACCTTCTACAAGATTTTTTAAACTTAATAAATTAGTGTTAAGTGTTTTAACATAAATTAATGTATCGCTATGATGGTCTTCGATATAAACATCTTTAATATCTATTTCACCCTTCCAATTAAGCCCTAAACGACTAATGTTGATGTTAGTACCAAAGTTTTTATTTAATTTTGTAGTAACTTTTTTTGCAATGTAAGTTTGAACAGTAGGTATGGATAATGTGATGATAATAAATACTATTATCAAGAACAAGATGCTAAGAATCCTTTTTATTATTTTTTTTAGTTTTTTGATACGGTCTTAATGTTTTATTTTTACGACAAATAAATTTGCATTCTTAACTTAATGGCAAAACAAACATACATTTTAGGCATTGAATCATCCTGTGATGATACTGCTGCAGCCGTTATAAAAAACGGTACTATATTATCTAATGTTGTTGCGACACAAAGTATTCATCAAGAATACGGTGGTGTTGTTCCAGAACTTGCCTCTAGAGCACATCAACAAAATATTGTTCCTGTCGTACAACTTGCATTACAAAAAGCAAATATCGACAAAAAACAGCTAAATGCCATAGCTTTTACTAGAGGCCCAGGATTAATGGGTTCACTTTTGGTAGGCACCTCATTTTCAAAGTCTTTGGCGATGGGATTAGAGATTCCTCTGATTGATGTAAATCATATGCAGGCACATATTTTAGCACATTTTATAAAATCTGAAGCACATACAACTCCAGCATTCCCTTTTTTAGCATTGACAATAAGTGGTGGTCATACACAAATTGTTAAAGTAACTAATTATTTTGAAATGGAAATAATTGGTCAAACTTTAGATGATGCTGTGGGTGAGGCTTTTGATAAAAGTGCAAAAATACTAGGACTTCCATACCCTGGTGGACCGTTAATGGATAAATATTCAACACTAGGTAATCCAAAGGCTTTTCCTTTTCCAAAACCTAAAGTAGGGCCTTTAGATTTTAGTTTTAGTGGATTAAAAACTTCTGTTTTATATTTTATTGAAAGAAATTTAAAAAAAGATTCTGATTTTATAAATAAAAATCTGAATGATATTTGTGCAAGTTTACAATACACCATTGTGGATTATTTAATGGATAAAATAAAAAATGCTGTAAAACTAACAGGAATTAAAGAAGTTGCGATTGGTGGAGGTGTTTCTGCAAATTCTGGTATTAGGAAGGCATTAAAAAATGCTGAAAAGAATTTTGATTGGAAGGTTCATATTCCAAAACTTGAGTTTTGCACAGATAATGCTGCTATGATTGCAATTGTTGGAGAGTTAAAATACAAACAACAGCTTTATGCTTCAAATGATATCGTTGCTAAAGCAAGAATGGAATTATAAAAATATAAATAAAACATCAATTAAGGTGTAGTATAAATATAGAACCTACCAGTTTTAAATTAAAAAAACAATGCAATTATTCTACAATAAATTTATCACTGAAACTTCTAAAGAAATTAAATTTGACAAAGAAGAAAGTAGGCATATTTTTAAAGTATTGCGAAAACAAGAAGGTTCAATTTTAAATCTTACCAACGGAATGGGATTGTTTTTTAAAGTAACGTTAATACAATCAAATCTTAAAAATTGTATGGCGAAGGTATTAGAAGTTAAAAAACAAGAACCCCTTACCTACTCGCTGCACTTGGCAGTAGCACCAACAAAGCTAAACGATCGTTATGAATGGTTTTTAGAAAAAGCTACCGAAATTGGTGTTACTGAAATCACACCTATTATTTGTAACCATAGTGAGCGTAAGGCAGTTAAAATAGATCGTTTTGAGAAGAAAATACAAAGCGCTATGAAGCAATCTTTAAACGGATATTTACCTAAAATAAACAAAGCGATTGCATTTAGTAATTTCTTAAAATTGCAAGAGGGTAATCTTCATCAAAAATTAATTGCCCATTGTGAAGAAGGTACAAAAAAATCCTTAAAAAGTGTTTTAAAACCAGATGATAATACAACCTTACTCATCGGTCCAGAAGGAGATTTTTCTACTAATGAAATAAGTGAATCCATAAAAGTAGGTTTTATACCCGTAACTTTAGGGAATAACAGATTGAGAACTGAAACTGCTGCAATTGTAGCTTGTCATAGTGTTGCTTTTTTTAATGAAGATTGAAATACTATTTATTTTTAAACAGTATTCAATAATATCTTAAAACTTACTACTTTACTATTATTTAGAATTTGTATTTTTGATTTTTATGAGTTTAAAAACCTTAATCTTATCCTTCTTCTTGCTTACTATTAAGCTAACTGCTCAAGATATTGCTGTAATACAATATGGTGGTGGTGGAGATTGGTATAGTAATCCTACAGCTTTATCCAACCTAATAAAATTTTGTAATGAAGAACTTAAGACTACTATCGATACAAAACCAAAAGTTGTAAGCCCTAACAGTGATGATATATTTGATTATCCCTTTTTACATATGACAGGACATGGAAATGTCTTTTTTACACAAGAAGAATCAGAAAACTTAAGAAACTATCTTTTAAGCGGTGGCTTTATTCATATTGATGATAATTATGGAATGGATGAATATTTGAGAAAAGAATTGATTAAAGTATTTCCAAGTAAAGAACTGATTGAATTGTCAAATAACCATCCTATTTTTAAAAACCCTTATAATTTTCCACAAGGTTTACCCAAAATTCATGAACACGACAAAAACAGGCCTCAAGCATTTGGTATTTTTGAAGAGAATCGTTTATTAATATTATATACGTTCGAAAGCGATTTAGGGGATGGTTGGGAAAATCCTGAAGTTCATAATGATCCACAAGAAACAAGACTAAAAGCTTTACAAATGGGAGCAAATATTATTAATTATGTTTTTAAAAATTAATGATTAAACAATTATCACATAAAGAATCTAATCATTCAGAAAAAGTATTTCCTATTGTTTTGATTTGTGATGGTTTGAAAAGTCCCTCTAATATTGGTGGGGTTTTTAGAGTTTGTGATGCGCTTGGAATACCTGAAATTATTTTTTGTAACAGTCAAATTAATTTTAATTCTCCTAGACTTCAAAAAACTGCAAGAAATACACAGCACTATGTTTCCTATTCAGAAAATAAAAATACTCTTGATGTTATCATCAATTTAAAAAATAAGGGATTCAAAATAATAGCTTTAGAAATTACTGATTCTAGTAAATCTATTGAAAATTTGCCTCTATTTGGCAATCAAAAAATAGCATTTATAATTGGAAATGAAAATGAAGGTGTTTCAGATAAGGTTTTATCTAATAGTGATTTGTGTGTACATATTAGTATGCACGGAAGAAATAGTAGTATGAACGTGGTACAAGCCACTTCCATAGCTTTATATTCGTTAATTAATAAAAATTATAGTAGCTAGATGAATTCAAATGACATTACAAAAGGAATTATAAAAGCAGTTGCCTATATTATTGGTATTGCTTTATTGATTTTATTTATTTATAAAATACAATCTGTTATTTTATATATTATTATTGCGGCCATAATCTCTTTAATAGGGTTGCCAATAGTTAGTTTTTTAAAAACCAAATTAAAATTTAACAATACACTTGCTGTAATTGTCGCTATGACAACAATAATTGGATTATTATCGAGTCTTATTGGCTTGTTAATCCCTTTGGTTGTTGAACAGGGGCAAAATCTTTCTTTGCTTAATATAAAGGAATTAGAATCTTCTGTTGAAAGTTTATACCAAAAAGTGATTCATTACTTATCAGATAAAGATATTGATGTGGATAAGTCACTAACTACATCTAATTTATTTTCAAAAATTGATTACTCAATAATACCAAACTTTTTAAATGCTATAATTGGTGGATTTGGAAGTTTTAGCATTGCTTTGTTTTCGATAATATTTATTTCTTTTTTCTTATTAATAGATAGTAAATTATTAGAACAAGGAATATTAACTTTTGTTACAGATCGTAATGAAGACGGTACTAAAAGATCTTTAAATGAGATAAAAAATTTATTGTCAAGGTACTTTTTAGGACTCGTTTTACAGATATCAATATTGTTTGTTATCTATACCGCTATATTGCTAACTTTTGGTGTTAATAATGCAGTTGTAATTGCTTTTTTATGTGCTTTATTAAACCTTATACCTTTTATAGGGCCCATGATTGGATTGGTATTAATGGTTTTTTTAACAATGACTAGTTTTATAGGCAGCGATTTTCAAACCGTAATATTAACTAAAACTATATTTGTAATGATTGGCTTTTTAATTGGACAACTAGTCGATAACTTTTTTAGTCAACCTATTATATTTTCAAAAAGTGTAAAATCACATCCTTTAGAAATTTTTCTTGTAATATCTATAGCTGGAGTCTTATTTGGAATTGTTGGATTAATAGTTGCTATACCTCTTTACACCTCCATAAAAGTTATTTTAAAAGAATTTTTATCTGACAATGACATTGTTAAAAAACTTACAAAAAACCTATAGTATTTGTTTAAATAAAAACATATTAAATATTGTTATACAAGATTATATAAAAAAAAATGAGTTTAACTCTTCAAAGCTTGTATTTTCTAAAAGTCCCTTTGAAGGTGTAACAATTAGGGAATTGATCCAACAAATAGATGCTAGGAAAAAATGTAAGAATAAACTTCCTACTTGGTACCATTCAGCTAAAATCTATTACCCCTCAAAATTAAACATAGAACAATGTTCTTCAGAAATTACTGCAAAATACAAAACGTCTATTATCGAAGGAGACAAAATTGCTGACATAACTGGTGGTTTTGGAATTGATAGTTATTATTTTTCGAAAAAAATGAAGAAAGTTCATCATTTTGAATTAAATAAATGTCTTTCAGAAATAACAGCTTATAACTTTTCAGTTTTAAAAAGGAATAACATTCAATGCTTTACACAAGATGGCTTAAAAAATGTTTTAAAAGAACAATATGATGTTATTTATGTAGATCCGTCAAGAAGAAATGATGACAAAGGAAAAGTTTTTTTCTTAAAAGATTGCGAGCCTGATATTTCTACATATTTACCAGTTTTATTAAAAAATTGTAAAAAATTATTAGTAAAAACCTCTCCAATGCTTGATATTTCAGTTGGATTTAACGAATTGAAATTTGTTTCAGAACTACATATTGTTGCTGTTAAAAATGATGTAAAAGAACTGTTATGGGTTATTAAACCTAATTTTAAAGGCATCCCAAGCATAAAAACTATCAATATTTGCAAAGATCATAAGGATGTATTTAACTTTAATTTAAACGACACTTCTAAAGTCGATTATGACATCCCGAAGAAATATTTATACGAACCAAATGCTGCAATAATGAAGAGTGGGGCTTTTGATTTAATATCAGATCGGTATCAAATTAAAAAACTTCACAAGCATTCACACTTGTATACCAGTGACGAATTAATAAGTTTTCCAGGTCGACAATTTATAATTAACAAGGTTACTCCCTATCAAAAAAAATATTTTAAAGAATTTATAACCATCGAAAAAGCAAATATTAGTATTAGAAATTTCCCAGAAAGTGTAGCTTTTTTAAGAAAAAGACTAAGAATTAAAGATGGTGGAAATCTATTTTTATTTTTCACCACTACAAAAGAAAATAAAAAAATAATAGTAAGCTGTACAAAAGTCTGAAAATAAACACACTAAAAATTTATTTAAAAAAGCCTGTTTTTTGTTTGCGTTATTAGAAATGTTGAACTAAATTTGCATCCGCATTTGAGCTTGATTTATCAAACTCTATTGGAGAGGTGCCTGAGTGGCCGAAAGGACTTGTTTGCTAAATAAGCGTACCTCAAAAGGGTACCCAGGGTTCGAATCCCTGTCTCTCCGCACAATTTAAATAAAAATATTGATAACTATTCGGGGTGTAGCGTAGCCCGGTTATCGCGCCACGTTTGGGACGTGGAGGCCGCAGGTTCGAATCCTGCCACCCCGACAAAAAAACCTATCTATTCATTTAGTTAGGTTTTTTTATTTATTTTTTAAATTTTAAGATTTTTATGACTATAAAATCATATTTTTAATTATCATAAAATAATTTTAAACGATGCAAATAAATACTCTAAAATTATTAACAACTATTGCTTTAATTTTCTTTGGAGCAACTTTGTTTTCTCAAGAAAATGTAGTAACAGAAAATACTCATTTAAATTTAACAGATTCGATTGTTAAGCATCCCTTATTATCTGACAGATTTAATTTTTATGCCGGTGCCTATAGTTCTTTTAAAAAAACACAAATTGCAGTAAATGGAGCTTCAAACAATCAAATTATCGACTTTGATGAAAGTAGAAATTTAAACGATAATGAATTAACATTATTTGTAAATTTTAATTGGCGTTTTTCCAGAAAATGGACATTTACAGCAGAATATTTTTCTTTAAAAAATGTAACAAAAAAAACCACCGATACAGAAATAGAATGGAACGATCAAATATATAGAGGTATCACTGGAGTAACTTTAGGCTTTGATGTCAATCTTTTTCGTTTGTTTTTCGGAAGAACAATAAGTAAAGGCTTAAAACATGAATTAGGTATCGGTTTAGGCACACACATTTTAGGGGTAAATTCATTTATCGAAGGTGATGCCTATATTAATAATGAAAATACGGGTGAAAATGCAGGTACCAATCTAAACAGAAGCAGTGTTAGTGTAATAGCTCCACTACCAAATATTGGTGTTTGGTACTATTATGCCCCCCACCCTAAATGGTTACTTACAACAAGAATAGACTGGTTTGCAATAAGTATTAAAGAGTATTCGGGAGGTTTATGGGATATAGGTGCCGGTGTTAATTATCAATTTCACAAGCACATAGGTGTGGGATTAAATTACAGGTATTTTAAAGCCTCAGCAGCGGTCAATAAAACAAATTGGGAAGGTGAATTTTCTTTGATTTATCAAGGACCATTATTAACAATAAATGTAAATATTTAGTCTAATAAAAAGATTTGTTTTTTAATATAATTTGTATATTCGCAGCCGCAAAAGACATCATTATCTTTTGTCAATGGGCTCGTAGCTCAGCTGGATAGAGCACCTCCCTTCTAAGGAGGCGGTCACAGGTTCGAATCCTGTCGGGCTCACATTAACCCTTCGTATCGCTACGAGGGGTTTTTGCTTATTAGCCCCTACTCCTATTGGGTTCGCAAAGAACCAACATAATTTCAAGTAGTTATGTTTACACAAATTTAATGAAATTATTAATGAATAATTTATATTAATTGTTAATAATTAAGTCTTTTTAGAGCTTATTTGGCAACTTTTTGGCAATAATTAATGTGCTTATAGAAAGCTAATTATCGTTACGTGTAAGTCTTTGAGGACTTCCACTTCACTAACATATAATTTTAAAATTTTATACTTAAAACATCACATAATAATAATTATAAATAATTTATGTAGATTTAGAATCTAAATGGGAGTAAAAGAAAAATTAAGACTTGTTGTTGAGGACAATACTAGCCTAAAGGGAAA
>ENA-ORDA01002023-ORDA01002023.1-marine-metagenome-genome-assembly--contig:-NODE-2023-length-15982-cov-4.329645_pt1 | contig 15982 bp, 8 predicted proteins | sample MGYA00237778_ERZ508506 | MGnify/ENA primary metagenome ERZ508506 (study PRJEB26177, sample SAMN06267891) | marine metagenome | isolation source: Monterey Bay, California, USA | place: Pacific...
TTAAAGAAGAATAACATCATAATAGGAGAGAAGTAAATCATATACTTCATCATTTTACCCATATCTGGCATTCCTTCTTGTGCAGGTGCTTGCATACTTGCTTGCTGGCTCTGATTCATTTTCATATAAAAGAAGATAGCAATAGATGCTAAGATTGGAAATAAACTTACGTGATCTCCATAAAAAGGGATGCTAAAAGGTAGGTTAAAAACAGTATCGTATGATGATAAATCATTTGCCCATAAAAAACTTTCACCTCTTAAGGCAATATTTGATGGGAAAAATTTAAACAAAGCAAAGAATACAGGCATTTGTAATAAGGCTGGGATACACCCAGACAACATACTTACTCCAGCTTTTCGTTGAACCGCCATGGTTTCTTGTTGGCGCTTCATCGCATTTTCTTTTCCTGGATATTTTTCATTTAATGCATTTAATTCTGGACGAATTACTTTCATTTTAGCACTAGATACATAAGATTTATACACCAGAGGAGACATAATAATTCTAACAACGATGGTCAATAAAATAATAATGAGTCCATAATTACCCATAAAACCTTCTAACATTCCAAATATTGGAATGAAGATCCAGCGGTTAATGGTTCCAAAAATACCCCAGCCTAAATCGGCTGTTTCATTTAAATCTGTTCCTTCATATTTAGATAGTTTTTTATAATCTGATGGGCCATAATACCATTTCATGTCATAGTTTAATTCTCCACTTTTTAATGCTAGAGGAGTTTGTAGACTATATTGTTTGGTAAACACACTATCTATTGCTTCATCTTTCACTAAATCTACAGATGCTATAGTTGCATTGTTAAAAGGTGTGTCAGATAGCAGTATAGAGGAGAAAAAATGTTGTTTGTAAGAAACCCAATCTATATCATTAACAACATCGGTATCTTCTAAGCCTAGATAATCAACTTCATTGTCTGATTTATAGTAGTAATAAGAGTACATAGTATTCTCTGTACGCAAACTTTTCTCATGGCGGTAACCTTTTAAAGACCAGTCTAAATTAACAGGATTTGATGAATTAATAACGTTGCTTAATCCTTGAGATCTAACTGCAAAATTCACCATGAAATCATCAGTCATTTCATATCTGTATTCTAAAAACTGATTGTCTGAGACCTTCAATTTCATAGAAAGTACCTGAGAAGAACCATTATTAGTGAATGTTGGCTCAAAAAATAAATCCTTTGTATTTAAGATTCTGTTGTCTGTAGTTCCAAAATTAATATTAAAGCTAGCATTGTTGTCTTTAATCATGTATAAAGGCAACGAATCATAGGTTTGGTATCCTTTAATAAGTGCTTCAATTATTTGCCCTCCTTTATTATTAATTTTTAAGAGCAAAACATCATTTTCTAAGGTAGTAGTTCCTTCAGTACCATTAATAACACTAGAGGCAAAAGCACCTAATTGATTTTGTAGATTCGCGTTTTTAAGAGAATCACTTTCTATTGTAGGACTAAAGTTTACGGTTGAGGAAGTGTCTTCTTTAGTGCTTTCTGTTACTTGCTCAGTATTAGTTGTTGCGTTAGGATCTACCTCTGGTTTAGTAGAATACATCCACCAAAGTAGAATACCACCTATAAGTATCATTCCTATAAAGGAATTAACATCAAATTTTTTTTCTTCCATATTTTAAAAATGTCAAGTTGTCATTTTTGCTTTCTATATATTTTAAAAAGCGATGACAAATGTAGTAAAATGCCTCCTTATTACAGAGGTATCAATATTTTAATTAGTTATTCTATATAGTGCAAACAGTATTCCGTTATTTAGAATGTTGTAAAGTAGCTTTTACAAAATCAACAAATAAAGGGTGCGGGTTTAATACGGTACTTTTATATTCTGGGTGGTATTGTACGCCAACAAACCAAGGATGAGTAGGGATTTCAATAATTTCTACCAATTTAGTTTTAGGATTTACACCAGTTGTTTGCATTCCGTTATCGTTCAATTGCTGAGAATATTCATTGTTAAATTCATAACGATGTCTATGACGTTCGCTAATCATTGTTTTGTTGTAAGCCTTAAATACATTAGAATCTTCAGAAATTTCACAATCCCAAGCACCTAAACGCATGGTACCCCCTTTTTTAGTGATATCTTTTTGATCTTCCATTAAGTTAATTACTGGGTGAGCACAGTTTTCATCCATTTCAGTTGAACTAGCATTTTTATAGCCTAGAACATTTCTAGAAAACTCTACAACCGCCATTTGCATTCCTAAACAGATTCCAAAAAATGGAATGTTGTTTTCTCTTGCATATTGAACTGCTTTAATTTTTCCTTCAATACCTCTATCACCAAAACCAGGAGCCACTAAAATACCATTTAAGCCCTTGAGATGTTCGGTAACATTTCCTGGAGTTAGATCTTCAGAATGAATCCAGCGAATGTTGACTTTAGTTTCATTAGTTGCACTGGCATGAATTAATGCTTCTGTAATTGACTTGTAAGAATCTTGCAGTTCTACATATTTACCAATAAGACCAACTTCTACTGTTGATGTTGGGTTTTTATATTTATCTAAGAAGTTGTTCCAAGCGGTTAATTGTGGTTGTTTTTCAGAACAAAGTTGTAATTTATTTAAAACTACAGTATCTAAACCTTCTTCAAACATTAAATTAGGTACGTCGTAAATAGTTGATGCATCTATAGATTGTATGACATCTTCTTTTTTTACATTACAAAATAACGCAAGCTTTCTTTTAATATCTTCAGAAATTTCATGTTCGGTTCTACAAACCAGCACATCTGGGTTTATTCCACTCTGCATTAGTGTTTTAACCGAATGTTGCGTAGGTTTTGTTTTAAGTTCACCAGCTGCTGCTAAATAAGGAATTAGCGTTAAATGAATAACAATTGCATTTTCTTTTCCTAGTTCCCACAATAATTGACGAACAGATTCTACATACGGCAACGATTCTATATCACCAACAGTTCCTCCAATTTCTGTAATAACAATATCATAATCACCTGTATTTCCTAAAATCTGAATACGGTGTTTAATTTCGTCTGTGATATGAGGTATTACTTGTACTGTTTTTCCTAAAAACTCACCTTTTCTTTCTTTGTCTATAACAGACTGATAGATTCTTCCTGTAGTAACATTATTGGCCTGTGAAGTAGGAATGTTTAAAAAACGTTCGTAATGACCTAAGTCTAAATCAGTTTCAGCTCCATCATCTGTTACATAACATTCTCCATGTTCATATGGGTTTAAAGTTCCTGGATCTATGTTAATGTATGGATCTAGTTTTTGAATAGTTACAGAAAATCCTCGTTCTTGCAATAGTTTTGCTAAAGACGCAGCTATGATTCCTTTTCCAAGCGAAGAAGTTACGCCTCCGGTTACGAAAACGTATTTGGTATTGCTCATGTTTTATTAGGTTTGAGCAAAAGTACTAACTCTTGTTTTTCTCACAAACAAAAACATGAAAAAACATTAAAAAATAAGCAACAAAATGATATAATTGTGAACATTGAAATTATTTTTTAATTTTTTAGATATAGTATTTGTCAAAAATAAAAACAATTGTATATTTGCGCACGCTTTTAACGAGGTGAAAATCGTTAACGAATAATAAATAATAAGAATACTTTTTAAAAATATAGACAATGCCGAAAAGAACGTTTCAGCCATCAAAGAGAAAGAGAAGAAACAAACATGGTTTCATGGAAAGAATGGCTTCTGCTAATGGTAGAAAAGTATTAGCTCGTAGAAGAGCCAAAGGAAGAAAAAAAATCTCTGTTTCATCTGAATCTAGACCAAAAAAATAATGATTAACAATTGTTAATAATATAGGTGTTGCTTTTTTAAGTAACACCTTTTTTTATACCTTCTATCGAAGTATTTTTACAAACAGAAAAAATATAAAACAGAATCATGCCAAAAAAAGAAGATTTAAAATCTATTTTAATCATCGGTTCAGGTCCTATTGTAATCGGTCAAGCTTGTGAGTTTGATTATTCAGGATCACAATCTTTGCGATCTCTAAGAGAAGATGGAATAGAAACCATCTTGATTAATTCCAATCCGGCAACCATCATGACAGACCCTTCAATGGCAGATCATGTGTATTTATTGCCTCTAACTACCAAATCTATTCTGCAAATCCTAAAAGAACATCCACAAATTGATGCTGTTTTACCAACAATGGGAGGGCAGACTGCATTGAATTTGTGTATAGAAGCAGATGAGAAAGGTATTTGGGAAGAGCATAACGTACGTTTAATAGGAGTAGATATTAATGCCATTAACATTACAGAAGACAGAGAGAAGTTTAGAGAATTAATGCTCAAGATTGGAGTTGGTATGGCTCCACAAGCAACTGCAACCTCTTTTCTGAAAGGAAAGGAAATAGCACAAGAATTTGGTTTTCCTCTATGCATTAGAGCTTCTTATACACTTGGAGGTGCTGGTGCAGCCATTGTTTATGAAGAGGAAGATTTTGATAAATTATTACGAAGAGGTTTAGAAATTTCTCCTATTCATGAAGTCATGATTGACAAAGCCATGATGGGATGGAAAGAATATGAACTAGAATTATTACGAGATAAGAATGATAATGTTGTTATTATCTGTTCTATTGAAAATATGGATCCTATGGGGATTCATACTGGAGATTCTATTACTGTAGCTCCAGCAATGACACTTTCTGATAAAACTTATCAGAAAATGCGTGATATGTCTATTAAAATGATGCGTAGTATTGGTGATTTTGAAGGAGGTTGTAATGTGCAATTTGCGGTATCACCAGATGCAAAGGAAGAAATTATTGCTATAGAAATTAATCCTCGTGTGTCTCGTTCTTCTGCTTTAGCTAGTAAAGCTACAGGATATCCAATTGCTAAAATAGCTACTAAGTTGGCTATTGGGTATACATTAGATGAGTTAGATAATCAGATTACAAAATCTACCTCAGCTTTATTTGAGCCAACGTTAGATTATGTTATTGTGAAAATTCCTCGTTGGAATTTTGATAAATTTGAAGGATCAGACAGAACTTTAGGATTGCAGATGAAATCTGTAGGTGAGGTGATGGGTATTGGTCGTTCATTTCAAGAAGCATTGCACAAGGCAACACAGTCTCTAGAAATAAAAAGAAACGGGCTTGGAGCAGACGGAAAAGGGTATACCAACTACAATCAAATTATAGACAAATTAACACATGCCTCTTGGGATCGTGTCTTTGTGATTTATGATGCTATTGCGATGGGTATTCCGTTGAGTCAGATATACGATATTACTAAAATTGATATGTGGTATCTGAAACAATATGAAGAATTATTTCAATTAGATAAAGAAATTTCTAAGTTTACCATAGATACTTTAAGCAAAGATTTACTACTAGAGGCAAAACAGAAAGGCTATGGAGATCGTCAGATTGCCCATATGTTAGGATGTTTAGAAAGTCAGGTTTTCAAAAAAAGAGAAGAACAAGACATTCAACGTGTTTATAAGTTAGTAGACACCTGTGCAGCAGAATTTACAGCTAAAACACCGTATTACTATTCTACGTTTGAAAATAAGGTTGAATCTGCCTCGGGAGAAACCTATTGCCATAATGAAAGCATTGTTACCGATAAAAAGAAAATAGTAGTACTAGGATCTGGACCTAATAGAATTGGACAAGGAATTGAATTTGATTATTGTTGTGTGCACGGTGTTTTAGCCGCCGCAGAATGTGGTTATGAAACCATTATGATTAACTGTAATCCAGAAACTGTTTCTACAGATTTTGACACAGCAGACAAATTATACTTTGAGCCAGTTTTTTGGGAGCATATTTATGACATTATTAGACATGAAAAACCAGAGGGCGTTATTGTTCAATTAGGAGGCCAGACGGCTTTAAAGTTAGCGGAGAAATTAACCAAGTATGGTGTTAAAATTATAGGGACTAGTTTTGAAGCTTTAGATTTAGCAGAAGACAGAGGAAGTTTTTCTTCCTTATTAAAAGCCAATAACATTCCGTATCCAGAATTTGGAATTGCTGAAAATGCAGATGAAGCATTAGCCTTGGCAGATGAATTAGATTTTCCAATTTTAGTTCGCCCTTCTTATGTTTTAGGAGGTCAAGGAATGAAAATTGTCATCAACAAAGAAGATTTAATAGAACATGTTGTTGATTTGTTGCGAAGAATGCCAAATAATAAATTGTTACTAGATCATTATCTAGATGGTGCTATAGAAGCAGAGGCAGACGCCATTTGTGATGCTGATGGAAATGTTTACATTATTGGAATTATGGAACATATAGAGCCATGCGGTGTGCATTCTGGAGATTCAAATGCTACTTTACCAGCTTTTAATTTAGGTGACTTGGTGATGCAACAAATTATAGATCATACTCATACCATTGCTAGAGAACTAAATACTGTTGGGCTTATTAATGTTCAATTTGCAATAAAACATGATATAGTATATATTATTGAGGCAAATCCAAGAGCTTCGAGAACTGTTCCTTTTATAGCGAAGGCTTATAAAGAACCCTATGTTAATTATGCAACAAAGGTAATGTTAGGAGAGAAAAAAGTAACCGACTTTAATTTTAATCCACAATTAGAAGGATATGCAATTAAACAACCTGTATTTTCTTTTAATAAGTTTCCAAATGTAGACAAAACATTAGGTCCAGAAATGAAAAGTACAGGAGAAAGTATCTTATTTATTGACAGCTTAAAAGACGATGAATTCTATAATTTATATTCGAAACGTAAGATGTATTTGAGTAAGTAATAACTTTAAGTTATACGCATTTTCATCATAAATGATGAGACTTCAGGGATATTAAAACTCAATATTTAGTAATTCACCACTTAATTGTAATACCGTTAATTCAGCTATTTTAGCAGCATATTTTGCCTGATTTCTATTCAATTCTGAGTTGATTAAATTTAACTGTGCTTGTCTAAATTCTATAGAATTAGCTTGCCCAAGTTTGTATTTTTCTTGTGTTCTGTTAAAGTTATTTGTTGATGTAATAATATTGTTTTCCTGTACCTGAAAAATTATTAATTTATTTTGATAATCATCCCAAGCATTGTTAAAATTACGTTCAATATCGATTACCATAGATTCTTTTTCCAAGGACCTATTTTCTAATTCAATTTTGGCATTGGTTACTCTTGTAGCTGTAGCACCACCATCAAATAAATTCCAACTTAAAGAAAGACCTCCAGATAGACCTGTATTTGTTGAAACAGCTACAAATGAAGCGGCGTTGTTGTTTCCCTTATTCCATCCGTAAGATCCTGTTAGTCCTAGACTTGGCAGGTATCCAGATTTGTTGGCTTTGACTATAAATGTATTGATCATGATGTTCTTATCAAGCTGTAATAAATTCACATTATTTAACTTCACCTTGTTAGCTAAGTCGTTCTGATCAATATTTAATTTAAAATCTATAGTGGTATCTACACGAAACTCTGAAGAGATTACATTTCCTAAAACAACATTTAAATCTCGCTTTGTGTTCACTAATAGCTGTTTGGCATTTATTAGATTAATACTGTCATTATTAATGTCTACTTGAGCATTTAATACATTAAGCATGGTTCCTTGTCCATATTCAAACTGATAATTAGCTCTTGTAATTCTGTCTTTAGATATTGTTAATGTTTTTTCTAATACAGCAACATTTTCTGTTACTTGCGCTACATTGTAATAAACAACATATAATTGAGCAATGGTATTTTCTATAGTTTCTCTTGCCTGTAATTCAGATAACTTATACGTTTCTTTTAACCTTTTGTAATCATAATATCTACCCAACCCATCAAATAAGGTGTAATTTAAGTTAATGGAAGCATTGTAGCGAGAACTTTTTGCGCCATTTAAAGCAGTTGATTCACCGTTGGCAAATTCAGCTTCAAGATTATCTCTATTAAAGGTGGCACCAGATGAACTTGTAACTGTTGGTAAATAACCAGAATTTAAAACACCTGCATTATTCTTTGCTATTTCTTTATTATTGGAAATAATTTTAATTCCATAATTATTTTCTAAGGCTAATTCAATTGCTTCAGAGACTGATACTAATTTTTGAGCAGCAATTGATGTCATACAAAATGACATAAAAACGAATATGATTTTTTTAAGGTTCATTTGATACATTTATTCTCTAGTGACACGTTCTACTTCTTCTTTGGTAATTTTGTTTCCTGTCCATAACCATTTGGCTGTTGTTTTTACACTATTGCTAAAAGCTAAGAATATTGGAAGTACAATAAGCGTTAATACTGTGGCAAAACCTATTCCGTAAGCAATTGATATTGCCATAGGAATTAAAAACTGTGCCTGTCTACTTTCTTCAAAGATCAAGGGTGCTAGACCAGCAACAGTTGTAATAGATGTTAAAAATATGGCTCTAAATCGTGCACGGCCTGCTTCATATAAAGCATTGTCATAGGTCATGCCTTCTCTAAGATTATTATTAAATTTACCTATGAGTACAAGTCCATCGTTTACCATAATCCCTATTAATGCAATAATTCCCAACATAGATAAAATGTTTACCGGAAAATCATGAATCCAATGCCCCCATGCAACAGCTGGTAAGCTTAGAGGAATTAGAAATAAAAGTAATAAAGGTTGGCTATAACTTCTAAATGTAAATGCAATAACAATATAGATTAATAAAAGCACGATTAATCCAACGGGTATTAGAGAATCATTTAGTTTTGTAAACTCTCTATTTTGTCCTTCAAATGATGTGGTTACGGTAGGGTATTTAGCCAGAATTTCTGGCATAATCTCATTTTCAATTTCCTCCATAATATCTGTAGCACTAGTTTTTTTAGGATCTTTAATATCTGCAGAAACCTGAATTTCTCGTCTACCTTCTAAATGATTAATGGCAACATCACCACGAGCTATCTCGTAACTGGCAATTTCTTTGAGAGGAACCCGATCACCGCTAGGGATTAGAATACGCATATTGTCTAAACTTTTTATAGAAGAACGATTCTCTCTATTGTAGCGTATCCAAACTCTAATTTCATCTTGTCCGCGTTGAAAACGTTGAGCTTGAGAACCAAAAAACCCAGCTCTAACTTGGGTCATTACTGTTCTTAAATTTAACCCTAATGCATAGGCCGTTTCATTAAGTTTAATCCGTACCTCTTTAATACCTGCTGGGTCATTATCTGTAACATCCTTCAATAAAACATTGTTTTTAAGACGTTCTTTTAATGCTGATTTAACTGCCTTTAATTCTCTAATATTATTTCCTAAGAACGATACAGAAACAGGGCTGCCCCCAAAATTTCCTCCACTACCAAACACTAAACTTTCAACACCAAAAATAAGTCCAACACGTTCTTGTATTCGGTTGGTTACCAACCTAGAAGTAATTTCATTTGGCCTTTCTTCACCTTCTAATAAGTTAATAGATAATGAAGCTGTTGAAGATCCTGGACCTATGTTTTTGATGATATTTTTTACTAAGTGTTTTTCTTCATCATTACCAAAGTATTCTTCAGATATTTGGTCTGTAGACTTAATAGCTCTTTGTTCAATCAATGAAATAATACTGTCTGTTACTTTTTCATTGGTACCATTTGGCATATTTAAAGAAATTCTAACTTGATCACTTGCTATTTGAGGAAAAAATGCTCCTCTAATAATTCCACCTCTAAAACTACCATAGGTTAAGATTAAGAAAACAATAAAGATTGAAAAGGTGAAAAACTTATGTTGCAATGCAAAACGTAATGAAGGACTATAAAGTGTATCTCGAAGCCATTTCATAATTGCATCTCCTAACTTATTGATGTAACGTAATTTTGAGAAGATCTTTTGAAAAGCACCAGCTAATCCAGATTTTGGGGTATTATTTTGTTTTCTAAGTGCTTTAGAATGTGCTAGGTGAGCTGGGAGAATAATTAAGGCTTCTACTAATGAAACTACTAAGGTTAAGATTACAACCACAGATACTTCGCCAAAGAAATCTCCAATACCCCCATCTAAGAAAAGAAAGATTGCAAATGCTAGAATAGTTGTTAAAATAGCTGAAACAATTGCTGGTAGTACTTCCATAACACCATCAATAGCGGCTTGTTCTGGAGTTTTTCCTTTTTCATAATGTTGGTAAATATTTTCTGCAATTACAATACCATCATCTACCAAAATTCCAATAACAATGATCATTCCAAATAATGAAAGTACATTAATGGTAACGTTAAAATAGCCTGCAAGCATAAACATTCCTAAAAATGCAATAGGCAACCCAAAGGCTACCCAAAAAGCCAAACGAGTATTTAAAAATAAAGACAAGAACATTAGCACTAAAATCATCCCTATGATGGCATTTTCTGTGAGTAAGTTTGTTCTCTCTACTAAGGTAATTGATAAATCACGTATGATATTTATTTCAACATTGTCATATTTCTGATTGAAATCATTAATATATTCTTTGGCCTTATCTGCGGAGCTAATTAGATCTTCTGTATTGGTACTTGTAATAGTAACATTAATAGATAGATTTCCGTTAAAGTAGTTAGTATTGGGTGTTTCTGAAAATTTATCTTGAACTTTAGCAATATCTTTTAATCTTATAATACGACCAGATGGATCTGATTTTACAATTAAATTAGATAATTCATCAGCATAGTAAGAACGTGAATTTGCTCTAATTAAATACTCTTCAGTACTTGTTTTGATGGTTCCACCTGTAGTGATTAAGCTAGACTCATTTACTGCTTGAGATACTTCAGCAAAAGATAAATTATAGGCCAATAGGGTTGTTTCATTAATGGCTATTTCTATTTCTTCTTCTGGATATCCAGTGATTTGGATTTGAGAAATACCATCTATACCGCGAAGGTCATTCTCTACTTGCCTGCCTATTTGTTTTAAAGTAGCTAACGGAATATTATTTCCACTAATAGAAAAAGTAATGGTAGGTCTTAATGCTTCCAGTTTTGAAACAATTAAAGGCTCCATCCCTACAGGAAAAGTAGGTACTCTATCTACAGCATTTTTGACTTCCAAAAGCATGAAGTCTATATTTTTCCCTTTTTCTATTTCTACATTAATATTACCACTATTCTCACGTGAAGTAGAGGTAACTCTATCTACCCCATTTAAACCTTTTAGGTTGTCTTCAATTTTGAGAATAATTCCTTCTTCAACTTCTTGAGGAGATGCCCCAGGATACGTAACATTAATACTAATATTTTTAGAGTCTACTAAAGGAAAGTAAGAAGAATTTAACTTATAAGCACCAACACCACCAAAGATTAAAAAAGCTATAACAAGAATATTAACAGCTACACTATGTTTTATAAAATAAGCAATAAGCTTTCTCATGTCTTATTTTGTTTTGTTAGATTTTATTGATGTGCTCTCTTTTTGTACTTGTAAAGGCTTTACCATCATTCCTACATAAGCTCCAGGAAAAGGACTAGAAAGTATGATGGTTCCGTCTGGAATCTCTTTTAAAACAACCTTTGTGTCTGAAAAGTATACAGGTCTTACATCAATCATATCTAATACACTATCTCTAACAATAAAAATTTTATTCTCATCTAACAACAAACCTCTGTTAATTTCTATAGCGTTTTTTTCTTTTTTTGCGTTTAAATTAGCTTCCAAATACATTCCCTCTTTTAGGTTGCTATTTTTTATTTCTATATACACATCAATAGTTTGTGTAGCAGAATTAATACTCCCATTAACTCTAGATACTATTCCTGAATATTTTCTTGTGCGCTCTAGATTGTTTAACTCTACAGTTTCGCCAACTTCTAAAAGACTTGCAAAGGTTTTACTGAGTGATACTTCCATCTCGTATATTGAAGGATCTATAAATTCACCTAATTTTTGATTACTGCGTATTAAAGTTCCTTCAGTAACCAATGCTTCTGTAAGAATTCCTTCAAAAGGAGCACTTATGGTATACTTAGATAATCTCTGCTCTAAATTTTTAACAGTGTAATAGTTAGAAACAATACTTCTTCCTGTAATGAAATAATTTTCTTTTTCAGAAACCATTTTAGGAAGTTTTGGAGTAGGTTTATTAAGGTCATAACTTTTTAAATAGGCTTCCCATTTTAAAAATACTTCTGGGAAATCTAAACGAAGATCTGCCAAAACAGCAGCTATAGAATTATATAAATTGCTCTTTGCTAACTGAACATTAGCATAGTACTCTGTATCATTAATGGATATAAAAGCTTCATTTTTTTGATATTTTTCTCCAGGCTTAAATAATTTTGAGCCAGGTTTAAATATACCTTGTACTTCAGAATAGATTTCAACTCTTCGCTTTGCAACTAGATTTCCATTGGCAGGAATTATAATTGGAATTGATGTATTCTTTACGGTATCTACAAAAACAGTTTTTATAACTTTAGAAGGTGCTTTTCTAGTTTTACTTTTACTGTTAATAATCATTTTTGCCCCATAAATAGCACCTGAAATAAACAGTACTCCAAGTATGGCAAGAATTAGCTTTCTCATGTAATATTTTGTTAAATTTCACACAAAAGTAATGCTATGTCTATGGTCATCATGTTAAATAAAACCTAAAGTGATACTTTTATCAAAGGGTTTTAATCATTAGATAAACTTAATTATTTTTTTCATTAAAAAATCAAAGGTCAAAAGTTTAAGTGTCGTTAATTTTATGCTAATTAATTTTTTTTACAATTTTAAATTGTTAATTTTAAGAACTAATAATTTAAAACTTTCTAAAACATGAAAACAACATTACTCTTATTTTTTACTTTAATTTCTTTTGGGCTGTCTGCACAAACAACACACAATCTTGGTTGGGCAAATGATGGAAGTAGTAACAACCAAAGTATAGCTATAGAGCAGGGAGATACTATCATTTGGACTTGGGGTTCAGGGACACATAATTTAAGAACTACTTCTGGAACAGAATCATTTGACAGTGGTTATTTTACTGGTGCAGGTAACACATTCACATATACTTTTAATCAAGTAGGCTCAACTGACTATGTTTGTGATCCACATGCAGGTAATATGAACGGAACTGTAACTGTTACATCAACTGCTGGAATTTCTGAAAACAACTTATTAAGTTTTGAGATGTATCCAAATCCAGTTTCAGATGTATTGAATATTCAATTACCAACAGGCACAGAAAAAGCTGAGGTTGGTGTTTTTGACATCTCAGGTAGGTTGGTGTCATCAAAAACTATTTCATCAAATGATGCAAGTTTAGATGTTCAGAAATTTTCTAAAGGAATTTATATCATTAGAGTTGCTACCAACAATAAAATTGGTGTTCAAAGATTTATAAAAAAATAATATTTTTTAAATTATTTAAAAACCGGTTGTGAAAACAATCGGTTTTTTTTATGCCTTTTTTAAGTTAAGTTTGTAGTCTCATACTCTTTATAAGCCAAAACATGAATTTTATACTTTTTGATGGTAGTGTTAGAAACTCACTTCTACCCTTTACTTTTACAAGACCTGTAGCAGATATTCGTATTGGAATTCTAAGCATTAGAGAAAAGTGGGAAAAATATCTAGGGTTTACCACTACAACCATTACAGAAGAATATTTAGAAGCTAAATACCCAATGGTAGAGCTAGAAGAAAATGTATTGATAAATGCTTCTTTTTTACCAACAAAAAGTTTGGTAGAACAGGTAAGAAACTTATCAGAAAACCAAGCAATTTTTAAAGATGAACAAGTAATTGCTTTTTTTACTTCCGATACTCAAGAGCATGTAGATTTTGATTCTTATGAACAACTAGAGTTTAAAGAAGAAGTTCTTCAGATAAAAAACACCTGGGATATTTTTTCATTAAATGACAAAGCAATTAAAGCTGATTATGATCTAATCACCCAAGGAAGAACTTCTGCACCAATTCCTGAAGGAGTTCATGCAATAAACAAAGAAAATATTTTTATAGAAGAAGGAGCTACAATTTCATTTTCTTCTCTCAATGCTTCAACAGGCCCAATATATATTGGGAAGGATTCAGAAATTATGGAAGGATGTTTGGTAAGAGGGCCTTTTGCGTTGTGTGAATATTCTATTTTGAAAATGGGAGCTAAAATTTATGGTGCAACTACCGTTGGTCCATACTGTAAAGTAGGAGGTGAAGTAAACAACTCTGTTTTATTTGGCTTTTCTAGCAAAGGACATGAAGGGTTTCTTGGAAATTCAGTTCTAGGTGAGTGGTGTAATGTTGGGGCAGATACCAATACATCTAATTTAAAAAATAATTATGCAGAAGTAAAACTCTGGGACTACCACGCAGAAAGATTTACCAATACCAGACTGCAGTTTTGTGGTTTAATGATGGGAGATCATTCTAAATGTGGAATAAATACCATGTTTAATACAGGAACAGTTATTGGAGTTAGTGCCAATATATTTGGCAGTGGTTTTCCAAGAAATTTTATTCCTTCTTTTAGTTGGGGAGGTGCTGCTGGTTTTACAACCTATCAATTAAATAAAGTAATTGAAGTTGCCAAAGTTGTTATGAAACGAAGAGATATGCAGTTTTCTAAAATTGATGAAAATATTTTACAACATGTTTTTGATAATACAGCTAAAAACAGAGCGAAGTAATTTTTAATATTGAACTCCTTAATTATACTCTTTAAAATCTTAATATTCTCTAATACGTTAAAAATCAACCATTTTATAGTTTTTTAACTATGTGTTCATGTATGGTACAACAAAAACATTACTGGCATAACAATTGATTTTAATTAATGAAACAATGATGTATTGTATGTGTATACGCTTGTTTTTTAGTTGTTTAAAAATAAATATCAAAATTTTATTGGATTCTTTATAAAGAATTCAATGTCATAATGACAGATAAAAAGACCTATGAGTAAATCAAAAATAGTAACATTAGACAGTTTGTCTCTTTCCAATATATTAAATGAAGATTCAGAATTAATTCCATTAATGACTCCAGAAGATGAGGAGATTATTAATAAAGAAGATATTCCTGAAATCTTGTCTATTTTACCACTAAGAAATACCGTATTATTTCCAGGTGTTGTAATTCCTATTACAGCGGGTAGAGATAAATCTATTCAATTAATAAACGACGCTAATAAAGGAGATAAAGTTATTGGAGTTGTTGCCCAAAGAGACGAAGATATAGAAGACCCAACCTCAGAAGATATCTATAAAACAGGGGTAGTAGCACAAATTTTACGTGTGTTGAAGATGCCTGATGGAAATACAACTGTAATTATTCAAGGAAAAAAGCGTTTTGAAATAAACGAACTTATTCAGGAGCAACCATATTTAAAAGCGAAGGTACAAGAGGCTATAGAAGATAAAGATGTAGATGACCCAAAAGAATTTAGTGCAATTATAGATTCTGTTAAAGAGCAAGCTTTAGAGGTTATAAAAGAAAACCCAATGTTACCAACTGAAGCTTCTTTTGCTATTAAGAATATTCAAAGCGATTCTTTTTTGGTGAATTTTATCTCCTCTAATATGGAGTTAAGTGTGATGCAAAAGCAAGTTGTTTTAGAAAAAGACAATCTAAAAGAGCGCGCTTTATTAACCCTTAAAAATCTTAATAAAGAGCTGCAGAAATTACAATTACGAAATGACATACAATCTAAAACTCGTTCAGATTTAGACCAACAACAACGTGAATATTATTTAAATCAGCAATTAAAAACCATTCAAGAAGAATTGGGTGGGGTAAATAATGATGCCGAGTTAGATGAAATGCGCGTTCAGGCTAGATCTAAAAAATGGACAAAAGAAGTAGGTGAAACTTTTGATAAAGAATTGGCCAGACTCAGAAGAATGAATCCACAGATGGCAGAATATGGGGTGCAGCGAAATTATTTGGAGTTGATGTTAGAATTGCCTTGGGGAATATTTTCTAATGATAAATTTAATTTGAAGCAAGCGGTTAAAATTTTAGATAGAGATCACTTTGGGTTAGAAAAAGTTAAAGACCGTATTATAGAACATTTAGCAGTCTTAAAGTTAAG
>ENA-ORDA01002031-ORDA01002031.1-marine-metagenome-genome-assembly--contig:-NODE-2031-length-15949-cov-3.199030_pt1 | contig 15949 bp, 14 predicted proteins | sample MGYA00237778_ERZ508506 | MGnify/ENA primary metagenome ERZ508506 (study PRJEB26177, sample SAMN06267891) | marine metagenome | isolation source: Monterey Bay, California, USA | place: Pacific...
AATTCCAGTCAGTACTCCCATTATAGGAAACAACACCATCAGAGGTTCCATGAAGATGTACTACTGGCATAGGATGATTGGTAGATCCTGTACAGTTTAACATTGTTCCGGAAACAGATGCCACCGCAGCAATTAAATCACTTTTATAATTCGCAAGGCCATATGCCATCATACCTCCGTTAGAGTATCCCCCTGCGTAAACTCGATTCAAATCTATATAGTATTCTGAGGATATCTGATTGATCATAGCTTCAACAAATCCAAAATCATCAGCTTCACTTTTGTTACCCGGTCCGTTTGGGCAGGGATTCCAATGGGAAGAACCTTCTAAACAACTACCTTGGGGATAGACTAAAATAAACGTATTGGTTTCTGCAACCGAGCGAAGGTCTGCGTACTCAATAAATCTGTCTACATTACCTCCAAAACCATGAAAATTAAATAGGATTGGCACAGAGGTAGTACCATCATACGAATCGGGTACATACAAAAAATATTCTCTATCAATACCGTCGTGGATTATACTTTCTGTATTCGAATTTGAATAACACACAGTATCATTTTTATCATTGTCTTTACTACAAGCAAGAACAAAAAAAACGAAATAAAAATAAATCAGTTTATTCATCACATTAACTTTTAAAAATAACGATTTGATTGTTTAATTATTTTTTGGAACTGCAACTATTTTTTAGAGGTGTTATTATAGTTTTTTACAATTTTGTCGTTTATGTTATTGTAAAAGTCAACTAATCAAGCATAATAAATTTATAGTATTTGGCAAATAAATAATGAGCTTTCTTTCGTTATTTCTAGAGTTTATTGTTAAGTTAAAAATAATAATAAATAACTATTCATACCTCAAGCTTTCAATAGGGTCTAGTTTTGAGGCTTTCATTGCGGGATAAAAACCTGCAATAATGGCTACGATAAAAGTGATAATTGTTGCCCATAACATAGGAATCCAAGGTAACGAAAATTCGGATTCAAAAAAAGAAGAAAAAATCATTCCAGTACCAATTCCAAGTAAAATACCTAAAACGCTACCAATTTGTCCAATAACGATCGTCTCAATAAAAAATTGAGTCGAAATCGTTGAGTTTTTTGCTCCCAAAGCTTTACGAACTCCAATTTCACGAGTTCGCTCTGTTACCGAAACCAACATGATATTCATCAGAGCTATCGAGGAACCTAAAATGGTGATTATACTTATAATCCATGCTGCTATTTCAAGGTATCCAGTGATACTAGTAATTCGGTTTATGAGGTCGTCACTTCGCTCCATTCCAAAATCATTTTTTTCAATAGGATTTAAACCTCGAATATTTCTAAAAGTGACAACCGCCTCGTCTTGAGCAGCGTTTAGCATCTCTGTGTTTTTGACCATGATACTAATGGTATAGTTGATATTGGGTGCTGTAAAAATTCCTCTAGCAACTTGTATAGGAATTAAAACCCGTAGATCTTGATTGTTTCCAAAAGTAGATCCTTTAGACTCTAGAACTCCAATAACTTTAAACTTCACCCCTCGAATGCTAATTCTTTTTCCAATAGGATTGTCGTTTACAAATAAACTTTTTAAAAAATCAGCGCCCACAATACATACATTGTTGTTGTTTTGGATATCAAAAACATTAAAGTTTCTACCGGATTCAATTTCGGCCCCAGTATTTTCAAGATAATATTCATTAATTCCCAATACTTGAACTTCAGGATCGGTTTTGTTGCTTTCAAACTTTACTTCAGCTCCGCTAGTTCCCCTGAATGAAATGGATGTTTGTGTAGTAGGAAACTCATAAATATCGATAAATTCCCGAATGTTTTGATAACTGATAATTGGATTTACTTTTTCACGTTCACCACCTCGACGTTGCACGTTAAAATTATAACGTTGTATATTAAAAGTGTTAGAACCCATGGTAGCGAAATTACCAGATATTGAATTTTCCATAGCCTCTACAGAGCTTAAAATGCCTACCAAAGCCCATATTCCAATACCAATAATAACCACGGTTAAAATGGTTCTCAATAGTTGTGTTTTTATTGAATTGATAGCTATTAGTACATTAACTCGAAAAAGGGAAAACATAAAATATAGATTGGTTTAACCGTTAGACTAAATTTGATGTATAAAGTTACCATTATTTTAAATTATCTAATAAATTAAATTTGAAATTAAGATATTTGCATAACTTAGTATCATATTTTAAATTAAATAAACTTGGCACAAAAACCATCCATACCAAAAGGAACGAGAGATTTTTCTTCGCTCGAAGTATCGAAACGAAACTATATCATGGACATCATGCGAACGAGTTTTAAAAATTATGGTTACCAGCCCATTGAAACGCCTTCTTTTGAAAAAAGCGAAACTTTAATGGGTAAATATGGTGAGGAAGGAGACCGGTTGATATTTAAAATTTTAAATAGTGGTGATTTTTTAAAAAAAACCGATGCAGCGTTTTTAAATGAAAAAAATAGCTTAAAAGTAACTTCTAGTATTTCAGAGAAAGCACTGAAATATGATCTTACAGTACCCTTTGCTAGATATGTTGTGCAACATCAAAACGATTTAACGTTTCCTTTTAAGCGTTCTCAAATACAACCTGTATGGAGAGCAGATCGTCCTCAAAAAGGAAGATTTAGAGAGTTTTATCAATGTGATGCTGATGTAGTTGGTTCTAAATCGTTGTGGCAGGAGGTAGAATTGATCCAATTGTATGATGATGTTTTTAATCAATTAAATTTAGAAGGAGTTATTATAAAATTAAACAACCGTAAAGTTTTAAGCGGCATTGCTGAAGTCATTGGCGCTGAAGATAAATTAATAGATTTTACGATTGCTTTAGATAAACTCGACAAAATTGGAGAGGAAGGAGTAAAGACAGAAATGTTGCGTAAAGGAATCACGGAAGAAGCTCTAGAAAAATTAAAGCCTTTACTTGGTTTAAAAGGAACCCCAGTCGAACAGCTAGTAGCTTTAAAAGAAATCTTATCAACTTCAGTTACAGGTCTAAAGGGTATTGAAGAATTAGAATTTATCTACGAGGCTTTTAAAACCCTTAATTTAAAAACAGCTAATCTCGAGTTTGATGTTACACTTGCAAGAGGTCTAAATTATTATACCGGTGCAATTGTTGAAGTAAGCCCCCCAAAAAAGGTCCAACTAGGAAGTATTGGTGGTGGTGGCCGCTATGACGATTTAACAGGTATTTTTGGATTAAAAGATATGAGCGGTGTAGGAATTTCCTTTGGATTAGACCGAATTTATTTAGTTTTGGAAGAACTTAACCTATTCCCGCCTGCGGTATTGGCCAATACAAAGGTTTTATTTATCAATTTTGGCGATAAGGAATCTCTGTATGCGATGCAAGCCATGACTACTTTAAGAAAAAATAACATCGCATGTGAACTTTATCCAGATTCAGCAAAAATGGGAAAGCAAATGAGTTATGCAGATAAAAGATCAATCCCTTTTGTAATTCTTGCGGGTGAAAAGGAAATAAATAGCGAGTCTTTTACCTTAAAAAACATGAAATCTGGTGAGCAATCAGAATGCAGTATTCAACAATTACTGGAAGTTTTTAAATAGTGCCTAATTTTTAATTCAATGTATTATTTATGACAAAAAAAAGTAAAAGAGGAATGCTATTTCCACCAGCTATTGGTTATTCCATTACGGTCATCTTTAGTTTATTTAAAAATAATCGCCTGTCTCTAAAATATTTTATTAGAGTTTTTATTTTAATATTACTCAACTTAATTAATTTTCCTTTTAGAACTTACGAGCGTTTATTTATAAATCCTCGTTTTAAAAATAAAAAAGTAACAAAAGCCCCAGTTTTTATTATTGGGCATTGGAGAAGCGGTACTACACATCTACATAATTTACTTTGTCAAGACTCTCAAATGGCATACGCCTCCACGTATCAAAGTGTATTTCCAGATACCTTATTTAATAAGTTAGGTAGATTTTTATTTAAAGGATTTTCTTCCCTACTAATCCCTGGGACTCGAAAAGGTGATAATGTAAGCTTGGGTTCTTCTTTACCACAAGAAGAAGAATTTGCATTAGGTGCAAAAACTCCATTTAGTTTTTACTTTTTTTGGATGTTTCCAAAAAAAATGATTCAATTTTACGATAGGTATATTCGCTTTGTGACTGTAAGTAATAAAGAATTAGATCGATGGAAAGCAGACTATCAGTTATTTATAAAAAAGGCAATTAAAAATACGAGGGGAGATCGGTACCTCTCCAAAAACCCTCCAAATACCGGACGAATAAATACGTTGTTAGCGATGTTTCCGGATGCAAAATTTATTTTTATCCATAGAAATCCTATAGAGGTATTTTTATCCACACAAAACTTCTATAGAAAGATGTTACCACCCTTGCAGTTACAAGGTATAAATACCGATCAAATCGATACCAATATTATTGCGATTTATAAAAAAATTATGGGAGATTATCTTCAAGATAAAGAAAAAATACCTGCTAATAATTTAGTAGAGATTTCCTATAAAGAGTTGGAAAAATCACCACAGGCTGTTTTACAAAACATTTATACTCATTTGGAACTTGATAATTTTGAACAGGCATTTCCAAGCTTTGAACGCTATATTGAAAAAATGAAGAGTTATCATAAGAACAAACATTGTATAGGCAAAGATCAATTAGACACTATCCTCAAAGAATGGCGTTTTTTTATGGATCTGTATACCTATAAAATACCTAAAAACGTCATCGTTGAATAACACATTATTTATGAAAACAATTAGTTACATTACGTTACTTTTTTTATGTACGAGTTTTTGTCTAACCGCTCAAGAACAGTGGGAAATGATAAAAGATAAAGATGGAATACAAGTTTATTTAGAAGAAGAAGGAATCTATGCTTTCAAAACATTTAAGGGAACAACTACCATTGATGCATCGATCCATGATTTTATTGATACCATTTTTGATTTAAATAGCTATGCAGAGTGGGGACATAATGTTAAATCGGCATCATTATTAGAACGAAAAGGAGACACCTTACAGATTTATTACTCTATTGCAAAAGCACCTTTTCCTTATAAAAATCGAGATGGAGTTTATCGTAACAGATTTACTTGGAATAAAGAAAAAAAAGAATTGAATGTGAGTATCGAAGTGTTGGACGACTACTTAGAAGAAAACGATAAATATATTCGTGTGAGTGGAAATGGCTATTGGAAAGTAAAAGTAGCTGCTAAAAACAAATTAGAGGTTACTTTTTTAATGCAAGTAGACCCTGGAGGCGCTGTTCCTTCATGGTTAGCAAATTTATTTGTTGAAGATACCCCATTCAATACCTTAACAAATATCAAAAAAAACATCAATCAAAATAAAGCTAACAATAGCTTTTATAATTTTATCGACTAGGAAATTTTAGTTTTCTTGTTTTAGGTTTTCAATCGTAAAAATAGCATCACTTAAGCCTTGATCAAACTTTACATCTGATAATACAATGGTGGTAGCGTGTTTTTTCAAAACTGTGGTCATCTCTACTTCTTTTGCAAACCAGTAAGGACCTTGTTTTTGATAGTTAAAATTTGCAATCTTTATTAATTTAGCTCCTTTGTCGTAGTACTCCATTTTTATCGGATAATAATTGGTTTTATCCATGGTTAACATAATTTTTGAATACTTTGATTTTTTTGATTTTGGGCTTAATGCCAATTGATAATTGAGCTCATTTTTTTCGCCAACTAACACGGGGTTGTAACGTTCGCTGTAGGGAATACCACTCATATCTTCTTGAGAAAAGTCGGTTCCGTTAAAAGCCTGACTCTTACTTAATAAGGAGATCCGAATCGCCTTGCCAAAGGCGGGCATATACAACCAAATGACGTTGTCTGGCAAAGACAAGGTAGCAATTCCTGCTTGTTTTTCTGGTTTGGTATATCGGTACAACTTTTTATATTTTCCTTTTTGTTTTAAGGTAGCTTCTCGTTCTTTAACAGTTCCATTTTTATCTTTAATAATCATTAAAACATTCGCTTCTTTATCTTTTGGAGCGGCAATTAAAAAGTCCATATTTTGTAATAAAGCCTCCGCACTTTGAGCCTGTATGGGCTCGTAAATCAGAGTGCTAAAGAAAAGGAAAATGAGGAATTGATTAATTTTCATTGGAACTGTTTTTTTTATTCATTAGTATTAATAAAGAAGGGAGTAAAGTTAAAGCCCCGAGACAGGAGCTAACCATACTTAAAGCAATTAACAAACCAAAATATTGCAGGGGTACCATGTCGGAGAATACCAAAACTAAAAATCCTGCAGATACCGAAACCACATTGATAATTATTGCCTTACCGCTCACCAATATTGATTCCTGCACAGCAGCGTACACATCGTTATTTTTTTTAAAAGAAGTCTTAAAATGTGATATAATATGGATGGCATAATCAATACCAATCCCTAAAGCTACACTGGCAACTAGCACGGTTGCTATGTTTAAAGATATTCCAGTTAATCCCATAAAACCAAATAAGAGTATAATTGTAGCGATGATTGGAATAGCCGCAAAAAATCCACTTTTTAGTGACCGTAGGATACCTCCTACGAGCACGATTACAAAAAAAACAGCAATAGCAATACTACCAATCTGACTGTTAATAAGGCTTTGGTCCATCGTAATATCTACAAATGGCATTCCTGTAATTTGTATTTGACATTCTTCGGTGGAGTTTTCAGCAATAAAGCGGTTCATATACTTTGCAAATTCGATTTTTGATTTGTTATCGGGAGATTTAAATTTTGAAATGATGATTCCTTCCGTTAACTCTTCGTTTACAAAACGGGGGAGTACCTCATTGCCATCCAATAAAAACCATAATTGCTCAATTTGTTCTATTTCTTGGGGAAACGTTCTAGAATTGGTAAAATTATAATTAATTTCATCAATCAATTTTGCAATCGACATGGAGGTGAATACCTCTGGACTTTCTTCCATGTAGGCAGAAGTTTCTAACATTTTTTTTAGCACTGCAGGACTTTGCATGTTCCCTTTAAAATAAACAAATATGGGTTTGGTTCCTCCAAATTTTTCGACCATAATTTGTTCTGCTAGCCGAGTTGGATTGTCTCTTTTAAAGTATTCTTGAATATCCACACTTCTTCTAATAGAAAAAAGATTGGCTACGCTAAAGCCTATCAATAACAACCATATTAACAATACCGTCTTAGGTTTATTAGCGATAAGTTGGTGCAAGGGTCTTAAGAGGTAATTAGTTATAAAAGAATCGTCTTCGGGTGCTTTCGTGGTGTTGTTTTTAAAGTTCAGCACACTCAAAATGGCAGGAACAAAAAAGATTGATAAGAGACAGGCAAATAACGTTCCTAGTGCAGTAAAGATTCCAAAATCTACAATCATATCTAGGTACGATCCAAAAATAAAGGAGATAAAACCGATGATGGTTGTTAATGCAGCTAGCATTATAGGAATGAATACATAAACCAATGCAGTTTTTATCGTATCAGAATGCTGCTCTTCTACACGAACTTTATTCACTCGATTTATAACGTGAATGGTATAGGCACTACCAATTGCTAATATGATAATGGGAATATTATTAGAAATCATTGACATTTTGATTCCTAAAAAAGCCATACTTCCCAAACTCCATACAATACTCACAACCGCAATTAAAAGGGGGAGTACAACACCACTAATAGATCTGAAACTCAACAATAAAATAATCGCAATCACTAAAAATGCGATGGGCAAGAGTGTCGTTAAATCTTTCCGCATCAAATCGGAAATATAAGTCACCAGCATTGGAGAACCGATATAATAAAGCTTTTCTGGGATTTGCAGCGCAGTAGTTTTTTCAATAACCTCTTTAGCTATGAGATTTACATTGGCGTCATTTTCAATATTAAAAACAATTAAGGAGGCGGTTTCATCTTCCGATACGATGGAACCCTTGTACATGGGGTTATTTAATATATTGTTACGAAGTTTTTCAAATTCTAAAGCTGTTTTAGGAAGTTCGTATTCGTCTACTAATTTCCCAATTTCAATACCGTAATCACTTCCTTTAATGTTGATGATATTCGTTAAACTAGAAACAGATGAGATGCCACTAATTTCAGAAAGGGTATCGGTAATTAGTTGGATGTGTTCAATGACCGAAGGTTGGTAAATGTTGTCTGTTTCAAGGATAATAACCCCCATGTTATTACTCCCAAAGTTTTTACCAATTTTTTTTAGGAGCCTCGCATCGACATCATCGTCAGGTAAGGACTTAACAATGTCTGCATCGATTTGAAGTTTTTTCAATTCATTTCCAAAAAACAAGGTCCCCAGGCAGACTAAAACAATAATCAGCCATTTGTTAGCTAGAATGTTTTTTGAGAACTTGGTTAAATTTAACACAGATAAAATATTAAAAATGGCTTAGTAAATGCTAATTTACTATTTTTTGAGAGGATTACCATATTCTTGGAATCAATGCTTTTCGGTTTTTTGGATAGTCTTTAAAATGATCTTGATACCATTGGTGATGTCCAGAAACTCTTGGGAGTAAATTAGCAGCGGTCCAAATTAAAAAAGTAAGTGCTGGAAAATTCCAAGCCATTAGTGCAAATCCAATCCATTGAACGATTTCTCCCAAATAATTAGGACATGAAATATAATTAAATAAAAAGCCCTGAGGTATTTTGTAACCTGTTTCTTCGGGTTTCCTTAAATTAATTAAAAGGTGGTCACTTACTTGATTTACAATCAATCCAAGGATAAACAAAACCAATCCTGCATAAAAATTCCAAGATTCAAAATTAGCTGCGCTATACCTGTCAAAAAAAGCTAAAAAATAGCCATTTAAACCAGCATTCATAAAATTGAAACCAATGGCAGAAAGTACAATGGTAAGGGGCATTTTTTTCTTTTTAGTACGTATTCTGAAGGGGTAAATAAAAGTTCTATTAAAATAATGCAAGAGCCATAGTAAGCTTAACATACTCGCATAAGTACTTTGCATATAAAAATAATAGAAATAAAAAATGATTAAAAAAGAAGGAAGTTCCATCAATATCCATCCGATATAATTTGGAATTTCAGGTCCCCAACCTTTCCGAGTGTATCTTCCGTAGGGTGCTCTTACAAATTGCAATAAAATAAAAGACCCCACACCAATTAGTGACCAGATCAGACAAATGTTATGAAGGGTTTCTAAGCGTATCATTGCTGTTGTTTTTTATACCAAGATAATAAATCAAGAATGCTTTCTGAGGGGGGTCTACTTTGGTGGTTTAATTCTCTAGTTGCCTTAGCATGATCCATATGAAGTGGCGCTAATTTTAGCGTTATAAGGCTTTCTTTTGTCAGTGGCCAAGGCATTCCAACCAAGCAATCATAAAGTTTAATGATAGGTAACAAAACCAACAAGAAATCAATTGAAATTTTGAAAAAGAATTTAGTAGGATTCGCAATTTTTGCAATTTCTTTGATGGTTAAATACGTGCCACTAAGCAGGTATATTTCGCCCGTTAATTTTTTTTGTAAGCAATTGATAATTGTTTGTGAAACATCTCTAACGTCAACGAGATTGTAGCCACCATTGGTGATAATAGGCATTTTATTATCGGCATAGTCCAGAATCGTTTTTCCAAAAGGAGAGGGTCTGTAATCTGGAGGACCTATAATTGATGAGGGACGAACAATACAAGCGGCTAGCTTTCCGTCTTTAACAGCTGCTAATACTTTTTGCTCTGCCAATGCCTTGGTATAACCGTAGGTAAAATCATTTTTTGTTTTATAAGGTCGGTCTTCCTTGAATAGTTCATTTTTTAAGGTTTCTTGTACTGCTGTGCAAGAACTAACATACACCATTTTTACCTGATAACTTATACAGGCTTTTATAAGGTTTTCAGTACCTACAACATTTACTTGAAAAACCAATTTGGAGTTTTGATCTCCAATAGAAATTAGGCCTGCACTATGAATAAGGGTATCTGAACCTTTTAGGAATTCATTAAAAGAATGGCCTTGTGTTATATTGCCTTTGATCCAGGTTAAATTGGAGTGTTTTAAAAATGGTAATTGCCGATTGTACAGCGCTTTTATGCGATGGCCTTGTTCTAGTAACTTGACTAGTAAACAATGACCTAAGTGGCCTGTACCACCAGTAATACTAATTGTTTGCTTTTTATCCATACCTATTCGTAAGTTTAAAGATAAGCAAATTACTTATTTTTTAATGCCTGCAATTTGTGATAGCTGATTTCAGAAAAATCAGTGATAATCTTGGAAGCTTTTGTGTAGTCTTGATTTTTAGAATGTGGACTTTTAAAACCAATACAGTAAATACCTGCAGCGTTTGCAGCAGCTATTCCATTCGTAGAGTCCTCGATAACAACGCAGTGTTTTTGGTCGTAACCACTTGCTTTTGCTGCCTTAATAAATATTTCTGGATGTGGCTTGGAGGCTTTTAAATCGGCTCCACTTAATTTAGCAACAAAATAGGAGTCCAATTTAAAACGCTTAAAAACATTGTCGATAGTTAACATAGAGGCGGAGGAGGCAAGGACTAGAGTCATTCCTTTTTGATGATACTCTTTGATACGATCCAAAACACCTTCGATTAAAGTTAAACTATCGTCATTGAAAAATAGTTCTTTAAAAAAGTCCCTCTTTAATTGCACGAGGGTAGTTGGAGGTTCGGCTAATTTAAAAAGTTGACATAATTGAACACAAATAGCTAAGGTGGATTGTCCGGTAAAAGACTCGTATAAATCGTTAGATACTTCAATGTTAATCGCTTTAAACATTTTGAAGTATGCTTTACAATGCAGGGGTTCGGTGTCTACAATGACACCGTCCATATCAAATAATACAGCTTTAAACATTTCTTTTTTTATTAGGGTATCAAACATAAAGAAATAAAAAAAGTATTTTGTAAACAAAATACTTTTTTTGGTAAGCTAAAATTGGGGATAGAATACTTTATTTTTAAGTAAATGTTTCTTTTTAGCGGAGTTTCTGATCTCTTACTGTATGTTTCATTTACGTTACTAGCGATGCATCAAATATATAAAAATAAAATTAAATAAACGATAAAAAACACTATTTATCGATTAAATGCATTAAATTATTTTTAAAACTATTTTTTAAAGACATGAAAAGCTCTGTCTTTTCCAAATGGAGCCTGATCTTTCCAGGTTCCCCAAAGTTTTACAAAATCAAACGAAATTAAGGAATCACTTGGTGATGGATTGGCTATAAAAAAAGGTTGGTTTCCTAGAGTGCAATAATGAGTCATTACTAGATCGTCTAGGTCTCGATGGTATACGGTGGTCATTTCCTTTTCGCCTTCAAAAAATAATTTTTCAATAACTGCGTTACCTGCTGAGGTAATGTCGTAGGTGATAAACGGTCGGTCTAGGGGTCCGTATTTAAGCATGGCTTCCTCGTTGGCTAAGTACCATTCGCCTTCCAATGATTTAATCTTTTCAAATTGACTGGCAGAAATTTTTGACTGGTCTTCGCTCGTATTTTTTTCAATAACAGATTCAATTTTCACCGTGTCTTTACACGAAATAAGTATTGTCATCACGAAGACAAAAGCTACATATTTTTTCATATTTTTAAGTTTTTAGAGTCTCAGAGTTATCATTTTTGAACAGTTTAAAAAAATGAATTTATTTGTATTTCATTATCATTATATTAGTAGATAATTAATAATGAACAGTTTCTATTAAATTAACCTATTAAACCCTCCAATATAAAATTAATGCGATTTCTTTATTTGATACTGCTGCTCGTATTTTTTTCTTGTCAAGAAAAAAAAATAGCAAAGATATCCACTCCGTTTGAGAGGTCTACTTCAGTTGAGGAGCTAGACGTTTCTTTAATTTTACTAGGAACCTTGCAAGATGCTGGTGCTCCACAAATAAACTGTAACAAAAAATGTTGTCAAGGCTTGTTTGAGCAAGCAGATTTGGTAAGGAGGGTGAGTTCTTTGGGTTTGTTAGATTTTAATACTCAAAAAAAATACCTCTTTGATGCCACACCCGATATCAGTAAACAGCTTCACGCGCTTAAAAAAGCTTCGCCGATTGCAACCTCCAGTATCGTAGATGGTATTTTTTTAACTCATGCCCACATCGGGCACTATACTGGGTTGATGTACCTAGGTAAAGAAGCAGTTAATGCAACTGAAGTCTCGGTTTTTGCCATGCCCAAAATGAGTTCCTTTATTAGCAATAATGGTCCTTGGAGCCAGCTGGTAACCAATCGTAACATCGCGCTACAACCCTTAGTTGCTAACCAAGCAATTTCTTTATCACCAACACTTCAGGTTACTCCTTTTTTAGTTCCACATCGGGATGAATACTCGGAGACTGTAGGTTATTTGATTGAAGGGCCCCATAAAAAAGCCTTGTTTATTCCGGATATCGATAAATGGAACCGATGGGAGTTGAACCTCGCGACAGAACTAAAAAAAGTTGATTATGCCTTTTTAGATGCTACTTTTTATAGTGCTAAAGAATTGGGAAATCGAGATATGTCACAAATTCCTCACCCGTCGGTATTGGAGACCATCCAAACCTTAAAAGATTTGAGCATGGAGGAACGCGCTAAGGTGATTTTTACCCATTTTAACCATACCAACCCCTTGCTGGATAGTACTAGTGAAGCAACCAAAAAGGTATTGGCACTTGGTTTTAAAATTGGGCGCATACACGAAAGGTTTCCGCTCTAAAAAAAGTTGATGGAGAGAAAGTTTAATTTTATAAAATCATAAATTTTAAAATAATAGTATCTTGTACAAAATTGCAGATAACCCTAAAAATACCACTAAATGAAAAAAAAATACTTCAACATTTTATTCGCTTTTTTAACCCCATTTTTGTTCCATTCGGTTTATGGACAATGTGAAGGGGTGACCCTAGAAAGTCTAAGTATTCCAGGACCTTATTCAGTAGCAGCTCTTGACGAGGAGGATGGTATCCGAAATGGGCCTGATTATAATGGTGCTACGATTTATTATCCAACTAACGGAATTCCTCCATATGCAAGCATTGCTATTGTTCCAGGTTTTACCGCAGGTCCCACCAGTGTAGAGGCATGGGGGCCTTTTTATGCATCACATGGTATCGTTACCATTATTATAGGAACCAATTCCCCGATAGATTTTCCAGAGGCTAGAGCCTATGCGCTCCTCGATGCCTTAGAAACCATAAAACAAGAAAATACCCGACCCAACTCGCCCTTAGTAGGCGATTTAAATTTAGAGCAATTAGCGGTTAGTGGTTGGTCTATGGGTGGCGGTGGTGCTCAAAGAGCAGCCGTGTTGGACCCAACCATCGCTGGAGTCATAGCTTTGTGTCCCTGGCTTCCAAACCCCGATTTTGACCACAACAGCGCCGCGTTAATATTTAGTGGGCAAGACGATACGGTAGCCCCGCCTTCATTGCATGCAGATTTGCATTACGAGGCGACTCCTGTAAGCACCAATAAATTATTATTTGAAGTTGAAAACGGAGATCATTCGGTTGCCAATTCGCCAACTGGCGGTGACTACTCGGTTGGTAAAATTGCCTTGTCTTGGTTAAAACTCTATGTAGAGCAAAACGATTGTTATTGCCCTTTGTTAACCGATAATTTATTAGTTGATCCTCCTGCGGCCTCGAAGGTGGAGCAAGATTTTATTTGCGAATTGTTGGCTAATGATAGTCCAGAACTAGTACTTAATTATTATCCCAACCCGACCCAAGATCGGGTGTATTTTGAGCTTGTTCAAGAACTAAATTTTGAACTTTATTCGCCCTATGGCCAACGCTTACAAAGTGGACAATTAAACGGTTCTAAGTCTTATATTGATATGTCAACTTATGCTTTAGGTATTTACTATCTAAACATTGACAATCAAGTTATTAAATTAATTAAAACAAATTAATTAAAGAATTTTTTAATGCAGTTTTTAAAAAAAATAGTACGTCCAATTGTTGTGGTTCTTGGATTACTAATAGGAGGGATTGTGATCCTTTTTGGCTACCAAGATCTACCCTTGGAAACCCTGAAAGAAACCTATGCCAATACCGAGTCACAATTTATGGCTTTGGAGGGGATGGAGGTGCATTATCGCGATGAAGGGCCCAAGACTGATTCCATTCCTATTGTATTGATTCATGGAACCGGAGCTAGTTTACACACCTTTGATGACTGGACGTACTCATTGTCGAAATATCGACGGGTACTCCGTATGGATTTACCGGCCTATGGGCTTACGGGGCCTTTTATGGATCGCAATTATAGTACCCAACATTATGTAGAATTTATTGCAGCTTTTTTAGAAAAACTGGGAGTAAAGCAATGCGTTTTGGCCGGAAACTCTTTGGGTGGGAAAATCGCTTGGAATTTTACGAGTACTTATCCCGGTCGGGTCGACCGATTGGTTTTAATCGACGCTTCCGGCTATCCCACGGGTTCTAGTAGTGTTCCTATTGCTTTTCAGTTAGCGCAACTGCCGGTAGTAAAACAACTCTTTACCTTTATTACGCCTCGCTTTGTAGCAGCCTCCAGTGTTAAAAATGTTTATGCCGATCCTCAAAAAGTAGCGCCGGAAGTGATCGATCGTTATTTTGAACTCACCCTTCGATCCGGCAACCGGCAGGCCTTTGTCGATAAACTCAATACTCCAGTAACTCCTTTTTCTAGGGAAAAAGTGATGGAGATTCAACAACCGACGTTTATTTTATGGGGTGCTGAGGATCGATTGATCCCTTTGGAGGTGGCGCAGCAGTTTCATAAAGACCTGCCCAATAGCACCCTGGTGGTTATCGATAATTTAGGGCATGTACCCATGGAGGAGGACCCCGAGCGAAGCATCGAACCAGTACTTCAATTTTTAAACCTTCCCAGCAATTAAATCATGGAACTCCGCTTTTATCAAATCGATGCATTTACCGATACACTTTTTAAAGGAAACCCTGCCTGTGTGGTCCCTTTAGAACGCTGGTTGCCCGATGCGCTTTTGTTTAAAATTGCCCAAGAAAATGCCGTACCAGAAACCGCTTTTTTTGTAGAAGAGGAGGCTAGTTTTCACCTGCGTTGGTTTACCCCAGACATCGAGATGGATCTTTGTGGCCATGCCACCCTAGCGACCGCTCATTGTCTAAAGACTCTTTTAAAAGATCCTCATCCTCACTATCTTTTTAAAACCAAGAGTGGGCTGCTTCGAGTAAAGGCTATAGGGGACGCTTACCAAATGGAACTCCCTGCAAGAATGCCAGTAACTGCATCGCTTCCCGACACTATCAAAAAGGCCTTAAACATTGCTCCTCAAGCGGTATATAAGGCCAGAGATTATGTGCTGGTTTATCGTAGCGAACAAGAAATTTTGGATCTTCAAATTAATCGAGCACAGCTCGATCAAATCAATCTGGATCCGGGTGGGGTTGTGGTAACTGCAAAGGGAGATCGTTGCGATTTTGTATCGCGATTTTTTACCCCACAAGCCACTATTTTAGAAGATCCTGTTACCGGTTCGGCTCATTGCTCTTTGGTGCCTTTTTGGGCCGAACGGCTCCAAAAAAACGAACTGGATGCAGAGCAACGCTCGCAACGTGGTGGGTTTTTAAAATGCAGCCTTGTAGGCGATAAGGTAGTGTTGGTAGGGAAGGCCCGCACCTATGCGGTAGGGACCTTGTGGACGGAATAATTTTTTTAGAAGTATCAACTATGTATCGTCATTTTTATATTAATTGTTTAAATTTGATATTCTTTGATAATTATAAATACTAAACATACCTTAAATTTAAAAAGAGCTACAATATGGTGAACTCATATGTGCAAAATAGACAGCAACCTTGAATTAAAATTATTTCAAAGACGATAAATGGAGATGAAAAAAGAAAAACTACAACACATCACAAAACAAAACGTCCTTCAGGCAATTGAACGTATCAAAGAAGAAGGGGTGC
>ENA-ORDA01002032-ORDA01002032.1-marine-metagenome-genome-assembly--contig:-NODE-2032-length-15947-cov-3.410145_pt1 | contig 15947 bp, 18 predicted proteins | sample MGYA00237778_ERZ508506 | MGnify/ENA primary metagenome ERZ508506 (study PRJEB26177, sample SAMN06267891) | marine metagenome | isolation source: Monterey Bay, California, USA | place: Pacific...
CTCTACCGCTTTTATTTCCTCTGGCTGTATAGTAAATTATAATATCGCCTTGGTCGTACATTTTGTTAATTTCTTCTATTCTTTTTGTAAACGGTACTCTACCAATTACAGGACCTTCCTCTTTACAGATGGTGTCGTCAATATCAATTACGTATTTCATATATTTTTTCTACTAATTTAAAATCTAATTCTGTATCTACATCTATTAATTCTTCTTCTGGCCAATCTATAATATAAGGGTATGGATCATTTGAAGTGTTTGAAAATAATTCCCAGTTATTAAGCATGTATTCTTTTTTATAAAACACCAATGAATGAGTAGCTTTGTATAACCACGGTCCAGCTGTAGTTGATAATCTATCGTTATTACTAAAGTTTACTGGTAGTAGTTTATGGTCCCAAAAGAAATTTCTTTCTTTAGCTACTGTAATAGCACTATCATACTTGCAATTTTTAAACCAGTCTATAACTTTTTGAATTTTTTTAATGTCCATAAAAGGTTGACATGGGTTAAAATTACATATATAATCTGATTTAACATTCTCTAAATGTTTATACATTACAGAATGATGAGCGTTACCTGGTGCTACAGAAGCGTAATCTCGATCTAAAATAGGTACTCCGGGTATATAATTATCTTTTATAGCTTGTTCATTAGCTGCTAAGTATCTCTCCTCTACATTCTCTATGTCTCTTACGGTTTTTAAAGCTGTAGATAGTAATGTATCATCTGTATTTCCTATCGGTCTGAGATGTTTGTTCGGGCATCTAGTGCTTTTCTGTCGGGCGTGTATTATTATTGCTAATGATTTCATTTTATATTAGAACTAATTCGTTATTTTTATAAAAGTTTAATTTTTGATTCGTAAAATCCATAGTAAAGTGCATATCATGGTCACCGTATCTTTCAGCTAATGTTACTTGCCAGTTATTATCAGGTGGAGTACTACCAAGTTTGTTGTTTAATATAAAAACCGGTACTTTGCTTCCGGTAGACGCTAACATTATACCCCTATGAGTACCTCTAGACAGTATACCGTGATTACTGTTAAAACATATTGGATAGATTAGACCATCATTTTTTATAGAAATATATTGATTTATATTAATGTCTTGTCTCCAAGCAGGTAACTCTCTTTTTATAAAAAAAGTATCAACAGCTGATACTTCTGGGTATATTTTATCGTATATTTCAGCTAATATAATAATTTCAGTATCTGTTAATTTTTTAGTATTGACTTCTTCTATAAATTTTTTAAATATACTAATATCTGGATTGGAGTGAACACCTTTTTGAAAAATAGTAAAAAGTTCACTTGGAAGTTCTAGATATATAAAATGATCCCATTTTGTATTTAGTCCTACCATATCCATAGATACTACATCAGCTTTAGCAGCTACTACTCCTGTACCAATCGTACTTACATCGTAATAAGCTGGGGAGTATCCATCCCAGAATGCTTCTTTGTCTACTTTTTGTGTGTCAGAGTTTATAGGTTTGAAGTTATCACCACCGTAATTTTCTTTTATAGTACTCAAATAATTTTGAGTAGCTAAATAACTATCAACAACCTCTTGATAAGGGATTATATCAAAATTATTGTATCTTTTAAAAAAGTTATATGAGTATTTTACCATATTTTTTTTTGTATAACTTGTAAAGCTCAGTAGCAATTAACTTATGACCTGCTCTACTAGGGTGTTTTTTACTTTGTATTGTCTGCTCTGGTCTATCTTCTAATAATAAATCATCATTCTTTTCATTTAAAAAACTCCAAATAGTATTTTTATTAAACCTCCAGTAAGTAGACTGGTCTATAAATTTAGTATAGTCTACATTGGTAGTATTTACCATAGGGTCAAAAGCATCAAACATAAGGTACTTTATACCGTAATGGGACAATAGGTTCTGTAAGAATATAATAAGGTTTTGATTATAGTAATCTAAACTATCAAAAGAGAAAGACTGTTTTAAATATATCTGTTTATATTTACCTATATACTTATAAAAAGGTTCTCCTCTACCGTTGAATTTAGTAAGTAGTTCGTTTTTCAAATGACCTCCTACGTCTTCTAAGTTGTGATTATCGTCGTACTCTGTTTGACCGAATGTTAATCCTTCAACTCCTTGTTCAGGTCTACTAGTAAAAAAATGCGGTAAAAAAGACGGATAGTTTCTCAGACTAGACGTAAAATTTATTAACACTAGGTCTTTATCTGTAATTACTCCTCCTACAATATCATTACATATGTAGTCTACTATATAGTTATTATTACAACCTATAAATCCTTTGTTATCGTAGTCTTGATTGATAAACTCAGAAAAAAAGTGAGTAAATGAATTTTTAACTCTGTAATCATATACTATTTTACGGTTAGAATTCTTTTCAGTTTCTGACATATTTTTCCAGTCAGGGTGATCGCCCAATAAAGATTGTTCATATTTGTAATCAGCACCTAAGCCTACTGTAAAACTATCACCGTAGCTATATATCATAACATTTTTTTTAAATAACTTGCTATATTTTTATAACCTTCTTTTTCATACTGGTTATACTTATAAATAGAGTTGTCCTTATAAAGAGCAAACTTTAAGTAATTAAAGTCTCTATTGATATTTTGCTTAAAACCTATACCTAATTTTTCAACTAATTTAGCTAGTTCTATAATCTCTGTGGAGTCATTTTTATCGTATAGTGCTATTAAAGGAATATTATTTTCAACACAATGTGTTATGATACCTAATCCTGGTCTGCACATTAAGGCAATATTTTCTTTTACAGAAAAGTCAGAAGTAGTTTTTAGTTTAAGTTTATCAAAAAAACTACTGTATGTATCTAAATAATTAAGGCTTGGTTTTAATGTTAATATTTTTTTAATTTTGAATTCTTTATACTTTTTATCTTTACACCCAAAACCAAATTGTTGTTTATTAGAGTAAGATTTTAATAACCCAGTTTCAGCGTACTTATTAGTAAGAACTAAAGGATTATGAGTTTCAATTAAATTATTATCGAAATCAGATATTTTATTACTGCCAAATTTTCCGTTAAAAACATCTTTCCAAAAAAAAGAACCTATTAGAATTGTATCTGATCTATGTTTTAGTATTCCTGCAATATTATCTGAAATTACGTAATCAAAGTTTTGTAATTCACTTTTAAATTCATCAATACTTTTGATATATTGATCATAGTTTACAAATGAGTTAGTAAGCGTTTCGTCCCATCTTATATTTTTATATTTTTGAATAATAAGCTCAGTGTTTTTTACTAGACCGAATTTTTCTATTTGAAAAGAGCCAACAAAGATAGTAATATCAAAATCATCACATAAGTAACTAGCAATATCTGAGATACGTTTGTAGTGCCCGTATCCGTTAGAGCAAGTGTAAAACCCTATTGTTTTTTTCATAAATTCCAGTTACTGATAGCATCTTTTACATCTTGATCAAAATATTCAACATATTTGTTAGTAAGGTATGGAATTTTTCTTTTATAAGTATGTTTTACTTTGTTTAAAAACTCTTTATTATCTGTGTCAAAATTTATTTTAAAGAAGTTTTCACTATACTCTTCGTATTGTTCGTAGAAAAAACTATGTATGTTAAGTTGATCAGCAATAGATCTATTTTTAAGTAGAATATTTACAAAAGTCATTACAATATAATTCGTATAAGATATTCCGTCTGTTGGATTATACTGAGAATGTAATCCGGTATAAAGTTCTGTATATCTTATTGGATTCTGTTTATACTTATTATGAAAAGTTTCCATAGTTTTACTGTCCCATTCGTCTAATTCATAGTAGCCTTCTTGTATAAATTTTTCCCACAACGGTAAAGATAGTAAACATTTTGCATGATCTTCTCTTTCTAAATGTACAATATGATACTGTTCGTTAAGTTTTTTAAATAATGAGCTAAAGTAAATAAAACTTATCACTAGTGGATTGTTCAACTGTATTACTTTGTAATCAGAATTACTATCCTCAAAAAACGTACAAAAAAGTTCATCATAAAAGTCAGTATCTTCTAGATCTAAATCTATTTCTCCGACATTTACACTGGCTATATTATGTACTTCTAGAAAGGAATCTATAATATGTCTCAATTGAGTACCTCCGGATCTGTAATGAGTAAGTATTACTGTTCCTTTTTTGTCTGTATCTATAAAATTATTTTTCATACCACTCTCTAAAGTATTTTTGCATTATTTTAAAATCATCTATCTCTAATAAATCTAAATCTTCTGGGCAACCTTCTTTTAAAAGTACTTCGTGAAATAGACTTTCAACTTTTGGCATTATTCCATAGTCTCTAAAAAATTCATGCATTAAAGTTCCTGGACCTAACGGATGTATATTCTTTACATTCTGTATATTATCTTCTAGTATTCCAAACTGTCTATAAAAGTATAAATTAATTAATAAATCCATAGTATAAGAATTACCGTAGAAAACACAGTCATTAATATTAAACATATTAAACTCCATAGGCATATGCCCTCCATGAGTTGAATGTATAACATTATTAACCATCCTAGGACAAGCAAAGGTATCATCAGGAGAGAATATGAGATCTGGTCTTGATTTTACCACTACATCGTACTTAAAATTATGTTCTAGTTCATACTCTTTTTTAAGTATTAGTGACTTTGACAAACTATAAAAAAGAGCACTCCAGTGATCGTTTCCTCTAAATTCATTTTGCTGTATAGAATCTACTATTAACCCTTTAGGTTCAAATGTATTTTTAAAGTCTTGTATTTCTTGTTCATCTATAGAACGTTCAATATATTCTTGAGATACTCCTGCTCTATCCCAACTATAATTCCAAGTATGAGCAAAAAAATCTACCTCTACTACATCTCTATTAGCTGTGGTCCAAAACCACTTCTGATTTTTCGCACCTAGATGCCATTTCCTAAGCTGACCACTAAGACAAACTGCTATTCTCATAATACTCTATTAAAAAGTTTAACTTTTATTCTGTGTGAAAGTAAATCACCGTATAGTGAAACACCGGTTCTATAATTTTCTAATACTATAGGTAGAGTCCAAACACTACATAAAAGTAATGATGTATCAATAGTACATTCTGAAGCTACTCCTGAATGTGTTACATCGTATGTATATACAACTGTTTTATCTAAACTAGTTTTTTTGAATATTTTTAAAGTATTAATATCAAAATTTAAATCAGTAGTAATAAAGTGACCATTAAAGACTATATCATTATCTAATTGGTATTTTTGTATTTCGTATGAAACTTTTTCTTTCGAACCATAAAAGTTTACAAAGTCTGTCGGTAATTCTTTTTGTAATTTACTATTTGTTATTATAGTGAATATATCGTTATAGAGTGATCTAGATTGCATTTGAAATAATTCTATTAGTTAATTCATTGTGTACATTGTAACTGTAAATTAAATCTGAGTTATACTGTAATGTTTCTTCCATGTCTTTATACATTTCAAGCATTTCAGTAGGAGATTTTTTGGATAATTCTAATACTAAGTTAAATATTGCTTTTAATCTATCCCACCCTTCTTCTATTGTATCATAATCTTCATTCCACCATCTACCAAATGTTTTAAAACCTCTTTTTCTCAATTCTGCTAAACTACCTTTTGGTCCGAATTGTATGATAGGATGCCCACAGTAAATAGGGTTAAAAGTAGAACTATGTAAATGACAAGCATCATCAAATGGAAAGGCACACATAACAAGACTAATAAAAGTTTCATCATAGTGTTTAATTTGAAATGGCAGATCCGCATCAAACTTACCTTTTCCTATTCCTGGATTTCCATGGTTATCCGTATCTGTTGAATCAATATCAAAAGGAATTTTTTCAGTTAATTCTTTAATATTGTCTTCTGAGGATAGTTCAGGAAATAAATCATAACAGTTTTCAGGTCCATATTCTGGAAAGCTTATTTTAAACTCTTTATACAGGTTGTGTTTATTAATGAATAACATAAAAATATTTCTTTCTGGTCTTCCTGTTCGGTTTACCTTTAAAAAATGTTTAATGTTATTTAAATTATTTGATTTAAATTTTATAAGCTTCTGTACATCTACTTTTTCTGGTAATCTTCCTCCTTCTACGATACCGGGAGAATAAATTAATCTTTTTATATCACTAACATTATACATGAACGATATTACATTAATTCTATTAGTAACATAATGCTGTTTAATATATTCTTTATGCTGATGTTCTGCATATAAGTTATTTGTAATATAGTATATCTGTTGAGCTGGTAATTCAAGTTTTTTTACAGAGTTGTATAGTGCAGGTATTACCTGTCTCACATTATTACCTTCTAGACTATTATCAAATATTAACTTACATCTATGAGATTGAACTGCATCTAAAACGTAATCAGGTATTAGGTTCAAATGTTTAAAAGCAAGTACATTATCATGGTGAAGTATAGTAGGGTATATAAAATTTTCATCAGGAGCTAAATCTTCTGCTTTTTTTTCTCTAATATTTAAAGTATAATGCATATCAGAAGTAGAAAATAATGGTCTACACATAGGGTAACCTCTATTATCTATTTCATTTATCTCTGGAATATCTTTATATAAAGCTAATTGTTCTTCTGTAGGAGCATGTAGAGTAGCTGAGTTAACATTATCTTTAACGCTAAATATATGCTTACTGTAGTAGTGGTCTCTTATGTACTTAGCCCATGCTTGATGGCTTTCTTCATTAGGGTGATATCCTTCTATTTCGTAATTATTATGTTTAATAAAAGACTTAAAGCTAGTATTAATATATACTTTTTTATGTATTCGCTTGTATTCTTCTATTGAGTTATACAAATCTAAAGACTTTATTTTAAATTCTCCAAGAGTACTATTTAATCTATTTATTTCACTGTTTAAGGAGTAAGAATGTTTAAGACCAAACTCTTTCATTTCATAAAAAGCATCGAAAAAGATATGTTCTATATTCTTAGACTCTAAAAAACCATGTAAAAGAATAACAGATTGAATATACCTCGTAAGATACTCTTCTTTATTCCAGTATATTTTACCATATTCTTTATAGAATATCTTTCTATCTGGTGATAAATGATCTGCCTCTATATCTAGGGGGTATACTGTATCCCAAGCGCTGGTGCTGTCTTTTTTATAGTAAAAGTCTTTACGTTCAGGTGATGAAAATCCTACTATTACTAATATTCTATCACTACTTATTGTTTTTAAAAGCTTTAATACTTTATCAATAGTTCTCCTTACTATACCATCGTTTGAAGATCCTGCTACAGCGTTATTAATTATACGTGCATGAAAATATTCGTCAAGTTTAGCTGGCCATACTTTGGGTAATCTATATTCATCGTTTGAAGGATGATTTACAAACCCATGTAACTTAACTTCTAAGTCTGGGTTTATAATATCTCCAGCTGTCCAACTATCTCCTTCGGCTAATATAACTTTTTTCATTTACGTAAAAAATATTAATGTAATACGATTACACGTGAAGCCACTCTCTGTCAAATAGGAGTGGATGATTACCATTAGCTGATTTATCCATTACTTTATATTCGGTAACATCTTCAAAATCGGAAGAGAAGTAAATTACCTTATGGTCATCAGCTCTGAAGTAAACATTGAATGATTCAAAATCATTAAAAAATAGTTCTTTATCTCTATTTAATAGTAATCCATCTTGTATGTGTAGTAATGAGATATCGCCATAAAATATAGCTCCATGTCGTAAATTATCTTCGTTATCAACAAAAGTTTTATTCCCGCATCCAATCCAAGTAAAACATTGAGAATAATCTATAATTTTACCGTAGCTTTGTTCATAAGTTTGATTGTTCACGGTAATAGAGTATTTACCATTTTTCTTTTCTACTGCTATATCTAGGGATTCGGGTTCTTCATCTATTTCAAAGTTTACATAAGCATCTAAAGCTACATCTTCTCCTTTACTATTAGTTTCCCACCATTCGTAAGAAACTTTAAAACGTTTTATACCTTCTCCATCCACATAACCTACAAAACATAGTCCCATATGCTTACCGTTTTTACCTAGTACTACTTGCTGTATCACATCTCTTTCTTCTAGCATTTCTTTACATTTACTGTAATCTGGTGATATTCTAGCTAATACGGTAAATTCAGGTTCTAATAAGCAGTTTATTGGCTCCCATTTAATAAGTCCGTGTTTGTTTCCATCCATAAAAAGGAAGGATCTTATATTATCTAACTTCATAATTTTAGTTCTAAACAATCGTTATAAAAATCCGCTAATTCAGGAAAGGTATTTATAAAATTAGTACCTCTTCTTTTGTCATGAGCTTGGAAAAACTTTCCAAAATTATATCTTTGTTTTTTAATTTGTTCTGGTGGTACATAAGCTTTCATCCAGTCATAAGATCTTTTGATTTTTTGAATCTCAACATCTGAATATCCGACTAATTTATTATCAAATTTAGGTATTCCTAAATAATCAACATACTGAGCTACATGAAGAATGTCTTCTGCCCAATAGTCTGGTAGTATTTGTATAGTTTGGTGTCTTGGATATCTTAAATATGAAGTATCTAAAAATACTGCAGAAGTCCAATATCTATCAGTAGAAGTATAATCTTTTTTAAGTTTATAAATACCATTGGCTAGAGAATAGTAAGAAGGTACTGATAAAGCATTAAATGTAGACATTACGGTTAAATTAACTCTAGGACATTTACTAAGAATTTTGTTCATATTATCCCAAAATCTATTAAATTCTAAACCATGTCTAATATACTCTGCCTGTTTTCCCCAGCCGTCTATAGAAGTAAAGATAATAAATTCATTGACTCTATCTTCGTCTTCGATTTTTTGTATCTTTTCTATAAATTTATCTACTAGATTATCTGGTATACCTAGGTTAGAGTTAATTGCTAAATTAAGTTTCTTATTAGGATTAGGATTATCTATAATAAAGTCTAACACTTTCCAAGTATCTTTTGATAGTAACGGTTCTCCTCCGGTAATTCTAAAGGTATGTAAGTCTCTATAAAGTTCAGGCCACCATCTCCAAAATGCATCTACATAAGGATTATGCTCTTTATGGTGGATAGGCATTTTACCTTGATTTTTTAGGCTCTCTAAATCGTTAAAATTTTCGGTAGTAGGATATGCTCCATGTTTATCTGCTTCTGCTGCCCATTTAGACGAAAAAGAAGGTCCACAGTATGAACAAGCAAAATTACATTGATTTGAAAATGCAATTTCTACATACTTAGGGTTGAAATCTTCTCTCCATCCTAATTCTTTTATTTCATCGTAGTGTGGTTTAGACCAGCTTTCATTTGATTTAAATACTCTGTCGGAAAATTGTTCTGATGCATCTTCTACATTCCAGCAGTAATCACATTCACAAGGTCTTTTGCCTTCTAACATTTCCTTTCTTTTAAGTTTTTTAAACTTAGTATTATGAAGTGCCGATGGATTTCTTTTTAATTCACTTAATGGTATTTTGTGTGTAGAGGGGTGATGACAAGAGTGTGTTTGACCCATCTGTAGGTGAATTGTAGTTTGTGTCCATTTGGCAAGACACATCCCAGGACCTATATCGTCTAGCTTTTGTTTAGTTTCCATGTAATCTGGATTTACAAAAGATAGTTTAGCTGTTTTTTTGTTACTCATAACTTTATGTTAATCATTTTAGCCCAAGGAGTTAATTTCTCCTCATTTATAAATTCGTATTCGACTTGTTTAATACCGTCGTCTTTATAGTTTATCTTTCCCTGCTGCATTTCAAGTATATACCTCTTTTCATTAGCAGCTGTTGTATCTCCTTTAGCCCATTTACCGTTCACTAGTCCTTCATCTTTATGAGGTAAACATCTGAATCTTCCAGGGACTCTATGAGGTATTATTGAATTAGGTACTCTAAAAGTGTCAGTAACTATTTCAATGTTATCTGGTTCATAATTCGATATAGGTTCGTTGAAATCTAAATCTATCGTTAGATCCCCACTAGGTATAAAATTATGTAACTCACTTACCTCTTTTGCTGATAAACAACGTTTCCAAGCATACGTTTTTGCTATATCTCCCTTGAAGAATTGGTTTAATCCTCCTTGCATAGCAGTCGATGTATACCCTAAATAAATATCTGATAATCCGTAATTTTTCAAAGCACCTATCCATTGGTGAGGAGACGGACTACCAAAGCCTGCTTTAGAGTCAACTTCAGATCCATTAAGGTAGAAGTGAGACATTTTATTATACTTATCAAAAGTAGCAGTTACCCAGCTCCATTGATTACTATATCTTTTAATCCACATGTAATTATGTGCATTAAAGTTATTCCAGTAAGTTAAAGAAAGAGCTCTAGAATTATTAAACGACATACCGTAGTCATAACCTGGGATTCTAATTATAGGGTATTCCACGTAATTATTTTCTTTATCTCCTATAAGAAAGATATTATTTTTATCTAATTGCTGATAGCATCTTACTAGTACAGATATAGTATGGTCACCTGCTGTTAAACCTCTATACTTTCTTTCAAAAGGTAGAGTTATTTTAGAATCTTTACCGTTAAATCTAGCATAAGTTTGTTTTTCAGCTTTTTTATTTAAGTACGTTGCATCTGTTAAACCTTCTAAATGACATCTCCAAAATAAATCATCATCTTCCATACCCCAATCCCAATAATCATTAGAGTATCCATTAGTAGCCTCTACTTGTTCTTTTGTAAATAAAACTGCACCCCCAAAGTACTCATGGTACTTAAGGCCGTACTCCATCTGTGAGATATTAGTAGCAATATGTATAGGATTATCTTTAGGATAAGAATAATCTACTTCTTTTTCAGGTATCATATCTATATCATGCCATACAATATAATCGCATCCATCTTCAAAAGCATGTTTTGCTGCTATATTTTTCATAGCACCTCTGTTAAATAGTTTATCATCTACCTGATGAGCAAAATACATCTGAAAATCAATACCTTGTTCTTTAAGGTGTTTACCGACCTTTGGTACAAATATATTTAAATGTTCTTCTCTATTTCTATATGGTACACAAACTCCTAACTTCATAGTTTTACTTCTAAATGACTGTAGTTATTGTTATTAAAACTATTACGTACTTTATACTTAAGGGTAGATAAACCATCATTTTGATAATCTGATCTATTTTCATAGTATTTACGTAAATATCTAAGTTGGTTTTCTCTACTAGCCCAGTTTACCCAGTATCCATCTTTATATCCATTTTCATCATGCGGTAATACCTTAAACTTACCTTTCCTACGATGTGGTATTGGCTTTTTAATATCTTTTTGTATGGGTATATATTTTTGTTCGCAGTTATGAATATATGCATCATTATCACCTACTAAATCCATTAGTATATTACCATTTACGTTTAACATTTCGTAATAGTGTTTAATATTTTGACTATATTCCTTATTAAAGAGAGTAAGATCAGTGCAGGAACTTAAATGAAGTGAATCTTTTTCGTTTAAATCTGTATCAAAAATAACAAATCTATCTACTATACCTTTAAACCAGTTATTTTTTTCTTTTCTATTAGGATCTCCTACTCCTAAATACAGCATACTAGTTTTTTGAATAGGAGATAGCTTATCAAAACTATTACTACCTACTTTAATACCGTTAATATACAGTGTAACCAATGGAGAGGTAGTATTATTAATAGTAACTAATGCATTTACATGACCTTGTGCAAAAAGTTTACTTGATAAAGAAATACTGCTCAAATCTTTTTTCCAAAACTGAAAGTATACGTCAAAAAATGAGTTAATAGCTAAAGTAGTATCAAAACCTGGAATACTGAAAATAGAGTTATTATCTGTTATTTCATTTTCCATACTGTTTACTTTATTTATGGTAAATGATGAGTATATAGAAAAGTTTCTTGTTGATTTTAATGTATTTTTTATACCTACAAAACTATCTTTACCATTAAACTCTAATCCAACAGTATTTCTTGTATATTGAGGTATTATTTTAGTATCTATATTTATTCCATTTTCTATACAACGCAAGAATACGTCATCATCTTCAAACCCCCATCCAAAGTAGTTGTTAGAGTAACCGTTGATCTGTCTATAGATATTAGCTGGGAAAAGAGTAACTCCCCCAAAGTAGTTATCAAATAAATCTCTTTTAGTATCAGGAGGCAACTCTAAATCACTTATAAGGTGAACAGGATAGTCGCTATACGAATAATCTGCAGATAAAGGTAACATATCTACATCATGAAATACCACATAATCACAACCTAGTTCCTCTGCTTTAAGAAAACCTATATTAAGTAACTTTCCTCTATTAAACTCTTTATTATCTGTCTGTTCAACTACTATGAGTTGGTAAGGTTGTAAAATAAAGTTTTTTAAGTGTTGTTTAAACTGGGATAGTTGATTAGGTCTATTTCTGTATGGAACTACTATTCCCAGTTTTTTCATCCGTTTCTCCTATATATTTATCTTTCCATAACGATAAGTACCATGCTAATCTATCACTCCATTCATCTTTATCGATTTCTTCAAACCATAGACTAAGACTATCAAGATTAGAAGCTATTTTTTCTAATGCTTTTACCTTTCTTTCTTCTAGTAAAACTTTTTCTGTATCAAAACTCATATGTTAATATAATAAAAAATAATGTAATATCAAACTTTTTTCTGTAAAAGTGTTATTCCCGTAGAAGAAGGTTTTCCTTTTATTACTCCTTCGTTAAAAAGATTGAAAGTTTTCCAACCTTCAGGAATATCTTTTACAAACTTTGCAGGACCATCAAATGATTGATAGTCTTTTTCTTTTATTTCATCAGTAACTATATAGTTATCGTGATAACTTTGATCAGTGTCGTGAATACTTATAATACCGTTATCATTTAAAATAGTACTGTATAGTTCAAAATCTTTTTTAACTCCTTCGTATGAATGATCAGCATCTATGTGTAAATAATCTATTTTTAAATCTTCTTTTACAAAAAAGTTATGAAAAGCATTTTCTGTAGTATCTAATATAACTCTTGGATGAAAATAACTTCTAAAAAAACTATCTTTTTCTTTCCAATCATTAACACCTCCTATTTCATTAGCAGCATCTACTACAAAAACGTTTGTTTCATTCCATTTTCTACATTCATCGAATATTTCTTGTTCAACTAGATCACATTGAGCTTGTATCATTAATCTAGGAATAAAACCTCCACCAGAACCTAAACATACTACTATTTTACTCCTCAACATCTGTATAAGAGAGTATATTAGTAAACCATCACCTAGATGTTTATCAGTTGCTCCATGAGTCCACCTATAAGTTACTGGTTTATCAATGTTATTAGTAATATTTTCTTTTATGAAATGGTAGTTTAACATAAAATCACATTATAGTTTGGTCCATTCTATTAATATACGATTTTTTACTATATTATCCAACTGTTCTTCTTCTTCTTCACAACTAAATCCATTTTTGCTTTCTTTTATAGATTGTTTTTCTTTCCAGTAATGTCTATAGTATTTATATGCTTCATCATAGTTAATAAAGCCGTCTGAGTTACCAGCAAATCTTTCTCCATCACATATGTAGACTTTATCTATTAGTGTTTTATAAGGTATCTCATGCAAGTCTAATAAGTGTTTAAGTACTAACTGTTCTGCATATATTAAATACTTAGAATGAGGTGCTTTTAACTTAGTAAACTCATACATTAGGTCCAAACTTAAACTTGAATATGATTGAGTAAACTTATAATCTGGAAAGTATAAAAAGCTGCAGTTTATTGCTTCTAGGTTTGGTCTACTTATAAGATTTCTTACTTGTTTTATTATAGGGTCTAATGGACCTAAATAATACCCTCTACCATCTTCATCATGAGCAACAACTACATCATCTTTAAGAAACTTTTCGAAGCTTTTGTAAACTACGAAATCGTTATCCATTATTACAATAGGTTCTTTTACGTTTCGTAAAACTTGTAGTTTAGAAGAAGCCCAAAATACATTTTTATCTATAAACTTATTTTCAGCTAATATTTCTACATTATCCCATAAGTTTAATACTCCCAGTTCATCAAATACAGAATAAGTAAGTTTATCTATATGTAACTCTGTAGTAAAGGAAGGATGATATTTTTTCCATTGTATAACAGAAGCAAACATCATTAGAAGATCAAACTTAGTATAGAAAGATCTGTGTTTTCTAATATTTTCTAAAACCCATATTGTTTTCAATAAAACCTTTTTTAAATATTTTTATGTAAAGTAAGCGTAGAAGTTTTGTTGTGTTGTATAATCTGAAACTGTTAAATCTAAGTTAGCAGATGTGCTTATTTGTGAACCACCTCCACCGGTAGCTGTTCTCCATTCTGAGAAGTTATATGGATATGTTCCTGCAGCGGTTAATCTTACGTAGGAATATACACTATAATCAACATTTTTTATTTGTAAAGTACTAGAAGAAGCAGTAGAGGTATATGGATAAGTTATCTGTACTGTTCCATTAGCAACTGCTATTGCGTTGCCATAAAACCAGCTTCTATTGTATATTTCACTTACACTTGAAGGATTTGTAGCAGCTGGGTATGAATCAGTAAGTACTGTTGATAAGGTAATATCAGTATTATCTGTAAACCCAGCATTTGACCAGACGTCAAAGGAACTAAAATCTATATCTGCAGATGTGTAAGTATATACAGCCATTTTATTGTTTTACTATTTTATCTTTACCGAACTTTTTTTCTAGTTCTTCTTTTAAATATTGATAAGCAAACTCAAAAGGTTTATTCATTAAAGAATAATCTATTAGTTTCCTTTTTTTAGTTTTTGTATCAACTTGTACTTTTTCTTCTCTTTCTACTGTCTTTATCTTTTCTATTTCATCTCCATTCTCATCAAAAGAAATAAAAGGTACTTGTTTTACAACAACTTTTTTTTCGTAAACAGGTTCTTCAATCGTTACCTCGTTTACTGTTGGTACTTTATAGTAGTTTTCTATAGCTACTTCAGTTCCATCTATATCGTCTTTATCTTTATAAAAAACGACTTCTTTATTTACTAATCCTCCAGCATTTGTTAGAGGATCATCTAAATACTTTCTATAAAACTTACTTGCTGCTTTTTTATTAATCCAGCAAGTTGTTGTAAACTCTAACTGAGCTTGTACTTTATTAATCCTACATGTTTCTATTCTAATGTAGGCCTCATTAGTTGAACCTCTGCTAGTGTCTAACTCTGCTTTTATAACTAATCCCATTTTGTAACTTTATTATATAATATAAATAGATTCAAAAGACTTTACAAGTTTTATATAAAGTTTGTTTTAGTTGCATTATAGTTTTGTAGTACTTCGGCAGCTGATAAACCTGCATCGTAAGCTCTAAACTGCGCTATTTGTCCATCGAGGTACTTATAACCACTGTTAGTACCTCTTCTACCAAGTTCTAACGGTGTACCTGATCCCCATTCACCTGTAGTAGTAAAAGATGTAGATGCCTCTTGTGAACCGTTTACATAAATTTTCATAGTAGATGTATCTCCAGTTACAGCTATGTGGTACCATGTACCGGTTGTTATAACTCCATTTCCAGTTTGTGGGTAAGTATTTTGCGATGTACTGTGGTATTGAATAAAATATACCATTCCGTTTGCATCATGTCCTAGCAACCAGTTTCTAGTACCAGGACTACCTGTGCTTCTTTTAGAGGCAATAGTATCTCCAGCTGATAAAGAATCAAATTTTACCCATACTTCTACTGTAAAATTCCCATTTGAAAACCAATTAATGAACTGAAGATATTGAATAAAGACTATACGAAGGGGAAAAAAACAGGAGCCTTTTCTTTGTACTTTTCATAGGCTTCGTTGCCTTCCCATTTTTTGTCGGCACTTGCTTCTAAAAGATTTACGCCGCTCACACGAGTGAGTAAAAGGTAGGTGAAGACGGGGG
>ENA-ORDA01002038-ORDA01002038.1-marine-metagenome-genome-assembly--contig:-NODE-2038-length-15904-cov-26.850698_pt1 | contig 15904 bp, 28 predicted proteins | sample MGYA00237778_ERZ508506 | MGnify/ENA primary metagenome ERZ508506 (study PRJEB26177, sample SAMN06267891) | marine metagenome | isolation source: Monterey Bay, California, USA | place: Pacific...
TGTATACCTGGTCTAATCATTTATCGTCTCATACTCGCAATATCTTTAGCATCTTCTTTCCTATCAGCAAACACAGGTACCATATTACTTTTGTGCATTGTAGCAATACCAACTAACTGACGCTCTCCACTATAGGTCATGCTTTCTCGAGCAGGCCCATGTCCAGCAACCTTATTGCTGAGTTCAACTGTATCCTTGGTTGAATAGTCTGGAATAGTATTTGTATTACGAGCTTTTGTTTTACCAACACCCATTGACTTGAGCCATTTCTCATGTTCAGCGTGTGCTTTTGTTAGTTTAGCATTAGGCTTTTTCTGTTTACGATTATACTTTGTTGTAGTCATATGTGGACCAACTAAATGCATTGTCATACTATTACCTCCGATTAAACTTTACAGACTCTTTTGGGCCATCTGTTGTAAATTCCATACCACTAACATTACCTACATATACTTTGCCATTCCAACGCATTGGTATTTTGTTAGTGGCAATAAAGGCATCCAAGTATTGTTCAAATCTAAAATTATCAATCTCAGCTACAACTTCTGTGCCAGTACGTGTACTAGTGATAGTAGCTTCATTCGCATATACAACTTTGTTATTCATATTACTCTCCAGCGTAAATTATTGTTTCTTACGTTATAGCGTATATTGACACAGATGTCAATTTAAAAGTTGATAATTTACACGGAAATCTTTACGTTGTCCAACATAAGCATTTTGCCCAACAGCACGATTGACTCGTACAGTGATTCGTTGGCCATCTACACGATATACAATGTCGTACTCGTTAATAATTGACTTAGAAGAATTACGATAAGTTGTAGTACACTGATACTCTGTACGATATCCAGTAATTCGACGTTGTCCTTGTGAATTATTAGCGCCTACAACACCACCAAGGATAGCACCAGCTGCAGCACCTTTGTCGTTACCGCCCAATACTTTACCTAGTACACCGCCGATAATCATACCACCCAAGGCACCTTCACCAGCATTGCCTCCGCCAGTGCGTCCATAAATTGGTACTTCAATATCACGACATTTTTCTACTGGGGTCTGTTGATTTACTTTTGTATATACTGGTACAATTTCAACAATTTTTCCTTGTACTCTGTAGCTGTTAGCATTTGCGGTTGTCGCAAATAGAGCAATAATTCCTGCAATAATTAGTTTATTCATTTTCTTGATTCCTCATGTTCTGTCATTTTAATCCAAATTTCCCAGTATTGTTCTTTAGTTAATATAGGGTCTTTATAAAGTTCACGCTCTTTACAATTTTCATAATACTTTTCTATAAAGTTTGCGGGTAACTTCTTTGGTAATGACATATGAATTTCTCCTTGTTTACTACCATAGTATATAGTAAGACGTATTACTTGTCAAGTGTTTTCTTACACCATTTAGAAAGATCTGTGCCAGTAACATCATCACACGGGTCATCAGACGGTGTGGGCGTAGGCGTATTTGGAGTTTTCTCGCTCATACTTTATTTAATACTTTCTTTCATAAATAACAGTAGCATTTAACTGTGAGGGTGAAATGGAATGGAAATATTCGGACTAATTGCAGAGGTAGGGTTTCCAATCGTTGGCGCACTAGCGGCTGGTTACTTTGTGTTTTTAACATTGAAGTTTATACTAGCAGGTGTTACTGGAAGTGTCAATGGTTTAAAGGGTATCATTATGGGCCTAGACAATCGTGTACAAACAATGAATCATGATGTCATACGTATTGATACACTGATGAGTAATGCTCTAGGGTTGCGACCAGACGTGGATAGGATTGCACGGGCTGATGGCAAAAATGACGCAAGGAAAGACTAATGATGTGGAAAGACTTATTACTAATGAAATTCCAAAACGGATTTCGTATTCTTAAAGACAAAGACCCTGATGACAAATTTTTTGTTATTGATGACGTAGAACTAAAAATTGGAGATACATATCGTGTAGGACCCAATGGTTACTTTGAACTAATCGGTGAACAATAATGATGTGGGTAGATTACACAATTAACCAAGCAGGCGAAAGTTTTACTGTTGTTGGCGATACTCCCACAGAAGTAATGGATAAAGGCTTGTATAAACCAGGCGACATTTTTCGTGTTAACGAAAATGGATGGCTTACCAAAATTGGTGAAGATAGAGACGATATAGCATAATGGAGTCACCTATACCACTAGAGCAACAATCAACATTGGGCCAAATGATTAATGATTATGGCTTTCCGATTATTGCTGCTGTTGGTATGGGTTACTTTATATATTTTATTTGGCAGTGGGTAACCAAAGAGATTGATCCAGTTATTGGAGAAGCGCAAGGAGTTCTTATTGGACTAATTGATCGTATACGTATGTTAGATAACGATCTAATACGTCTTAATCAAAAGCTAAATGTAGTTCTAACATTAAAAGAACAACAAGAGATAAGCGAAAACAAGATTGATGAACTTCGTGAAATAATTAAAGAAGCTGGACTTAGTGAAACTGATAATGAAAAATTACACTCACTAGAAGATCTTAAAAAAATATATAAAGAAGAACAAAATAAATGACAGCACTAACATTCTTTTTCCTACTAACAGTAAAACATGCTATAGCAGATTTATTCCTTCAGGCTGAACTTACTGATGCTAAACACGGAACAAAGACACAACTAACCAAACCTAGACTATGGATACATTGTTCGCACCATGCTGTACTTACGTTTTTTGTAGCAATACTATTAGTAGGTATTGGCAAGGCACTATGGCTTGCTTTACTAGATTTTGTGTTACATTTTATTATCGACTATACTAAACATCGGATAGCAGAACGTAATAAAGTTACACATAGAAATAAAAAGTATTGGAAGTATGCTACTATAGATCAAATAGCACACTATACCACTTACTTTATCCTGGTATTAGCCATGTAGCACCAAAGTATAAAAGGGCTAACCAAATTAGCCCCTTTATAAAGAAAAATGCAAACGCTAGTATACCTAGTTTTTTAATCACTTATTTTTCATCTTCTCAACTGCGGCATCGTATGCTTCTTGGGTTACAATACCTTCGTTTAGCAAACGTACACGGTTTACTTGGTGTGCGGCTTGTGTTTCTTCTTTACTTCCACCAAAGTAAGGAACGCAATGTCCTTCTGCTTCCATAATCTCAGTAACACGTTTCATCTCACCATTGTAGTCTACTTTAAAGTCTCCAAGGATACGTCCAAACTTACCCTTCATGTCTTCGCCATGCTTATCTTCTGTAGTAATAAGTTTGCCGCCGTGTTTCATAAGTTCTTTAAGTCTTGCTTTAGCTGCTTCGCCAAACAAATCTTCTACTCTATCACTTGTACGTGATTCAGGAGTATCAATACCCATTATTCTCACACGTTCGTCTTTTAAACAAACACCAAACCCTAGATCAATATCTACGTCTACTGTATCGCCATCCACTACTTTAATTACGACTACGTCATATTCATTATTCTGCATCATGTATCCTCTCACAAATAACTATAGTTTTATTTATTTAGAAGTTGCTATGAATACGCCATTCCAATCTTTAGGTAAGTCTTGTGTCTTTTGGAATTCACAACGCTCAATCCACATATCATAGTAGCCAGCCATTTGTCCGTCAAAGTGATCATGTAACATCTTACACTTGTCTATTGCGTCATCAAATCTTTGCGCCAGATAGTCGTCATACATATCTTGGTGTTTCTTTTGTGCTTTACGCCAAGCTGGACGCTTCTGATCTAATACTGTCCATATACCAACACCAACACTCTTGCCTTTAACTGCTAAGTCATCTATTTTTAAGTAAAAGAAGTCTGACTTAGTTGTTTGGTATGTAGCATCGCCTACTAGTAGTAAACATCCGTACTCTTTACATTTTGATTCAATACGTGCGGCAGTACTTACTGCGTCTCCCAAAACATCATAACTGTGTCTAGCTGTTGATCCCATCTCACCAATATAACCAAGTCCTGTATTGATGCCTGCGCCCATGCCTACTGCTGGTCTACCTTGTGGAATAATAACTTCTTCATTAAATCTTTCCACTGCCGCTAACATATCTAATCCACATTGTACTGCGGTTCTTGGATGGTGACGATCATCTATAGGCGCATTGTGTATGTGCATACTAGCATCGCCTATATACTTAATAATCATTCCATCACTGTCTAATACAGGCTGTGTAATACTATCCATGTAGCCATTCATTATTTTAGTTAAGCCCTTTACATCGTCACCAAACGATTCACCTAGTGGAGTAAAGCCACGCAAGTCACTAAACACAATACTAACTTCTTTCTTTACACCATCTTTAATGAGTGCTGGATTTTCTTGTAGTAGTTTAACAACTGTAGGTGATGCGTATCCGCCAAACTGTTTCTTAATTTCTTGTTTTTGTAGGAATTCATCTACAAATTTAACTATATACCTAGTCATGCCCACTAGTATTAAAAAGGCACTAGATGTAGCGCCATCAATCAAATAGTTATAGTTATTAAAACTATATATGCTATAAAATATTGAACCGCCCACTGCGACTACAAATACTATAATACCAGCATAAGTCCAACGTGCTAGTACAATAACAAAAAGTCCTACTAATAAGAAGCCCAGCATCTCGGCATCAAAAGCCCAAGCAGGTCGTTCAATATTACTTTTGTTAAACACTGTGCCAAGTATAGTGGCATGTATTTCGTGTGGGTATATACTGCCTGCTGCTGTTGCTACTGGCTGTGAAACACCTGCCGCTGTTGGGCCAACAAATACTATGCCGCCATCAAAGTCGTCTGGCAAGTTTGTTGTGCTATAACTTTTATTCTTTTGACTCCAGTCAATCCAAACACGCCCAAGTCCATCTGTTTGTATAATACCAAACTGTGGTATACGTAGTTTGTCAACACCAAATTCATTTAACTTAATCTGGAAACTAGGATCTCCAGCAATAACTCGTAATACTTCCATTGTAACACTTGGATAAAGTGTACCTTGGCTTTCTATAACCATTGGCATACGTCTTGTTACACCATCAGCTTCTGGGAATGTATCTACGATGCCACTGCCAACTGATGAAAATTCTATGTCTGGTACGTTTGCTATAACACCTTCACGGCTGGGTATAAGGTACATAAAGTCACTATTAACAATAGTAGCACCTGGATTAATTGCTTCGTTTTTATTCTCATCTGCGCCCAGCATGTTTAGGATAACTGGTACTTGTTGCATTGTTAATGCTAAATCTTGATCCTCTCCTGCTCGATCAGTTTCAGCCATTAATACGTTAAACACAACTAAGCCAGCACCACGATCATATAAGTCTATAATTAACTCACTATAGTCTCCACGTGGCCAGGGCCATTGTCCTTTTTCTTCTAAACTTGCTTCGTCTATGTTAACAGTGTATATGTTATTTTCAATTGGCTCTTGATTTACTATTAGTTGGTCAAAGTATCTCAACCTTAAACTATCTAGAAATGCTGGGTTACTACTATACACCCAAGTAAGAAGTAGTAGTACAAGCACACTCCATATTGGAGAGAATAATATCTTACGCATAATTAATCCTTAATGCTGGTGGTCTGATAACTGTGTTTTTATTTCGTCATCTACTAATTCAAGCTCGTCTATCCAAGCCTCATGTGTTGTAAATGTAGTTTGTAAATCACCTATTAGGTCTGAAAATCTACGATCAATATATTCGCCTAGTCTATTGTCTTCACTAATACGCATGTTGTCAATCTCTAAGATACCGTCAAGTGTTTTATCACTTAGTTCTTGAATATCTTTTTTAAGTTGTTCAACATCATTAATTAATGTAACTTCTTTTTCAACTTCTGTTCTTGCTGTAAGTTCTGCCATCTCTGATTCGAGTTGACTAATTGTTTGTGCTTGTTGTGCTGTCCACCATACAAATGCGCTGACTTGTAGTACGATTGCGATTACAACACCTATACTAAATTTAGTATTCATGTTTTTTTCCTCATTAGTTTAGCTGGTTAACACATGATATGTTAACCAGCTACTTAATCATACTGCTATTTATTTTAGAACTTCCAATTTAGTCCTGCGTTTAGTCTAGTACTAGTGTTATCATTAGCTGTGACACGGTTGATAGATGCTGTAAGTCCTAGTGTAGGTGTTATACTATGGTTTAATCCAAGTCCAACACGAGTTGTATTAGCATCGTCAAAGTCTCTAGCAATACTAGCGTTAATAATACCATTATCTAAGTTTACACCTAGTGTAGCATAACGATATGTTTCACTATTGCCTGCGTCTAGTAATGCTGCTTGAACACTACCTGTTTCAGCAAATGCCTCATGACTACTTCTGCCTATTGTGTAACCAGCAAACGGACGAACGGCACCAGTTGACTTCTCAACTGTCAACGATCCCCAATTATCTGCTGATGTAGTTGATCCAGAAGCACTAAAGTCGCCAATTTCTCTTGTATATGACAAATCAGTACTTGTTAAATTAGCTTTACCGCTAACAGTTATGTCACTATCTACTACATGCTTGCTAACGCCTGCGCTTAGTATGGTAGTGTTTGTATTACCACTACTACCTTCGCCAGTTAAGTCAGTTGCGATACGGTTCATTCCAAAACTCAATAATGTACCCTCTTGAGTTGGATGACTTAAGCCAAATCCAAATACATTTGATTCCGCACTATACCCATTACCCATATCATGTGTAATACGTCCTGCTGTAAATCCATCATTAATACCTAGTCCATAATATGGACGCAATGCTAACATTTGATTCATTTGATCCATGCGTCCTGTAAATGCGCCTGGGTCTGTTACTGTTACAACATCGTCTGCTCTACTTGCTGTAGTAACTGTTGCTGTACCATCTGTAACCACTGTTGTATCGTCGCTCATTGTATCTGTAGTTCTAACAAAACTTGTTGTAGTGATTGTCATTGGTGTTGTTACTGTTGTAGTTGTTTCACGGTCAATAGTTTGTACACCTTCTGCTACACTGCTATCGTGTGTTGTGTGTGCTGATGTAAGTACTGGCAATGATGTGTTAACTGCTTCACTGCTACTGGTAATAGTTTCTGTACTTGTACTAACTACTGTAGGTTCCGATGCGCCATCGGCTGCGTCTGTAGCACTACCAACATCTTCTAGTGTACCCCAACTGCTAGTGTCAGCACCACCACCTGCTCCTGCTGTAATAGCAGCATCTGCGGCATCAAACGCACTTGGTCCAAATATGTATGCGTAACTTGCTGTAAGTATATCACCTGTGCTAACACTGCTCCAGTTCCAACTTAGTCCAATAGTGTTGTCACCTGTGTTTGTGTTTGATCCGTCACCGTCAACAGCATTTTCAGTATAACTATCTGCTTCTGTTGTCCAACGTGTAATACCAGCATCAACATTAGAGTCTGTTGAATATAGTCCTAGAGCATAACGTGAACTTAATGCTTCACTGAACGCAACATTGGTATCTGGAATAACACCATAACCTAGCACGTTGTCTGTGCTACTACTATCGCCTGCTGCGGCTCTTGCGTCTGGATCAATAAAGCGTCCAAAGCTAAGTGTGGTAGCATCACTACCTGCTGTAATCTGTGTGCCAATCTCAATGTGTTCTGATGTAGCACCTAAACTATATGTGTTTTGTATTTCCCATCCACTGTGTGCGGAGTTTGTACCTGCCCAAGTTAATGTACCATCACCATCAGTAAGTCCATCTGCATCAACCCATGGGCCATTGCCGTTGTTATTGTTTGTGCTGTTAGTACTATCTATTTTGATAGCAAAACCATCAAACGGTGAACCTGGTGTTAGGTAGTCATAACTTGTGTTGAATGTTCCACTACCTGTTGAATCATATAATAGTCCTGGGCTTGTGTTGCCGCCAGAACCTAATGTTCCACTTGTGCCGTTAACGCCGGCTTTTACATAATCGTTTTCCAGTACACCCATGCCTGTGGCTGTTGTACTGATACTGCTTGTGTCTGCTAATGCGGTTGTACTTAATAGTGTAGCCAACAGGCCACTGATTACCAAAATTCTCATGGTTAAATTGCTCCTCTGCGTAGTCTCTCTCACAGATATTTATTTAGATTTGTCCAGAAAAATCAGTACTGAGTCATATTAACTGTACAACCATTTGAATTTGTACAGTAGTTTGTAATGCTTGCTGAGTTTAATCCTGTGTCTTGCCAACCACTACCAAGTTGTTGAACATTAACACTGACAGCGCCGCCTGCATTTGTTACGTCTATTGAAGCGGTATTGTTCAATGACCTTTGATATAGGATTACACTATTGTCATCACCAGTTACTTCAATCTCACTGAATACTTCTCCATAACTATCACTTGCTACTTTTACTGTATTATCATCTCCATCAATGAGGATATTAGTTTCTTTAACACCACCCCAATCTTGAGTGCTATATTGATTACTTCCAGAACTGTGGTTTGCAAAAAAGTTTTGTACTTTATTGCGGTCACCTATAATTCCAATATGACTTTCATTACTGTTACCGTTGTTCTGTCCAGCAGCATGTGCTACGACAACTGTATTATCGTCACCAACTGTACTACTTGCTACAGTAGAATTATCACTTGCGACACCATCTGCCCAGTTATGTTGGTTGCCGTCTACATTTGTACAATTTGAATCATTGTTGACAGCACAATACTGAAAGTAGTTGTCTTTACCATCTTGAACCACAGTCATGGTAAGATCATCACCAACTTGGTTCATGTATATTTCATTTGCGTAACTAGTAGTTGTTTTGATTAATAACAATACTGTTAGCGGCACCAACGCCCACTTTATAACCATAACTGTAAAACCCTCCTTGAACAAAGTCTACATTGTAACTATGACTTTGACTTAAATTTAATCGAAAGAAATGTTGATCTCCTTCTCGTCTACTTAAAATAAAATAAGGATATTCCTCATCATAAAATATATTTGTATCTGGATCTAATCCAAAAAACTTATCCTGAAAAAACTCTACGTTTTGTGTTCCTAGTCTATCAAACCATTGTGCTAATATTTCAGCAAGTTGTTTTTCCAATTGATCTATAAACTCTGAATTTAAATAAGTTGTATTATCTAAATCAGTTACCCAGATGTTTTTAATACCATCAACTAATGGATCACTGTCTAGTTCGTCAAACTCTAAAAAGTCAATGTCTAATATATCAGTAGGTGGTTTTTGTTTTATTATCTCTTCTGTGTAAGGTGATACTTTACGTATAATTAACATTGCTGTAAGCATATTTTCTGGTAAGTCTAGTACAACTCCTGGCTTTGGAACAGCACCACTGTGAGAAACTATAGTAGTTTGGAATGCTTGATTCATAATAACCATTCCCACATCGCTCTCAACACTAATCTCACCAGTTACACATAATCCACTTTGATCACAACTGGGCAATAGTGTTATCATACTGCCGCCTATCTCATCTACAATCATCATAAAGTCTGTACCACGTACTGTAACTTTAGCACTTGGTGTTCTTATGTTTACTCGTTGTCTTGAATTCTTTGCTATTTGTCCACTAGCATAACGTACTGCGCCTAGTGTTGCTTTCATACTAAGAGCACCTGTTCCACTAGCTGGATCGTATATAAACTCATCAATAGTCATACGACTATTTTCAGTAACATCTACTCTAGTATCGTCTACAAAGTCTAAACGTAATTTACCTTTACCAGTAACTACATTATCGTTCATTTGTAAGCCAAGACCTACTTCGCCAGTGTATGCTTCTTTATCACGTTTAATTGTACTTGTGCCAGAAGATTCAGCAACCGCTCCAATAGGAGTTGCCCTAGCTATACTTACGTATGCTAGAGCAACAAATATTATACATATAAGTTTAATCGGATTGTGTAATATCAACTGTGTTACCGTCCCCAGTTGAAGTTATATCTACTAGGTTATCGTAGATACCACTTTGTGTAATAGTATATACACTACTACCACCTGTTATATCTAATGTTACAGTGTGTCCTAAAGTATCACCATTACCATCAATATTTAAATCAATAATGTTACCTGGAGAATTAGTACTTAGGTTAGTATCAGTTGCGCTTGTAATTGTTGATCCACTTGCTGTTGATGCGCTGTTGTCAATTTCTACAGTAATATTAGCATCAGTTCCATCCAAGTCCATTTGTATCAGGTTGTCATCACCATCAATTGTAAAGTTAACAGTGGCATCACCGCCATCAGTAGTTTCACCAATCTTAAAGTCATAGTTGTTGTCATCACCTGTTGTAGTAATATTTAATGTTACATTATCACAATTGCCACCACCAATTGTTGCTGTGCTGTCACATAATAGGTCAACATTGTTACTATTTCCAGTAAACACCCAGGTACCTGTATAACTGTCACCAGCAATAATTGCGTCAATAGTGTTTGTATCACCAGTTTGTGTTATACTAAACACCATGTTATCGCCATAGAGCCCAGCGTCTGTAGTGCTGTCTCCAAATTCGTTGTTTTGTCCGTCTTGAGTGATATCTAAATCTAGACTATCCCCAATTTGTGTTATATATATTTCATTAGCCATTACTGATAACGATGCTAATGTTGTAAACACTATTGCCATTATGGCACTACTTAATAATTTTTTCTGCATATATAGATCTCACTCTCACACTTATATTTAGTGAAATGTGGGTGAAATCGGGCAGATATACTAAAGTATATTAGTCAGTATGGGTATCTGGATTTAACGCCTTATCTGTATTAGGACCAACTTGTTCCCAATATATTTGACTACGTGATTCTAATGTATGATATACTATACCACCTATTATAACTGCTAATGATATTAAAATCCATTTCATTTTAAGTTAATGCTCACCTTCTAGATGAGATTCACCATCGTGCCATTGCCATAAGCCCAATTCAACACCTTGACATATGATTTCAATTACAGCCGCTTCGATTGCTTCTCGTACTGCGTAATTTACTGGTTCATTTACACTGTATCCGCTTTCAACTTCTAGTGCTTTGGTTCCTAAATCTAAAAACTTAAACACATCGCCTGCTGTGCGATAACTTGCTATAGACTTTTCTGCGGCTACACTAACCAATACACGGCCACTGCTTACGCTAACTAATCGCATACTAACTGTTACTGTATCAATACGATATTCTGCTGCTGATCCAAGACCAAAGTATCTAGCACCTGCGCCACCAGTGGTAATATTTGAATCGTATCCTACAATACCACCCTCAACTAATATACCAGCAAACTTCATTGGCATTAGCGGTGTGGCGTCTTCTGCTTCATAATTTTGTCTTGTGTTACGTATTAACTGACGTTCTTTAATAACATTATCCATACCAACACGTTCAACAACTTCAAACCAAGTTCCTTCGCCTGCTTGTAGCAACGCATCTATTACCCAAACTTCAGCACCCTGTGTTACTGCGCTAGATAAGTTAGCAATATTGTCTGCTGGTTTACGTTGTCCTGTTTTGTCTGTAAAACTATACACACCTACTGTCATAACAGGACCATTTAATGGCTTTAACTGATTCAGTTCTGTTACTAGTGGGTTTTCCTGTAAGTTTGCTGGACGTTGTAGTGGTTTAGGTAATTTTGGATTGTAATTACTACACCCAGCCAGAAATACAGTAAGTATTATTGTTGTTATTAGCTTCAAAAGTTAAACTCCCCTGATCCTGGAATAGTTATTTCTGTGTAGCCATCCTCACCGTCAATTGTAAGTGTAATACTACCATCAGTTGGGTCTTTGGTCCATGTAATAGTAGCACCTTCAACTTCAGTCGTTCCACTATTAGCACAATCCGGTTGTCCTTCTTCTCCACAAGCGGCAAACATATTGTCCACCATTTGTTTACTCAGTGTAGCATAGATTCTTGATTCTAAGTTACGAATAAATTTGTTAAGAGTGGTGTTTTCAAGTTCACGCTCAATGCGATCAGCTTCACGTTGAGCTTCATCATCAATATCTTTTTGTCTATTGAATCCCAATTGCTCAATACTAAGTACGTGGGCACTATACCCAATGCCACTAAAACTAGGGTTTTTAAAACTGTGTGTTAAGTCAGCACCCGCTGTACTTGGCACTAACGTACTTAACCAAGCAAGGGTTAACATACCAATTACATATTGTGTTTTCATGTGATATTGTCTCCAACTGTATTTAGTATAACAGCTCGATACCAACAACTGCTCCTGGTTTAATTTTGCCTTGTATTTTTTCAACAGCATTTCCGACAAACAATCTTACATTATTATGTACATCGTATGTGCCACGTACTTGGGGAACTATTAAACTAAGATATCCAGTTGTGGCTGTCAATTCAAATCCAAAGTTATTGTGTTCAAATCGTCTACCCGCATATAATGATATATTGTCTATACTGTTTAAAAATGCTCCAGCAATTACATTATCATTGTTATAACGTATATGTGGGTGTATTTCATTATACTCACCAGCAAGACCTAAATGAGCAGTCATTGCTAATCCAAATATTATATTTTCCATTGATTGTATGTCCTTTTCTCACTCACCAATATTTATTGGTCGCAAGAAAAATGCCCTAGTGTTTCCACTAGAGCATTTTAATAATAAATTTTGTGTTTTACTTCTTATCTATCAATTCTTGTCATTAGGTATTACATTTTGAACTTACTAATTTTAGGACCTGCTACTACTTGGTCATTTTCATCAACAGCAAGAACACCCATTTTAAATAATGCTTCTACAGCGTTTTGCAAACCAGTTTGATTGCCCTTCCAGTAACCCATTCCGAAGAGTACAATTCCGATACCCACTGCAAATAATCCTTGTGTTGTTTCCATGTCCATAACATTAGTCCTTTTAATTGGTTACACTTATAATATAGTACTTATCACGTTAATTGTCAAGTATATCTACGTTGATTACGTTTATAAACTTCATATGCTTGTGTAACGGTCATGTTTTCATCCATGCCTTGATCCATTGCTTCAATTAACCAATCAAATGTTTTACCATAAAACTGAACTCTGCGATTTAAAATAGTCATTGCGCCTTTGAGTTGCATTATACTGTCTCCTCTACAATAATATAAGTGTTTACGCTGTCTCCTATTAGTAATCTACCGTAGCAAATGATGCTTTCAACTTTCTACCGTTGCGTTCAAACACCATTCGCAATTTACACTGAAACCCTAATTTAGGAGCAACATCATTATATTCAGTAATTGTGTTGTGTGTGTCATCAATGAATGCTTGTGACACATTTTCAACAACAACAACGGTGCCAAGTTTTTTTGCCGCTTTTTTATAGGTTGCGGCGGCTTCACCCGCAAACAACCAAACAGTATTTTTGCCCTCAACACATTTTGCTTGATCACTCTTCCATGAAAAGTGTCCAGTTGCAGACCAGCCTGTTGTGGACGGTGTTAAATTGTTGAAATTGAATGATTCAAATTTTGTGATAGCCATTATACTGTCTCCTCACCAAACAATTCATTCCATAACTGGTCCTGACCTTGCCGAATTAGTTCACAATGTGTATTTTGCCATTTGTCAATCTCTTGCTGACAGTATTGTAGTTTTGTAATCTGAAAAGGATTACCATCAGCATCCCAATACACTGTGCCTAACTTGTTGTTTGCATATGGTGCATTCATAGTTGTGTGAAAGTCGTGGTATGCCCTGATCAATTCTGATTTTGCATATTCAATTGAAATAGTCATTATACTGTCTCCTCTACACATTTCTTTAGATCCATAATGCGTGTATTACCATTAATATCAGTAACTGGAATTTCCCATAGTTCATCCCAAGTGCAAGCCTTTTTGCTTTTGGCAATGTTTTCTATAGTTTCAATGTATTTGTCAAAGGTAATATTGATACGCTTTTTAGGTTGAAGATTGTTTCCTGCTGCATCATACTTGACGCCCCAATTATTGTAAAATTCAATAGCGCAACCTTCTTCTGTGCGTTCAATCCAGTAAAAGTTGTAATCAGTTTTATCATTTTTAAAGAACATATTGTGTATCTCCGTTTGTTTACCTTATACACTTAATATAGCACCAAAACGTCTTGGTGTCAAGCAAAAAGCGAAGGAAAAAATCCTTCGCTTTCAATAGGTTGTAATTTTTTTAGTTTTTAGAAACTAAATGATGCTGATACACTTGGTTTGAACTCTTCACTGTTCATGTTATATGATAAATCAGCGCCAAGCTCAAGTCCGCCTGCGATAGTCATGTCATATCCACCACCAATGTTTTGTAGTGTTTCTACATTGTCACCGTTCAGGTATGCTGTTAGTCCGCCAGTTGCTACTACACCTTCGTATCCCCATGCTTCTGAGTCTAGTCCGTATGTAAATGCGCCACTTGCTGTTGCAACACCTAAATCAACTCCGCCTAGGCTTGCACCAAGGATAGTTGTTTCACTGTCTAGGTTATAGTCAACTGCGCCTGTTAGTGATAGGTCATCTGCTACGCCCATTGTGTATGTTGCTTGTACGTTTGACAAGTCTGTTACATCTGCTGTTGCATCTGTCATACCTAGTGCTACTGTTGCATCACCAACTGATACTTTTAAACTGTCGCCCATTGCTGGATCTGCGATAGTTTGTTCGCCTTCAGCACCAATCCAGTTGTTGCCTTGGTCGCCGTATGATACAGTTGCTAAACCTAAGTTAGCACCAATATGCCATTCGTCTAATGCTAGTTTGTCATCTGACCCAACAGCAAAATCTAGACCACCAAATGCGATGCCAGTTACACCAACATCTAAACCAAATGTTGTTGTTGCGCCGTATTTGTCAGCCGCTGTTTCTGCGATTGTAGTTTTGATTTCACCAGTTAAAGTAACTGGATTAGCTACTGCAGCTTCTTCAGCCATTGTGTAGCCTGCTGTACTAAATACAGCTACAATTGATAAGATTGTATTTTTCATAATTATAATTCTCTTTCGTAACTTAGGGCACCTTAGTGGTGCCCTTTTTTTTATTGTAAATTTTTGTGTGTATATTTACTTATCTTAATATAACACAGGATAACATATTGTCAACGATATTAAGCAAAATAGTGTCGTACTTGTTACATTTATGTAACACTGTTATCCGCCGCCTTGAAATCTACCATCTTTAGGCACATACCAAACTTTTTGATGATGGATACGACCTAACAGATCTCTCATTTCATCAATCTCTTGTTGTAGTTCTGGAGCGTATACACTGTCAGGATCCAGTGCTACACTTACTCCACGTCTTGATATTTTGCCTTGTAAGGCACGTTCAATAAGTTCAATGTCTCTTACTGTAAGTTTAAACTTGTCATTTGGTTTATTCATAAATTTGCTACCTTAGTTTGTAGTGTGCTAATCAAACTGCTGAGACCATTGCGTCTATTTGCGCTTAGTATGCCTTCTAGTGCTAATGACTCAAAATCGTCACGTTTAATCTTCCTTGCTTCATCTAGTGGCAAATTATCAAAGCAGTCACATATAACATGTGTAACTCCTTTTGTAATCATAGCATCACTATCATAATAGATTTTAGTTTTGTTGTCAACTTGACCTACATCAACCCAAATACTACTAATACATCCGCTTACAAGTTTATCATCTGATCTTAGTTCTTCTGGAAGTGTGGTAGGTTCTTTTGCCATGTCAATTAGTAATTGATACTGGTCCATTACATCATCAAAAAGTTCTAATTCTTCTGTCCAGTATTGTATCTTATTCATAATCCTACGCTCCACATCCAAATTGGTATTACTACAACGTGTAGTAGTACGCATAGGGCTAACATAAGCCAAACTATTTTTATGTTACCCCTATCGCCGTGCATTACAAGTCAGCCAACAATGCCTTTAGTTTCTTCTTTGATTTGCCTTTTACTTTGGCTTTTGAAATATCATTGTCTCCATCACCTACAAC
>ENA-ORDA01002042-ORDA01002042.1-marine-metagenome-genome-assembly--contig:-NODE-2042-length-15879-cov-6.752690_pt1 | contig 15879 bp, 17 predicted proteins | sample MGYA00237778_ERZ508506 | MGnify/ENA primary metagenome ERZ508506 (study PRJEB26177, sample SAMN06267891) | marine metagenome | isolation source: Monterey Bay, California, USA | place: Pacific...
GTTACAGTAATAAAAGCTGGATCAGATAGCTCAAAGCCAGATTTTCTTGGAATTGACCTTGTAGGATATAATGCTAATACCATGGTTTGCTCTGATATTTTTGAAAAAGAAATAGGCGGGTCTTCAAAATTAGTGTCTTTAGCTAGACAAGCAAAGTTAACAAAAGTTATTATTATTACCGAGAGTAAATTAGTTGCTGGCATAGATATACAAGATGATCTTGGTGGAGCCTTAAAAAGAATTACAGTTGAAGACTTTACTGACCCGTATTCATTAGAATTAATTTTTAACGTTTGTTGTCCAGATGTTTTATTTTCTGCAGGCGACATTAAAACATTTGAGTTGTTATCCTTAGCCAGAAGAGTTGCCAATACAGACGTAACTGTATTTATAAACGGCCCAACAGGTTCGGGAAAAGAAGTTTTAGCAAATTATTTACATGAAAACTCTAATAGAAAAGAAGAGCCATTTGTTGCGGTTAATTGCGCAGCCATTCCTGAAAATATGTTAGAGGCAATTTTATTTGGTCATGAAAAAGGAGCTTTTACTGGTGCCTCAAATGCTAATAAAGGTATTTTTAGAGCAGCAGACAAAGGTACATTGCTTTTGGATGAAATTTCTGAGATGCCACTGTCCCTACAGGCAAAATTATTAAGAGTTTTACAAGAAAGAAAAGTTACTCCAGTGGGAGGACAAAGAGATATTGAGGTTGATGTAAGAGTTTTAGCAACCTCAAACCGCGACATGGCATCTGAAGTTAATCAATCAAGATTTAGAGAAGATTTATATTACAGATTGAATGTATTTCCACTTCAGACAAAAAAATTATCTGATAGGAAAGATGATATTCTGCCTATTTCAATAAAAATATTAGATAAACATAATAAAGAAAATGGAACTATTCCTTTTATTACACCAGATGCAAGAGATTTACTTTTAAAGCATGATTGGCCAGGTAATGTTCGTGAATTAGAAAACACTCTTCAAAGAGCTTTAGTGTTGAGTGGGGGTAAAGCTATAGATCAAATGTCTATAATGATAGATAAATCACTATCTAATATAAATGAAAATTTGTCAGTTGAAACATTAGCTGATCAATTAGCATTTGCAAAAGCAACTTGATAAAGGAGAAATCAAATGCAGATATCAAATGAAAATAGTGGTATTTCAAGTCTTGCCAGACAAAATATATTAGAAAAAGCTAACCAAGCATTTTCTGGTGGTGAAAAAGCAGAAGATTTTTCCAAAAAAATAAATGATGCCATTAATTCTGTTGCAGATAGCCAGAATAAAGCATCTGAAATCACTAAGGATTACGAATTAGGAAAAGAAACTGACTTAACAAAAGTTATTATGCAACAGCAGATTTCAAGTATTGCGTTTCAAATGACTTTAAATGTTAGGAACAAAGTCTTGAGTTCTTATAAAGATATAATGAATATGCCCGTTTAATTTAATTTGATTAGGATAAGAAAATGGCAGAAGCAACTACTGGAAATAATATAGCTGGAATTAACCAAGGTACGGGGATTATAAGTCGAATATCTTCATCTATCTCTAATGTTAGAAAGATGACTTCTGATCCTGCTGTTCAGAAATCTGTTCCTTTAATCTTCGGAGTAATTGTAGCATTTATTGGTTTAATTGTTTTTTTTACAATGCAAAAAGCTGACATGACTACATTATTTGCTTCTCTTCCAGAAAGTGAGAAATCTGTTGTTATTCAAACTTTAAAACAAAATGGTGTAAATGTATCCTTAAATCCATCTACTGGTGAAGTAACTGTCCCATTAGAAGATTATCATAATTCTAGAATGCTGTTAGCAGCTGAAGGTTTGCCATCTTCTGTTCCAGATGGATATGACAACCTGAGCGATATGCCAATGGGTACAAGTCGTTCAGTAGAGGCTATTAGAATAAAACAATCATTAGAAGCAGAATTATCAAGATCGATAAATTTTATTTCAGGCATTAGTTCTGCAAGAGTTCACTTAGCTATTCCTGAAAAAACAGTTTTTGCTAGAGAAATAGCTTTGCCATCGGCGTCTGTTTTTGTAAAACTTTCAAGTGGCAGGTCACTTGGAAGGCAACAAATACAATCAATTGTTCATCTGGTTGCATCATCAGTACCAAATCTGCCATCTCAAAACATTACTGTTGTAGATCAATTTGGTGAACTATTATCAAAGCCATCAAGTGATGCTGCAGGTACAGCTTCAAGCGAACAAATGTCTCAAACTATGAGATTAGGTGAAATTTATAAATCACGGGTTATATCACTTTTAACACCAATTGTTGGAGCAGGTAACCTAAAAGCTGAAATAAATGTAGATATGAATTTTACAAAAAGTGAAATAACTGAAGAATCTGTTGATCCAAAAGGAAATGCATTGAGAAGTGAACAAACATCGTTAGATGAAAGTGCAAATCCAGAAGCAAGGGGTATTCCTGGTGCCTTGTCAAACGCTCCACCGCTAGCTCCAGATTTAAAGAAAGAAGCCCCTGAAAGTGCAGGAGCAGGCACAAATTTAAAGCAAAGAAGTCAAACTTCTGTAAAAAATTATGAGGTTAGTAGAAAAGTTGAAACTACAACTGCTCAATATGGTGTAATCAAAAAAATTAAGGCAGCTGTAATTATTCGTGAGAAGAAGGTGTTAACAGCGGAAGGTACGTATACGTTTGAAACATTAAGTAAAGAAAAATTAATAGAAATTAAATCTTTAGTTCAAGAGGCGCTTGGGTTTGATGAGGCAAGAGGCGATAGTGTTACTGTAACAAGCAGCCCTTTTGTTGATATTCTTGAGGCAGATATTGAGCCATGGTACGAAAATAATTCTATAAAAGAAATGTTACAACAATTTGCAACTATCTTGATTTTAGCTATCGTTATATTTGGAGCATTGCATCCTTTATTGAAAAGAGTGGTGGTTCCTGCAAGCTTTTCATCTGGAGGTGGTGCCATGGCAGGTGATGAAATTGATGTTGATGACGAAAAAATAGAAGTTCAAGAAGGTGAATCCCTTGAGGATATTAAAGCTAAACTTAAACCAAAGAAGTCTGCCATATCCGCGGAAATGCTCGATACAGCTAATACTTATGATGATAAAGTAGCTGTAATAAGAATGATTGTTGGAGATGAGGCAGGAAGAGTATCTAGTGTCTTCAAAGGCATGATGGGAAATGACGCCAGAGACTCTTAAAAAGAAAAAGAAAGTGGGATATTATTATGGCTGAAGCAGCAAAACAAAAAGAACCTAACGCCGATGAAATTTATCAAGGCCTCACAGGCACACAAAAATGTGCCATTTTAATGATGCTTATTGGAGAAGATGAAGCTGCAGAAATAATGGGAAACCTGTCTCCTAAAGAAGTACAGGTTCTTGGAACAGCTATGTATTCGGTGCAGGGGCTTGGCCAAGGAACTGTAAACTTGGTTTTAGATGAATTCTTAGCAATTATTAAATCACAAACTAGCTTAGGGATCTCTGGAGGAAATTATATAAAAAATGTTCTGACAAAATCATTGGGTGAAGATAAAGCTCAAACAGTTTTAGGTAAAATCACTCCATCTGATAGTAATAAGGCCATAGAAATACTTGATTGGCTTGATGCACGGTCAGTTGCTGATTTAATTATTGATGAACACCCACAAATAATAGCTTTGATTATATCTTACTTAGAACCTGCTACAGCCTCTGATGTATTAACTTTTTTACCAGAAAATACTCAGTCAGATATTATAAGAAGGATTGCAACTCTTCAAACTGTTCAGCCTGAAGCTTTGCTGGAACTTGACAGGGTTATGCAAAAGGTTTTTTCCTCCAATGCTAGCCTTAGAGCAAGTAAAGTTGGAGGAGTACCTGCTGCAGCAAAAATTATGAACTTTATTAGTGGAGATGGTGAAGCTAAAATAATGAAAGATATTTTGAAAGAAGATAAAGCTCTTATGCAAGCTATTCAAGATAGTATGTTTGTATTTGAAACTTTATTACTTTCTGACGACAAGTCATTACAGACACTATTGCGAGCTGTTGAAGATGATTTAATTATTTTAGCCCTGAAGGGTGCAGATCAAGAATTAAAGGATAAATTATTTGGATGCATGTCACAGCGTGCAGCAGCTAACATTCAAGACGAAATGGAAGCATTAGGGCCTGTCAGATTAACAGAAGTTCAAGAGGCTCAAAAACAAATCATTGCAGTTGCCAGACGTATGTCTGATGAAGGTTCAATCGTGTTAGCAGGTCGTGGTGGTGACGACTATGTTTAAAGATGAAAGATAGAAAGCCATGTCGTTAAAAACACAATATGAGAATGCAGATATTGATAACGAAAATATCGTACCTCTTGGCAGTGAACAAATAAAATCTGTTCTTAAAACTCAGTCTGAGGCTGTTTTTCAGGACAAGAATATCTCAAATAATTCTAATTTTATAAAAAAATCTTTAATTGATCTTGCTCTTGATTTTGAAACTAAGCAGGAAAAAAATAATATAACAAATGAACATGAGAGCGTAAGTCCAGACGTAGTAAATACTAATGAAACCAAACCTGAAGAAACTGAAGCAATAGATAAGACAGATCAAAATGAAAATACAGAAAGCAATAATGAACCTGAGGCAGTTGTTGAAAATAAAGATAAACAAAATTTACTAAGCGATGAAAACATTGAGAATAACAAAGATTTAACTAAAGATGATGTATCTCAAGATATTTCAAATATCCAAACAATTAATGAAAATCAATCTGATGAAGAACAAAACAAAGTCGACTTGGGTGAAAATGATATTCAAAAAAATGATCTTAAAGTAGAAGATAAAAAAGATGAAGAGACACAACAAGCACTCAATTCTGTTAGAGATGCAGTATCTCAATCAATAAACAAATCAGACAATGAAAGTTTTCAAAATTCTGAAATTGAAACTCCAATACATAACGATTCTAGTGATGATCTAAAAAAAGAAATTGAAGGTTTCAAGAGTATTTTTTCGTCATTGTCTAATTTGAGTGAAAAAGCAATATATGATGTTATGGAAACTAAAATTCTTAGTATTGCGAATGAGCTGGCTGGTTACCAAATTGATAAAATGCCAGATAAATATGAAAAAAAAATAAAATCATTTTTAAAAAATATTAATTGTTTTGAAGAAAAAATCATAATCGAAGTTAATGAAAAGGATTTAGAAGCTATTTCAAAAATAGAGAGCTTTAAAAATATTAATCAAAAAACACAATTTTTACCAAATAAAGACCTTTCAAGAGGTGATATAGTTTTAAACTGTGATGGAATGCATTATTCAGAGAAAACCCTTGAAAAGAAATAAAAGACTAGACTGAGCAACTTTATGAATTTTGAAACAAAATTATTAGATAATATATCACAAATAAAAAGACCTAAATTAATTGTTAGTTCTGGGCGGGTAAACCGTTTTGACGGCAATGTTTTGTATTGTGATCCTTTTCCAGCACCTATCGGAAGTTTATGTAATGTAAAAGACCAAATGGGTAAAGATATACTAGCAGAAGTTGTAAGTTTTGATAAAAATCATAACATGTTAGCTATCTTGGACCCTTCGTCACATATTGTAACCGGATGTAAAGTTTCTCTTCTTGACGATGGTAGGCATATAGATGTCGATGATACGTTGTTGGGAAGAGTAACGGATGCATTTGGAAAACCTCTTGATGATAAACCCTTAGAGCCAATAAATAATAAGTGGCCTTTGATGGGAAAAGCCATGAATCCACTTAAGAGAAGTCTAATAAAAAAACCGTTAGATGTAGGTGTAAGAATTATTAATTCTTTATTAACAGTAGGACAAGGTCAAAGACTTGGAATTATTGCAGGTTCTGGTGTTGGTAAATCAGTATTACTTGGCATGATGAGTAAATATACTGATGCCGATGTTGTAGTAATTGCATTGATTGGTGAAAGAGCTAGAGAAGTTGGAGCAATGGTCAGTGAATTATTTAACGATGAAACAGCAAAAAAAATAACTGTTGTTGCAGTGCCAGCAGACAGATCTCCATTAATGAGAATTAGGGCTGCTAATAGAGCCACTGCAATTGCAGAATATTTTAGAGATCAAAATAAGAATGTTTTGCTCATTATGGATAGTCTTACGAGGATAGCTCACGCCAAACGAGAAATTGGTCTTTCTTTAGGAGAAACTGCTACAACAAAAGGCTACCCTGCATCTGTGATTTCAATGATACCAAATTTAATAGAAAGAACAGGGACAAGTGATAAAGGTGAGGGAAGCATTACATCATTTTATACGATATTAGCCGATGGTGATGATAACAATGATCCTGTTGTTGATACAGCAAGAGCTATACTTGATGGCCATATAGTTTTAAGTAGATCAAATGCTCAAATGGGGATTTATCCTGCTGTCGATGTTTCGCATTCAATAAGTAGGGTAATGAATGATTTAGTAACTTTAGAACATTCTAATGCTACTAAGTTATTTAGAAAACATATTAGTACATATATCGAAAATAAAGACTTGGTATTGATGGGCGGTTACACACCAGGGCAAGATAAAGATCTAGATGACGCAATACAGATATGGCCTAAATTAATAGAATTTATTTCACAACCACAAGATCAAAAAGCAGATTTTGAAAGCTCTAAGAGTCAATTATTACAACTTTACAAATAGGTTTTTTCATTGTTAAAAAAAATACAGAGATTTAAGCGTTTAGCAACTTTAAGAAAAAGAGATATTTCAAAAGAAATTGCGAACTCTAATTTAATAGAAAATGAAATCATTAAAAATAAAAATTTAATCACTCAAATAGACACCATTATGGATAATGGTAGAGCTGAAAAATCTGATAAAATTATTAGCTCAGGCTATTTTAAAAATAATGCACAATTATTAAATACACTTCAAAGTCAAAAAAATATTGCTGACAATAGAAATAAACATTTATTAAATGAGAAAAAAAACATTCAACAAAAAATTATTATTAATAATTTAAAAAAAAATAAAGCTGAAGATAAAACTACTGAATACAAAAAACAGTATCGTAATGAATTAGAAAAGAGAAATTCACCCTAAATTTTATCATAAAAATTTTATTTTGATAAATGGCATTATATTTGCATTTTTTCCAAAAATATAGGCTATGACTATGAATATTAATACAGATGCAAATCAAACTATCGATAAATTCTCAGGACTAAATGGAGAAACTCAAGACACTTCTGTATTAAATTCTTTGTTCTCAATTAATTTTAAAAGTGAAGAAATTTCATCTGACAATAATATAATAGATAAAGAATATCTTTTTGATGAAGATGATATTAAAATCCTTGATAATATTTTCCATATTATTCCTGATTTTCAAAACAAAAAAAATAATTTACCTGATTTAGATAAAATTAAAAATACGATAAAATTAGATGAAAATCTGAGCCCAACAGAAAAAAATAAAATTTTAGATTTAATAAAATTAGATTTAACAAATTTAAAAGAGATTAAATTAGATCTTTCTGGTAGCAAAAGCTTCAAAAATTTACTGTCTGAAAAATCTTTGAAATTTCCTGACAATTTAACAGAAAATACGAAGTTATTAAATAATGAAAAAAATAATACTAATTTTAAAAACTTAAAAAATATTAATGACGTTAAGTTCAATCAACAAGGTATAAGTATTAAAGATCAAGAAAAGTTAGTTTATGTACAGAAGCAAGAACTTGGAGCCAAAGATCAAAAGGGATCTTCTTTAAGGGATCAAATTTCTTCATTTGTTAAAAAGGTAAAAAAAAATAACCATCCAAATAAAATATACAATTTAGCAAAAGTAAGTAATATAGAAAATAATAAACTTAATAATTCATCTTCCCATTTTGATACTAAAATCATTAATAATGCTATGATTAATCTTCAAGATAATCAAATTATTGAAAAGTTACAGAAAAATAAAATCAACGAAACAAAAAACAAAGAAAATACCAATTTAAGTACACAACAATTAAATCATAGTAACAATCCTGCGAATAATTACTCACAGAATGGAAGTGCATCATTTTCAAACAACGGATATAATTCAGTTTTAGAAAATTTTCTTGATAACCTTGATTTGACTCAAAAAGGGTGGTCATCCAAGCTTGTATCTAAGATACAAAATTCACTTGCAGACGGTGGCGGAGAAATAGAATTTAATCTCAAACCAAAAAATTTAGGAATGCTAAAAGTTTCAGTGAAACTAAAAGAAGGTATAGGAAGTGTCAAAATAATTGCTGAAAACAGTTTTGTTACTACAGCATTAAATCAAAATGAAAATTATCTACAAAAACTTTTTAATGATCAGGGGATAAATTTAGAATTTTTGGCAAAAAACGAAAACCAAAACTTTGGATCAAATAATCAATCTAATCAAAATTCAAATAATGAAAAAGAAAACCAAAACGGAACGGCTGAAAAAAAAGTTGAGACATTAGATGAAATGGAAATTGAAGACAATTCATCTAGACATATAATCAACGTAATTGCATAATTAATTTTAAACATAAAGTGAGACAAAAATGGCAGATGAAGTTGAAGATGAAGAACCAAAAAAAGGTGGTTTAATCAAAATTATTATTATGGTTGTGGCTGCAATCTTACTTATAGCTGTGGGCTTAGGTATAGGTTACTTTATTTTTGGCGGTGAACCTGAACCAGATCCATCAGCTGAGGTAAACCAAATTATAGAAGGTAAAAACACTAAAGAAAAAGAGACTTCAGGAGAGAATGACACCAAAGAAGGTGAAGTTGAGGGTGAAGACGGTGTTTTACAAAAGAATGTCAAATCTATTCCAGAAGTCAATAGTTATGAAACTACATATTTTGAGTTTCCAGGGGATTTTACAACTAACTTAAAGAATAGTAGAAAATTTTTACAGCTCAGTGTAGGTGTTTCAACCCAATATGATGAAAAGGTTATGGAAGTTGTTGACTCACATCAATTAGCCTTAAGGTCTGAAATACTATCAACTGTTAGTGATTTTACTGAAGAAGATATATCAGGAAGCGATGGCAAGAAAAAGCTTTCAGAAAGACTTATGGTTGTGCTTAATGCTAAATTAGAAAAGCTGAAAGAGTTTCCAGGTATTGAAGATGTCTATTTCACAGCTTTCATATTACAATAATTTAGGTTATTAATAATTATGTCTAATACGTCACGTAAATTATCTTCTGATGAAGTTTCAGCTTTAATGGAAGGTCTGCAATCTGGAGAAATAGATTCAAATTCTGGAATTAATAATGATGTTGAAGTTTCTGACTTTACCTTTGGTTCTGACAACCTAGAACTATTAGGTGATTATTATGCCTTAAGATTAATTAACGAGAGGTTTGCTAGGTTAGTTAGAAGTATATTTTTACCAATGATACGAATTCAACCTAAAATTAATCCTTTCCCCCCCGAAGTTAAAACTTATGACGAGTACAGCGCTGGTCTAAATAGTTTTATGAGTTTAACAACTAGTAGAATAGACGAATTGAGAGGGTCTATGTTACTTGTTCTTGAGCCTTCATTTGTAAGCGTTTTAACGAATTGTTATTATGGAGGTAAACTTGCTAATTTTCCTTCGACCAAATCTGAATTTACTGCAACTGAAGACAGAATAATTGAAATAGTTTCAGATGGCATTACACAATGCTTACAAAATGCTTGGAAAGACCTTATGCCTATTACAATTAAGCATCAATCTAGAGAAATTAACCCACAATTTGCAACTTTAGTTGAAGCATCAGATTCAGTTATTATATGTTCTTTTGTTGTACAACTCCCTAATATTGATTCTGCGTCATTTGACATAATATATCCTTTGCAAACGCTAAAACCAATCGCGTCTCTTTTACGTTCTAGAATACAATCTGATGTAATTGATGATGACACTAGTTGGAACGAAAGATTAGAAAAATCCATAATGCACGTTCCTCTCCCTATTTCTGCAATTTTGAGTGAACCATCAGTTTCTTTATCAGAACTGATTAAATTTAAAGAAGGTGACATAGTCAATTTGCCGCCTGTTGATGGAGTTGATTTTTTTGTTAAAGATAAACTTTTATTTAAGGCTGAAATTGGAGAAACTAATAGTCAAGTAGCAGTTAGTCTAAAAGATAGACTATAATATCCTAGGAGTATTAACATGGCAGAAAATGAAGCAACTACGCAAGACACCTCAACAACGTCTAATAATGCAGGAATCGAAAATCTAAAGGTTTTAGAAAATATAGAAGTAAAACTTACTGTTGAAGTTGGTTCAACAGAAATGAAAATTAAAGATTTACTTAAATTGAATGAAGGTTCGGTTGTTGAATTAGAGAGACTGGCCGGTGATCCCTTAGATATATTAGCTAACGGTGTAAACATTGCTCGTGGAGAAGTAGTTATGGTTGGCGAGCGATTTGGTATTAGATTTACTGAGGTTACTAATCCAGAAAATCGAGTCAAAAAGTTATAATTTACAAAAAATTGACATTTAATAATAAAAAAACCTATTATATTCAATAGGTTATTATTTAAACAAATTGGCATCTTTCTTGCTTCTTTAATCTAAATTTAGAGGAAGTAATGAAATGTCACAGACTGTTCCAGATTTCACAACTGCTATAGTTACTATATTATTCTTGTCCGTTTTGGCAATAGTAGCTTATGTAATCAAGATCAAAAGTGGATCTTTAAAAAAAATAATAAAAAAACAAAATGATTTAGAAGTTTCTAGCCAATTGACTTTAAGAAATGGATATTTAGCTTATGTTTTTAAAGTTGGAGAAGAAAGTTTTTTCTTTGTTGGTCATAAATCTGGAAGAGGTTCAGTCCAACAAATAAATAAGACTTTTTCTGGTGTTAACAATAGTAAAAATTTAAATGTTGAAAATTCATCTCAATTTAAAAATTTGATTTCTGATAAAGTTGAAATTGAAACTAATAAAGATAAAAAACCATTACAGCATGTGAATATTTCAGATCTACTAAAAGCTCATAAAAAGGGAGGAGCAGATGCGTAAAGCAATATGTCCTCAACCTAGTAAAAGAGTGTATTTTATTAAAGATAAAAGTTTGATTTTAGATTTTTTTAAGAATTTAACAAAAATCATATCTTTTTCTACTGCGATATTAATTGTAAGTGGTTTTTCATTCCAGGCTTTTGCAGAATCAGGGTTCTCAGGGTTTCCTGCATTAAATGTTTCTTCAAATGGAAATACAACTGAATATTCATTTCCTTTGCAGATTTTATTACTTATGACAGGATTAACGGTGCTTCCTTCTTTGGTGTTAGGTATGACAAGCTTCACTAGAATTATTATAGTTATGTCAATTCTTCGCCAAGCTCTTGGCACCCAACAAACACCACCAAATCAAGTTTTGATAGCTGTTTCATTATTTCTTACATTTTTTATAATGGCACCAACTTTTAATAAAGTTTATGACAACGCAGCATTACCTTACATGGATAAAACTTTACCTGCAGATCAAGCTCTTGAGACTGCTAGCGCTGAAATGAAAAGTTTTATGGTCAAAAATACACGTAAAAGTGACTTAATTATGTTTTCTGAATTAGCTGGTTTAGATAAGTTTGATAAGGTTGCTGACATACCATTTCGTATAGCCTTGCCGGCTTTTATGACAAGTGAACTCAAAACAGCATTTCAGATTGGTTTTTTATTGTTTCTTCCCTTTTTGGTTATAGATATGGTTATTTCCTCAATTTTAATGTCACTTGGAATGATGATGTTGTCTCCCATGTTAGTTGCACTTCCTTTTAAGTTATTACTTTTCGTACTTGTAGATGGATGGAGTATGACCGTTGGATCTTTAGTAAGTACATTTGCGGCAGGATAATTATTATGAGCTTTGATGAAAATATAAGTATGTTGAGTATGGCTTTTTACCAAGTGTTATTAGTGGCAGGTCCGATATTGGCACTTGCGCTTGGAATTGGACTTTTTATAGGAATTATTCAAGCTGCAACATCCATTAATGAGATGACTTTAAGCTTTGTACCTAAGGTAGTAATTGTAATGTTAGGGATAGGTTTGCTAGGCAACTTCTTTATGATTGGATTAGTTGATTACTTTAATTTTATTTTTGATCAAGTTGCTGGTGTAGGGCAAAACTAGATTTGAAAGAAATGTAATATGAATACAACAGAATTTAGTTTACCTGGAATAGATTTATATAATTTATATCAATATCTTATAATCTTTTTTATTGCTTCTTTGCGTATATCCTCATTCTTAATTAGTGCCCCTTTCTTTTCTTCTAGTGGTTTTCCTTTACAGATTAGAATAGTAGCAAGTATAAGTATTACTGCTTTTTTATTTCCTGTTTTAAAAGTTCCTGACCTTCAACAACTGGAAGGTTTTAAGTTATTTTTGCTAATCTTGTCTGAAATAGGTATAGGTCTTTCAGTAGGGTTAGTCTTAAGTATTTTATTTTCAGCAGCTTATGTGGCGGGAGAAAAAATTGCATCTACGGCAGGGCTGTCAATGTCAACAATGGTTGATCCACAATCTGGAGGTCAAACAGTTGTTTTGAGTTCAGTTTTATCATTGTTCCTTATTTCAGTTTTTTTATCTTTAGATGGTCATTTATATCTTATTAAAATGATTTTAGAGAGTTATGTCTATTTACCAATTGGACTAACTTTAAATTTCTCAGAAGTCAGTCAGATGGGTATAAACACATTTGGTAAAATGCTTTACTTAGCGGCTCTAATAAGTCTTCCAGTTGTAGGTGGACTCCTTTTGATACAAGGTGCAATTGGAGTGATAACGCGATCTGCGCCGTCATTAAATCTTTTTTCCTTTGGTTTTCCTATAGCATTAATTAGTTTGTTTATTTTTTTATATGCTGGGGTGGATCCAATTTCAAACGCCTTTTCTGATATAACAGGTATGTCAATTAATTTAATTGATAATTTACTTCATTCTCCAACAAAGAAAATTTTTTAAAATGGCAGAAGAAGATAATTCACAAGATAAAACCGAAGAACCTTCCCAACGGAAATTAGATAAAGCTGCTGAAGATGGTACAGTTCTATCTTCCAAAGAAATGTTTGTTTTTACTACATTAATTATGGGATTAATGGTTTTAACTTCAATACCTTTTTTTGCTAAAGACTTTTTATCAATATGGAAGACTTTTTTCTTATTTGACTTGGATTATATAACAAACACTGCTCCAACAATTGGTATTGGAAAATTAATAAAATACGTAATTTATATAACTCTTATTATTGGTATCCCTCTAATTTTAACAATTTTAATAACACAAATGGCAGTAGGAGGTATTAATTTTGCACCGAAAGCATTTCATTTTAAATCAAATAGGATAAATATTTTATCTGGTTTAAAAAGGACATACTCATCTAAAGCATTAGTTGAATTAATTAAATCATTATTTAAAGTAGGTTTACTTGGCGGCATAACTTATGCAGTTATATATTTTAATATTAAGGATATCATTTATCTTTCTGAAAGAAATCTATATACCGCCTTATCAAACTTGTTAAATAACTTTCCTCAACTGACCATTTCATTATTAATAGTCCTTGGATTTATAGCTATATTTGACTATATCTGGCAAAAATATACTCACGTTGAAAAATTAAAAATGACGATAAAAGAGGTTAAAGACGAGAATAAGGACACAGATGGTTCACCAGAAGTAAAACAAAAAATAAGAAGATTGCAAAATGAAATTTCTAATAGGGCAGCTTCTCAAACAGCTGCACTAGATAATGTCAAAGATGCGTCAGTTATAATTACCAACCCTACTCATTTTGCTGTTGCTATCAAATATGAAGTAGGTGAAGCTGGAGCACCTATTATTTTAGCTATGGGTAGAGGGATGATAGCTGAAAAAATTATAAAACTAGCAAATGAATCTGATGTTACAATTTTTCAAAGTCCTCTCCTTGCAAGAGCTATTTATTTCACAGGTGAAATTGGAAAAGAGATTTCAGAAAGTCTATATTCTGCGATTGCTTCTGTATTAGCTTACATTTTTAAAATTGAAAGAGGTGAAGAAACTGATTACCCTGATTTTGAAATACCTAACGAATTGAGTTTTGATGAATATGGAAAAAAAATTAATTAATATATTGAGGTTCTTGTGAAAAGAAAAAAAACTTTTGGACAAATCATTATAACAGCCATGTTTATTTGGTCAGCTTTATTATGTCACTTTGAAGCAAGTGCCCTTAGAGAAGAGGGTAATATATCAAGTGCTATTTTGTATTGGTTTTTTGGATTTACAGCGTTAATGGGTTCAATGCGATTTAAAATTGCTGAGTTTATTTATTGGGTAATCGAATATAAAAATAAAATTAAAAAATGAAATTAATTTATGATTAAAACAAACAAAAGCACTAATAAGAGATTGACATGTAATGGATGTATTTATTTCTACATTACTTATAAGAAGGAACGTCCTTGGGGTTGTAAAAAATTTGGTTTTATTTCAAAATTTAGCCCTGCTACAGAAGTTTTTAATACAACTGGTATAGAATGTGCATATAGGATAAGTAAAAATTCTTAAATTAGATTTTTTGAAATTTGATAGGATAAACAAATGGATGCAAAATTAGAAGCTGTTCAGGAAAGTATAAAGCTAGCATTAGATGCAGCTGATGCTGCCACTGACGTTACTTCGGAGTATAACAAAGTAAAAAAAGCGCATGCTATATTGGAGGCTAAAGTGAAACAAATTCATAAATATACAACAGTAGTTTTCGTATCTTCTATTGTTTCTGGTTTAGTAGTAATTGCTGTAAGTGCAATCTTATTTATGCAATCTTCTAACAAGCTAAGTAATATGACGGATACAAGTAGAGAAGCCTTGGTTGTTTTTGCTGAGAATGTAGATGGAGTTAATGCATCCTTAAAAAACCTAGACTTGGCAATTAAAAAACAGGGAGATTTATTAACAGTTAATCAAGCCTTAGTAAGTACAATTGATAAAGTCGAAAAAACAATTAAAGAAAGTAATGATAACACAATTGGTGAATTACGATTAATCACAAAAACTTTAATAAGTGAGCTTAATAAAACTAATAAAACTAATAAATTCAATAATCTGATTTGCCGCTTCTTCGGCAGAAATTTTTGTAGTGTCTATTCTAATTTCAGGATTCTTTGGATCTTCAAAAGGAGACGATATTCCCGTAAAATTTGGTATCTCTCCGGAACGTGCCTTAGCATACAATCCTTTGACATCTCTTTCCTCACAAACAGACAAAGGGGTGTCTACAAAAACTTCTACAAATTCATTTTCAGAAACTAATGAGCGCGCCATAGCACGCTCAGATTCGAATGGTGATATGAAGGAAGTAATGCAAATTAATCCACTATTGAGCATTAACTTTGCAACTTCTCCGACTCTTCTAATATTTTCGACTCGATCTGCTTCAGTAAACCCTAAATCTCGATTCAAACCATGACGTATGTTATCTCCATCAAGAGTTATTGTGTGCTTACCTAACGATTGTAATTTCTTTTCTAAAATATTTGCAATAGATGATTTACCTGAACCTGATAATCCAGTAAACCATATTATCCGAGGGGTCTGGGATTTTTGTTCTGCGCGAGAATCTTGTGAAACATCCATTTTCTGCCAATGAATATTTTCTGAACGACGAAGTGCGAAATCAATTAATCCCATGCCAACTGTATTATTTGATAGTCGATCAACGATAATGAAGCCCCCCATCGTTTGGTTGTCATCATAAGAATCGAAAGCAATTCTCCTATCGAGAGATATATTACAAACTCCAATTTCATTAAGCTCTAATGTTTTAGCAGGTAGATGGTCAAGAGTATTTACATCAATTCGATGTTTTAATTTCCCTAAAGTCAATGTAGCAGATTGTGTACT
>ENA-ORDA01002043-ORDA01002043.1-marine-metagenome-genome-assembly--contig:-NODE-2043-length-15877-cov-2.688038_pt1 | contig 15877 bp, 11 predicted proteins | sample MGYA00237778_ERZ508506 | MGnify/ENA primary metagenome ERZ508506 (study PRJEB26177, sample SAMN06267891) | marine metagenome | isolation source: Monterey Bay, California, USA | place: Pacific...
TTATGCAGGGCGTGGTGACCGGGTTTATGCGGCCTGCCGGGATCTAGTGTCAGCTACTGAGTTAAAGGCCGTTGAGGGGGATGTTCATCCAATCGAAGTGGTGGTTGGCGATACCGCCTCGGTGATGCAGATGGCTGAAAAGCTAGCAGGCGTTGCCATTGATATGGTGATCAATAATGCCGGTATGGCTGGTCCAGCCTTTGATCAACAGAATACCTATGCGATGGATTATGATGGCTGGGCGGAAACCTTCAATGTAAACAGCATTGGTCCTGTGAGGGTTCTGCAGGCTTTAATACCCAATCTCCGGCTCGCTGAGGCGGGCAAGGTCATGACGGTCACCTCGCAGATGGGCGCTTTGTCCTTTGAAATGATTGCGGCGCATGCGTATTGCGCCTCGAAAGCGGCCGTGAATAAGTTTATGCGCATGGCAAGCGTCGACTTAAAGAAGGAAGGAATCGCCGTCGGCTTGGTCCACCCTGGATGGGTTCAAACCGATATGGGCGGGCCCCGGGCGGATCTGACGCCGCGGGAAAGCGCTGATGGGGTCGCGGCCGTGTCGGACGGCTTGTCGATCGATAACACCGGTGGTTTCTGGAAGTGGAATGGTGAAAGCCACGACTGGTAGTATTGCCGTCACGCTGATCACGACAGAACCGATCGGTTCTGTCGCGATATCTCAGTTTGCATCAAGGCCGGCCTTACGCAGGTTAGGAGGCGGGGGAAGGCTGTGAACTACCAATGCCCAGTTTGCCACGAGGCGCTTCACGCGTTCGCGGCGCAAACGCTAAGCTGTTCTGCTGGGCATAGTTTTGATGTCGCAAAGCAGGGTCATGTGAATCTCCTGTTGGCGCATCAAAGCCGGAGTCGAGTCCCTGGCGACTCGCCATCGATGTTAGCGAGTCGATCTCGATTTTTCTCAACCAAAGCCTACGACTTTCTGGCAGCAGCAGTCTCCGAGCAGATCGCAAGACATCATACCGCGGGGGCTAACCTGCTAGACATGGGTTGTGGTGAGGGGTATTACCTCGAGCACTACCTAAAGGATGTGCCGGATTTAAACCCGGATGCGCTTTGGGGCCTGGATATCTCGAAAGCCGCCGTCAAATTAGCGGCGCAGCGCAAGACAGGCGCGCACCTGTGTGTCGCGGCCAGTCGCGCGCTGCCATTTTTTCCGAAAAGTGTTCATCAGGTGGTGTCTATTTTCGCGCCCTTTGATCTTGCGGAGATTGAGCGGGTGCTCGCCCATGGCGGAATATTTCATTTGATCGGTCCCGCGATTGACCACCTGCAGGCGCTTAAGCAGATCATTTATGATCGGGTCGAGCCCCATGCCGGCAATTTTGACTCGGTGGTCGCATCAGACGCTTGGCAGGAAATTGGCGCGCTGACGGTGCGGCAAGCGACGCGCCTTGTGCCGCCGGCCATTACCGATCTGTTCTGCATGACGCCCTATTATTGGTCGGCGACGAAGGCGCAACAACAAGCGATTGAAAGTCACGCTGCGTTGTCGGTGACTTTCGCCTTTGACATCCGCAGCTTCCGCTTTATCGGCTCGGGGTAGCCGCTTATCGTGAATGCGTGTGGGCTCGCGGGTTAAAGGTTGCCTAAATTGGTGTTGACGTGGGAATATGGCCAGAAAGTTGCGAGTTTGTAATTAAATTACTCAATAATTGCAAAAAAATACTTAAAAGTTCTAAAATTGTAGTTTTATTACAATTAAGAGACCAACGAACGGTCACCCAACGCACCGCCTTTTCCTGACACAGAGAGTCTAAAAATGACCGATCTCAATGCAACCGTTCTTGCTGTCACTCAAGCGATCAGAGACCGGAGTCAACCGCTGCGGGATCTTTACCTGCAACAGATTAGTGATGCCAAGCGAGATCAGCCCCGCCGTGAGCAACTGAGTTGCGGTAACCTCGCCCATGGTTTTGCGGCCTGTGGCACCGAAGACAAGCAGCGTTTAAAGCTCATGCAAAGCAGTAATATCGCGATGGTGACGGCTTATAACGACATGCTGTCAGCACATCAGCCTTATGAAACCTATCCGAACCAAATTAAGCAGGCGCTTGCTGAGATCGGCTGTACCGGGCAAATCGCAGCGGGTGTGCCGGCAATGTGTGACGGGGTGACCCAGGGCCGAGCGGGGATGGAGCTCAGTTTGATGAGCCGCGATCTCATTGCGCAGTGCACAGCGATTGGCCTCTCGCACGAAATGTTTGACGGGGTGTTGGCTTTGGGGGTCTGCGACAAAATTGTGCCAGGGCTATTAATGGGCGCGCTAAGCTTTGGTCATCTGCCGACGATTTTTGTGCCCGCGGGACCCATGCTCTCTGGATTACCCAATAAGGAAAAACAGCGGATCCGTCAGCAGTTCGCGCGCGGTGAAATCTCGCGGGAGGCGCTACTCGAAGCTGAGTCAGCGTCCTATCACAGTGCCGGCACGTGCACTTTTTATGGGACGGCGAACAGTAATCAGGTGATGTTGGAAGCCATGGGGTTACAGCTGCCAGGCAGCTCTTTTATTAATCCAGAAGACCCTCTGCGTGAGAAATTGACCCGTGCGGCGGCGGAACAGGTCACTCGTATTACGGCCCTGGGTTCGGACTACCGTCCGATTGGCAGCGTAGTGGATGAGCGCTCGATCGTGAACGCAGTGGTGGCACTGCTTGCCTCGGGTGGCTCAACGAATCACACGATTCATTTGATTGCCATTGCGCGCGCTGCCGGCTTGATCCTGAATTGGTCGGATTTTGCTGAATTGTCCGCTGTGGCGCCCCTCTTATGTAACATCTACCCCAATGGCGAGGCGGATGTGAATCACTTCCATGCTGCCGGCGGCACCGGCTGCTTGTTCCGAGCGTTGCTAAATCAGGGCTTGATGCACGCCGATGCCCAAGTGGTTTGGGGCGCGTCCTTTAGCGATTACACCCTTGAGCCTTGCGAGCGCGAGGGCGCGCTCAGTTGGCAGCAGGCGCCCGGGGCTTCGCTGGATGAGAACGTGTTGCGGGGCGGTGATAACCCATTCTCGAGCGAAGGCGGGTTAAAGTTGTTAACGGGCAATCTGGGTCGAAGCGTCATAAAAACCTCGGCTGTCGCGCTCGATCGCCGCGTCATTAGGGCGCCGGCGGTGGTAATTGAGCATCAGGATGAGCTTGATGCGCTGTTTGCGGCAGGAGATTTAAACCACGATTGCGTGGTGGTGGTTCGCGGTCAAGGACCAAAGGCCAATGGCATGCCGGAGTTGCACAAACTAACGCCCTTTTTGGGTGCCTTACAAGATCAAGGTTATCGCGTTGCGCTGGTCACCGATGGTCGTATGAGTGGGGCGTCGGGCAAGGTGCCGGCGGCAATTCATCTGACACCAGAAGCGCTAGATGGCGGTTTAATTGGTCGGATTCAGACCGGCGATATGATTTGTCTAGATTCGGATGCAGGGGAGCTCACGTTGCAGGTCGGCGCGGGCGAGTGCGCCAATCGAGCGGACTGGCAGCCCAGCAAAAATTCAGCGAGCACTTGTGGTCGTCAATTGTTCACTTTAAATCGATCGCAGCTCAATTGCGCTGAAGACGGCGCAACCTATTTGTTTGAGGCGGTTTAAATGACTCAGCCCTGGTGGATGATTGCGGATATTGGCGGCACCAATGCCCGGTTTTGGGCGGTGTCGCCTCAAACCGTCGCGCCCTTATGGCAGGGACATTATTTGGTTGGTGAGTATCCGAATTTTTCCGATGTACTGGATCAGGTGCTGATTGATCTCAAAGTGGATCAAGCGCTGAGCGACCGGCCTGAACAGGCGTGTTTCGCGGTTGCGTGTCCTACCGATCTGGATCGAATGGTGTTCACCAACAGTCATTGGAATTTCACGCGCTCGGAGTTGGTCGCCGCATTGGGTGGCAGCCAGGTCTCGGTGATGAATGACTTTGTCGCCGTGGCACATGGCGTGGCCGCAATGAAGGATGAAGCAGTGCACCAGATTGGCGGCGGTCGGGTGCAGCTTGATCGTCCTCGCGTGGTGCTTGGTGCCGGTACTGGACTCGGTGTTGCTGCGCTGATTCCAGCGGGGGACGGCTATGTCGTTGTTGAGAGCGAGGGCGGGCATGCCGATTATGCGCCGATTGGGGATCTGCAGATCGAGGTTAAACGAAAACTGCGATCGCAATTTAACCGTGTCTGCGTCGAGCGGGTGGTGTCCGGTCCTGGGCTGGTCAATATTGCCAGCGCGCTGTGCGCGCTCAAACATCGCGCGCCGCGGTTTTCAACACCGGCCGGAATTGTTGCGGCCGCGCTGGAAGATCAAGATGAGGTTGCTCTTGAAACGTTGGATTTTTTTTGCGAAGTCGCTGGCGCCGTTGCGGGTAACCTGGCATTGACGTTTGGTGCCAAGGGTGGGGTTTATATTGCCGGGGGTGTGATTCCCCGGTTTACCTCGATTTTGGTAAAGAGCGGCTTTCGGGCGGCCTTTGAGGATAAGGGACGATTCCGAGATTACTTAAGCGAAGTCCCGTGTTTTTTGGTGGCCCAGCCCGACCTCGGGCTCTTTGGCGCCGCACAGTTTCTGAATTTGGAGCGCCCAAACCATGCTTGAGACAATACTCGCGCATCAAAAAATTATCCCCGTGATTACGCTAGATCGGGTTGAAGATGCGGTGCCCTTGGCGAAGGCGTTATCAAGCGGTGGCCTAAATGTGCTTGAAGTGACCTTTCGCACAGAAGCTGCTGCCGGGGCGATCCAAACAATTGTTGATCAAGTGCCGGCGGTGACCGTTGGCGCCGGCACGGTAACGACCCCTGCGATTTTGCAGGCAGCTGATGCCGCTGGGGCCGCGTTTTTTGTGTCCCCTGGGGCAACGAATGCGTTGTTATCGGCGGCGGACCCGAGCACTTTTTTACCTGGGGTCGCAACCCTAAGTGAGATGATGCGCGCGTTTGACGCTGGGTTTCGGATTCAAAAGTTTTTTCCAGCCGAAGCCTTGGGTGGGACGCGTTTTCTGAAGTCGGTGTTGGCGCCGCTGCCCCAGGTACAGTTTTGTGCAACCGGTGGGATTCACGCGGGAAACTTGGCGGAGTATTTGGCGCTGCCATCTGTGTTGGCCATCGGCGGCTCCTGGATGGTGCCTGCCGATCTGATTCGTGCGGGGAATTGGGATGAAATTACGCGCTTAGCCAAGACGGCTTGCCGTTTGGCAGCCGGCTCTGATCCGGATAAGACAGCGCAATCAACTGGGAGCCTGTCGCATGAATGAGCAAAATATTGATCTTGTGATTTTCGGCGGTTTGGGGGACCTGGCAGGTCGAAAATTACTGCCCGCGCTTTACCAGATTGAACGCAGTGGCCTGCTGGCAGACAGTGTTCGATTGGCAGTGGTTGCCCGCGATGATATCGAGACGCAGGGGTTTTTAGAATATGCCGAAGCGAGGCTCAAGCAAACGTTGGCGACGGCTGACTGGTCAGATGCTGCGTGGCGAAAGCTTGCGCGGCGCTTTTCTTATCTAAGTTTAGATTTTTCGAATAAAAAGCACTACGAGCGGTTAAAAGCTTGGGTCTCGCCGGAACGCGTATTGGTGTACTACCTGGCAACGCCGCCGAGTTTGTTTGGACCCATCAGTCAGCATCTCAACGACACGGGTTGCATTGATGCCTCAGCCCGGATTGTTTTGGAAAAGCCGATTGGCCACGACCTTGAAAGTTCCCGAGTCGTCAATGATACCGTGGGCCGCTATTTTCCCGAGCGCAACATCTACCGCATTGATCACTACCTAGGCAAAGAGACCGTACAGAATTTATTAGCGCTGCGGTTTGCGAATCGACTTATCAACTCGCAGTGGGATAATACTTGCATCGACCATGTCCAGATTACCGTTGCTGAAACGGTGGGGATCGAAGGTCGTTGGGGTTATTACGATCAGGTCGGTCAGCTCCGAGATATGGTTCAGAATCACTTGTTGCAGCTGCTTTGTATGGTTGCCATGGAGCCGCCAAATTCGTTTGCCGCCGATGAAATTCGAGCGGAAAAAGTCAAGATTTTGCGGGCGCTCACCATTATTGATGGCGGCAAGGTCGAAGATCATGCGGTGCGTGGCCAATATTCGGCAGGTTGGATTGCGGGCGAGCCGGTGGTGGGTTACACCGAGGAGGCTGGCTGTACGAACGCGGATTCCAAGACCGAGACGTTTGTTGCGATTAAGGCCCATATCGATAACTGGCGTTGGTCCGGGGTGCCTTTTTATCTTCGCACTGGCAAAGGTCTGAGCGAAAAGGTCACGCAAGTTGTGATTGCTTACAAGCATCATCCCCACGCGATTTTCCCGGACCGCCAGGATGCGGGTATGAATCGGTTGGTGATTCGACTGCAGCCCAATGAAGGCATTCAGCTGGAAATGGCGTCTAAAAAGCAAAGTTTGAAGGATCGGTTGAGCCTTGAAAAACGAATCCTAAACTTAGACTTCTTTGATGCGGCTGGCGAAGTGCGGATTCCGGATGCGTACGAGCGATTGTTATTAGAGGTGTTTAAAGGGGATCAGTGGCTGTTTGTCAGCCGGGAAGAAATTGAGGCCTCTTGGCATTGGTGCGATAGCCTCATTGCGGCCTGGACCGCGGAAGAACTCAAAGTGCATCGCTACAGCGCCGGGTCCTCCGGGCCAGCAAAAGCTGAAATGCTGATTGAACGAGACGATCGAAGTTGGTTCGGCGAATGAGCTTATTGTTGCGCGACTTTGAGCGCGCGGACGCCCTCGATGCGGCGTTGAGCGAGCGGTTGATTGATGGCTTAGTGGCCGCAATTGATGCGCGCGGTGAGGCAATTTTAGCGGTATCGGGTGGTCGCACGCCCGCTGGCCTGTTCAAGTGCCTAAGCGACGCGCCGCTGGATTTTTCAAAGGTGATGATCACGCTAACGGATGAGCGTTGTGTCCCAAGGGATCATCCAGATAGTAATACTCAAATGGTTCAGCGTTTATTGTTGCAGCGTAACGCCAAGCAGTCGCGGTTTATCTCGCTGTACGACCCAGCAATGGACCTAGCTGCGCAGCGCCAGACGTTAAACGTTCAGTTTAATCGTTTGCCAACCTTCGATGCCGTGGTTTTGGGAATGGGCTTGGATGGTCATACCGCCTCCTTATTTCCAGGTGCCACCGGTTTATCAGCGGCTATGGATCTGAGCAGCGATGAGGCTGTGACCATGATGCAGCCCCTAACTGCGCCGCATGCTCGTATGAGCCTCACCGCGGCGCGATTGCTCAATACGCGCGCCTTGATATTGCATGTGACCGGCGAGGAGAAGCTGAGTCTGCTCAATGGGGTCAGCGGCGGGGTCGATGTGATGCAATATCCGGTGGGGTTGTTCTTGGCGCAGAACGCGCCTGCAACCGAGGTGTTTTGGGCGCCATGATAGGACCCGGCTAGGGCGCAGCGCTAAATTTACGCGTTGTTTTTTGGGTTGACGTTCGATGATTGATGCGCGCTTTCTGGCGCCGCAATGATAAATAGTGGCGCGCCGTTAAAGCCGGGTGTTGGTCTGTCGGCTGATAGCGGTGCTCAAGCAGGCGCCTGCCTTGCGCGGATCCGCGATGATATCGCCGCTTGGTTTGGGGTGCTGCGAGGTGTGCGGGTTTTGATTCGCCGGCAGATTAAGCGCTGGGTTGGAGCCCGAGGCCATGGCTTGATGCTCACTGCAGGGATCTCCGCTGTACCGGGCGTTCTTTAGATGAGCCCTGGCTGTGACATGGGATGCCCAGATACCCCATCATCCGAGATACTAACGGTTAAGGCGCTCGCCTGATTAATTTAGGCGACTGCCGTCCTAAATGGGGATTCAGATATCTTGCTTTACGCTGTCGAATCGCGTCGAGGCTAAGCTTGCCTTAATGCGCGCTAAGTGCGGCAGGTGGGCCTGGCCCTGTCTTAGCGTGACGCCGGTTGCAATGACATCCAAAAGCGTTAACTGCGCCAGTCGGGATGTCATGGGTAGGTATTCATCGGTGTCCTCGCCGACATCGAGCGTGATCGCAAGGTCGCTTGCACGGGCTAGGGGCGACGCGGGTGCTGTGATGCTGATGACGGTGGCAAGCGAGTCGCGCGCAAGGCGCGCTGTTTCAACAAGCCCAATGGTGCGCCCAGTGTAGGAGATGATGACGAATAAATCGCCCGGTTTTGAAGCGGCAGCCAGCATGCGTTGCATCAGCGGGTCTTGATGTGCTGAGACGGGGGTGTTGAATCTGAAAAACTTGAACTCAGCGTCTTGGGCTACCGGTCCTGAATTGCCTTGACCAAAAAAATAGATGCGCTTCGAGGCCACGACTTCGTCAATCACGTGATGGATGAGTTTCGGGTCGATGCTATCTCGGATTTTTTCAAGGGCATGGATGCTGGCGTTGAAAATTTTAGGGGTGAACGTTGGGGCGGTATCGTCTTCGGCAACAGCGCTGTTGATGAACCGTGCGCCGGATGCCAAGGACAACGCGAGCTTTAATTTGAAATCTGGAAACCCGGTAGCGCCGAGGCGTTTACAAAACCGATTGACGGTGGGCTCGCTTACCGCGGCGGACTGCGCCAAGCGCGCAATCGATGATCGGGTCGTCAACTCTGGATTGGCAAGAATCGCATTGGCAACCTTTTGCTCGGCCTTGCTGAAGGCTTGTGTGGGTTGGGCCAGATGGGATAGCAGGTTTTGGGGTGTTGTCATGGCTGGGCTCAAAATAGTCAAGGTGTGGGGTTCGAGTCAACAAATCAAATTATGTAACCCGACAACATAATAAGCCAATTAATGCCCACTGAGCGGTGTTAATCGTCCTTAAATCGCATTTATGTAATTAAATTAGGTAATTTTCACTAAATATTTGTAATAATTCCTTTAAAATGTATTTTTATTACATATTTATCGTATGACATTGCAACGGGTTACGAGGTGGCGGTCGATAAGAGTCCTCGACGTCGAAGGTTAGGCAGTCAGTTTTAGGAGTCAGTCAATGATATTAAGAATCGCGATTAATGGTTATGGCCGAATTGGCCGCAATATTGTTCGAGCGCTGTACGAAAATCCCCGCTATGAAAGCAGTATTGAGATTGTTGCCATTAACGATTTGGCCAGCTTTGAGGCGATGGCGCACTTGACACAGTTTGACTCGACCCACGGGCGGTTTGACCGCCAGGTTGTTCTCCAAGGGGATAAGCTCTGTATCAATGAGGATCAAATCCAGTTGTTGTCGATTGCAGACCCGACGATGCTGCCGTGGCGCGCCCTTGCGGTTGATGTGGTGCTCGAATGTAGTGGCGCCTTATTGTCCCGCGCTCAAGCTGAGCAGCATCTGCAGGCCGGCGCGGGTCGGGTACTGGTCTCGGCGCCAGGCAAGGATCTGGACGCGACGCTGGTTTATGGTGTGAATGAGCAGATGCTCAAACCCGAGCACCGGTTAATCTCCAATGCGTCGTGTACAACCAATTGTCTCGCGCCTCTGTGTCAAACGCTTGACGCAGCATTTGGCATTGAGAGCGGGTTAATGACGACGATCCATGCCTATACCTCGGATCAGCGTTTGAACGATGCGCTGCATGATGATTTGTATCGAGCCCGAGCTGCGGCGCAATCCATGATTCCAACCAAAACAGGGGCCGCGGTTGCCATTGGGGAAGTCTTGCCGCAATTGGTGGGTCGGTTGGATGGGCTGGCGGTAAGAGTGCCAACGTTGAATGTGTCGCTTGTTGACTTAACCTTTACGGCTCAGCAGGCGGTAACGGCGCCGGAGGTTAACGATCTGATGCGACAAGCCGCAGAGAATGATCAAAAAGGGGTTTTGGCGTACAACGATCAACCCTTGGTTTCGGTCGACTTCAACCATTCACCATTTTCGTGCAACTTTGATGGCAATCATACCCGCGTTATGGGGCGATTGGTCAAGGTGCTCGCTTGGTATGATAACGAGTGGGGCTTTTCGAATCGTATGCTTGATCAAGCGCTGGTGATGGGGCAGGCAGAACGCCTCGTGGTTGCAGCCTGATCCTGAGGGCGCAATACACAATTTAAGAACAGGAAACCGAATCAATGGGTTCAAAGCAATGGGTTATAGCAGGCCTTGTGGGATTGTGCGCCCAAGTGGTCACGTTGCTCGGTTTCTCCGGCGCAGCGATGGCTGCGGTTGACGGATCCCGGCCCCCGCCCTCGGCCCTGCAAGGGGTCGTCTCGCTGAACGTTGGCGGCAAAGCCTATGTTGCCAGCGATGGGCGGCATTTTAGCGGTGATGATTGCGCTGTCGAGCAGCCAGACAGCGCGTGCGCAAACATGGCGTCCATCAAGGGCACTCAGCACATCCCGCTCTATCAATCCTACCGGCTTGGCGAGCAAACCTATGACTTTGAAGTGCCAGACGGCGACTATGCGGTCACGTTGCACTTCGCTGAGCCCTTTGATCAAGCTGTTGGGTCGCGCGTATTTGATGTGCGGATTCAAGGTCAGCCGATCTTTCAGCAGCTCGATGTGCGCGCAAATCGAGATGGGCATCATCAGGCCGCATTATCCCGAACTGTCGATCATATTGCTGTCAGTGATGGTCAGCTTGAGGTTGAGCTCAAAGCGGTGGAGGGTGCGCCGATTCTCAGTGCGATCGAGGCATTTCAAAAGGTTCCCTTGCCGGACACGGCAGGCCGGCTTATTTGGTCGGATGAGTTTGACGACGCACCCAAAGGTGGCCGTCAGGCACCGCGTTCAGACCGCTGGGTAATCGATATTTGGCCTGCTCGGAAAGTCAATGATGAAGATCAGGCCTATACCGGACGCGCCAAAAATGTCCGAGTTGAATCGGGTGTTTTGATTCTTGAGGCGCATCAGGAGGCCTACCAGGGCGCGAACTACACCGCCGCACGGGTTCATACCAAAGGCTTACTGGATCTGCAGTATGGGCAGATTGAGGTACGGGCTAAGTTGCCCCGAGGTCAGGGCACTTGGCCCGCGATTTGGATGCTGCCGTCTAATCCTTTTAAGTTTGCCACGACCTGTGATGCCTCGGTGCCGGAATGGCAGGGCAATGCTGACTGCGATGCTTGGCCCAATAGCGGCGAAATCGACATCATGGAACATGTCGGGTTTGATCCGGGTGTCGTACACGGCACAGTCCATACCAAAGCCTATTATTGGGCAAACTGGAATCAACACAAAGGCAGTATTGTTTTGCCTGATTTTGATCAATTTCACCGCTATCAATTGATTTGGACGGCGGATCAAATCACCTGGTTGGTCGATGATATCCCCTACTTTAGTTATGTCCGCGAATCGCAGGATTGGGCGGCGTGGCCTTTTTCTGAGCCCTTTCATTTGATTTTAAACCTGGCTATGGGTGGCAACTGGGGGCGAGCTGGTGGGCCAATCGACAATCGCGCGTTGCCTGCTCGAATGGAAGTGGATTATGTGCGGGTGTACGCACTTGAGCCGGACGCTGCAATGCCCCCGGATTCCGAATGAGCTCGGTTTGACTGGGCGCAAATTGCCAGCTTTACCGATGCCCCCCGGGCAGGTGAATAGCGCCGGCTTAGATTAAGGCAGCGGTCCCGAAAAAGGCGGGGCCGAGGCGAGGGGCGCTCAGGGTTTTTCGGTGCAGGCGCGCTGTTTTCGGGGTCTTAGGGGCGATTCTGGCATTTCCGAGCTAGCCTTTCCGTCTCACCGCATATATCTCCCTATTCACCGTTTTAGGCTGGAGGTGGTCCTGTGCCGCGCAGAGAATGTGAGGGTTAAAAATCTATGGAACGATCTGGGCGATCGTATACAACTTAGCTAGGGGAAGACATGCAACAGGAAACTAAAGTCAATTCGTGGGGTCGGGTTGCTCACTTAGGCAAGAAAAATGGTGTTGCCTCAGCGCTCGCGCTGGCCGGCGTTCTGTTGCTGTCAGCCTGTGGAGGGAGTTCAAGCCAGATTACCAAAAACGATCTTCCTGATCCGGGTTTGGATGGTGTTGCGCCAACTCTAACGGCGGTTTCCATCAAGCAGGCAAAAGAGAAGGTCGGATCCAAGACCGGGATTGCTAAGCTGGGGCAAAGCGTCTCATTAAGTTTTACCGCGAGCGAAGGGCTTTTGACGCCAGTGGTCCTGATTAATGGCCAAGCCGCGACCGTTCAAGGCAGTATTCAAAATTGGTCTGCAAAGCGGGAAATGAATGATGCTGATGTGGATGGCGTCGTCTCTTTTGAGATCAATTACCAAGATGTGAGTGGTGAAACGGGTCAGTCTGTATCTGAATCAACAGATGGCAGTGCCGTAGAATACTGCGTCGAGGGATGTGCCGATCCAAATGACAATCCTTTGGTTGGTGATTGGCGATTGGCCGGCGCAGGATCCTTTAGAGTGGGCCCTTCTCCGTTAGACGGCGGATGGTACAGTGTGAGTGCATCCGATGTCGTGACGCGAGCTTGCCAGTTCGATGATGTGTTTAGATTCAATGCGGACGGCTCTTTTGAAAATATTCTTCAGGACGACACGTGGTTGGAAAGTTGGCAGGGAGGGGGTGACGACGGCACTTGCGGTCTGCCTGTTTCGCCACACGATGGCTCATCAACCGCATTTTGGGATTACGATGATGTCGCAGGCACGTTAACAATTCAGGGATCGGGAGCGCATTTAGGGTTAGCCAAGGTCGTCAACGACGGGGAACTTCCGAGCGTTGGGGTACCAGAGTCCGTAACGTATTCCGTTGAAACGCTTTCGGCAAGCGGCACCGATTTGGTTGTTGTGATCGAAGCGGGTGCTGGCGTGTTTTGGACTTTTGAATTTAGAAAAGCACAATCTAGACCGCCGATTGTAGGAAGTTGGAAGCTTGCAGGTGAGGGCTCCTTTAGGGTTGGTCCGGCGCCACTCGATGGTGGCTGGTTTAACCCGGATGCGGCGATTATCGCAGCCCGCGATTGCCTGATGGATGATGTGTTTTATTTCGGTGAAGACGGCTCTTTCTCAAATCTTCAAGGCGGCTCGACTTTTCTAGAAGGCTGGCAGAATGGGGGCGCTGATGAGGCCTGTGGCGTGCCGGTTGCACCGCACGATGGCAGCGCTAAGGGTTTTTACGCGTTGGATGAAGCTGCTGGTACCCTAACCATAGAGGGCAAGGGTGCACATCTTGGCCTGCCAAAGGCCGTTAATACAGGTGAGGTCAATAACGGCGCTGCGATTCCAGACCGGCTTGTGTACACCGTTGAAGTCCTTGGCGCCAATGGTGCTTCCATGACGGTTTATATCGAATCGGGCGCAGGCGTATTTTGGACCTTCGATTTCGTTAAAGTCAGCGATTCGCCCATCGTTGGTAGTTGGAAATTAGCGGGAGAAGGCTCTTTTAGAGTGGGACCTGCGGCGCTCGATGGCGGTTGGTTTAACCCGGATGCGGACGTGATAGCAGCGCGTGGTTGTTTAATGGATGATGTCTTTTTCTTTGGCGCCGATGGCACTTTCGCCAATGTTCAGGGAGGCTCTACGTTCCTCGAAACTTGGCAAGGTGTTGATGTAGATGCTTGCGGCGCACCGGTTACGCCGCATGACGGCAGCGTCGCGGCAACCTACGCCTATGATGCGGCGGCGGGTACCTTGACCATCGACGGCAAAGGCGCGCATGTCGGTATACCGAAAGCCGTGAATACGGGTGAAATCAATAATGGTGCACCGATTCCGGACTCGCTAGTCTATACGGTCGATACCTTGACGGGCGATGGGTCTGCCATGACCGTTTATATCGAATCTGGAGCCGGTGTGTTCTGGACATTTGATCTAGTGAAAGTCAGCGACGCCCCGATCGTAGGGAGTTGGAAACTAGCCGGTGAGGGCTCCTTTAGAGTAGGACCTGCGGCGCTTGACGGCGGTTGGTTTAGTCCGGATGCCGACGTGGTAGCGGCGCGTGGTTGCTTAATGGATGACGTCTTTTTCTTTGGCGCGGATGGCACTTTCGCCAATGTCCAGGGTGGCTCGACCTTCCTCGAAACATGGCAAGGTGTTGATGCTGACGCGTGTGGTGCGCCGGTCGCGCCGCATGATGGCAGTGTCGATGCGACTTATGTCTATAATGCAGATGCAGGCACTTTGACCATCAGTGGTAAGGGCGCGCACGTTGGAATTCCCAAAGCAGTCAACACTGGCGAGATCAACAATGGCGCCGCGATCCCGGATGAGCTGACCTATGTGGTTGAGGCCTTACCGAGTGATGGTTCCGCTATTACGGTTTATATTGAGTCAGGTAGCGGTGTATTTTGGACCTTTGATTTAGTGAAGTAGGGCCTAATAGGTCAATAAAAAAGCGGCTTTAAGCCGCTTTTTTATTGCCTGTAGTTTAGTGTTTATGCAGAAGCGGTTAAGAGCCCGTGAGATGCCCAGCGGGCAAGGTGCGCAAGCGAAGGTGTGCAAGGGGGCAAGATGACCAAGCGGGCTAGCCCTTGATTTAGGTTAAGGCGATAAGTAAGCGGATAAAAAGTCTTGATGGCTCGGCAGCACTTTGACCATCGCCTCAACCCGGCTTCGCTGGGTGTTTAAAAACGCTTTCAGTTCAGCGTCCGGCATCATGTCGACAATGTGATGATAACGCTTGGGCCGCAATCCTTGACCGAGCATGACTTGCGTCCAACTGTTCTCGCCAAATACATCGCCTTGGGCTTGGAAAACGCGCCCAGTTTCTTGAAACAGATCTAAGCGATGACGCAGTGTGTCTGGAATTCGCAGGTTGGCCATATCACGCCAGAAAGGATCACGGGTTCGATCATTGCGATGGTAGTGCAAGATAATGAAGTCTCTCACGAACTCAACTTCTGCCCGCATCTGGTTGTTGAACTCTTGGATATCCGATGCGCTCGTTTGCTGATGGGGGTACATCTGCATCAACCTTATAATGGCGCGCATTATGAGGTGAATGCTGGTGGATTCCAGTGGCTCAATAAAGCTTGCGGATAATCCGATTGCGACGCAATTCTTAACCCAATGCGCTTGTCTTTGGCCCGTCTGAAATTTGATCAGTCTTGGATCGGTGCGTTCTTCACCCGTTATATTTTGACGCAACCTGTGAAGGGCTTCGTCCTCTGAGTAGTGTTGGCTGCTGAACACGAGGCCATTGCCAACTCGGTGTTGGAGTGGGATCTGCCACTGCCAGCCAGCCGAATGCGCGATCGAACGCGTATAGGGCCTGGGCGGCCGGGTACTTTGCGTCTGAACGGCGATGGCCCGGTCGCAGGGGAGCCAATCGCCGTAATCGTCAAAGCCCACACCGAGCGTCTTGTCGATGAGCAAACCATAAAATCCGCTGCAATCAATAAAGAGATCGCCCGAGATCGTATCGCCATTAGCAAGTACGACGGATGCAATGTCCCCGTTGTCTTGTTGTAAGACGTCAACGATTCTGCCTTCAATACGGCTTGCACCATTGGCTTCAGCGATTTCACGAAGAAACCGTGCGTAACCCGATGCATCCATGTGATAAGCATAGTTAAGGGCTGCCGGTTTTAGAAACCCAAATTTTTCCGCCTGTGCCGCGACGAGTTCAGGGGCATACTGGCCGTAATCTGGATCGCCAAAGCCCAACTGTTGCCCTTTGAGCCAAAAATGCTGAAAGCCGGCCGCCCAACAACCTTCACCCGTATAGCCAAAGGAGTGGAAGTATTGGTGGCCCTCTTTTTGCCAATTTTCAAATTGAATGCCGAGCTTGATGGTGCCCTGAGTCGCTTTTAAAAAGGCAGCTTCATCGATCTTCAACAATCGGTGCAAGGTCATGAGGGTCGGGATCGTGGCTTCACCAACGCCGACGGTGCCGATCTCTTCGGATTCAACAAGGCGAACGTTGAGGGTCTTTCCCAACAGCTTTGAAAGGGCTGCAGCGGCCATCCAGCCGGCGGTGCCGCCGCCGACGATGACGACATTGGATT
>ENA-ORDA01002044-ORDA01002044.1-marine-metagenome-genome-assembly--contig:-NODE-2044-length-15875-cov-4.000696_pt1 | contig 15875 bp, 16 predicted proteins | sample MGYA00237778_ERZ508506 | MGnify/ENA primary metagenome ERZ508506 (study PRJEB26177, sample SAMN06267891) | marine metagenome | isolation source: Monterey Bay, California, USA | place: Pacific...
ATTTTATTGAGGACATGAAAAAAGTGTTCCCAACATTAAAAGACGATTGGGGTATTTATGTACCTGAAGTAAAATATCTATCACCTGAGCCACTTGTCGATTATACCAATTTAGCACTCACTAAGTATCCTAACGTACACTTCGTAGGCGATGCTTTATCAGCTAGAGGTATAACGGTAAGTGGTGCACAAGGGACTTATGTTGCAGAATCACTTTTGGAGAATTAAAATAAATTTCGTATATTGATAACAAATAAAAATTATGGCAAAATCAGAAAAAACACCGTTTCCACAAAGTAAAAAATTAAAAAAAGCAGATGGTACTATCGCTTATGTATGGGATAATAAACTCCATAATTGGGAAGGACCTGCTTTAATTCCTGAAGGTAAAGAAAAATTAGGAGAATATCATTTATATGGTATTAAACATACTAAAGAGGAATGGAATGAAGCAAGACAACAAAGAGAAGGATTACCTTATTATAAAAATCAATCAATGAAAGCACACCTTTCAGATTATAGAAACTAAGATATGAAAATAGGTTTATGTGGTACAATGAGTGTAGGTAAAACTACATTAGTAAATGCTTTGAAAGAAACAAAGCAATTTAAAGATTATACGTTTAGAACAGAACGTTCTAAATTCTTAATGGAACAAGGCATTCCCCTTAATACAGATTCAACATTAAAAGGTCAAACTATATTTCTAGCTGAACGTTGTGCCGAATTAATCCAAACAGATATCATTACAGATAGAACAGTTCTTGATGTTATGGCATTTACTTTAAATGCAAAATCAATACCCCCCCAGGATAAAGAAGCATTTGAAACATATGCTAGTGAATTTGTTAGAGAATATGATTATATTTTTTACATATCTCCTCTTGGGATAGAAATTGAAGATAATGGGGTTCGCGAGACAGATGAACATTATAGAGATTTAATTGATTTTACTATTACAACTCTTATTAAAAGACATGGTCATAAAGCAGGTAAATTAGAAAAAATATCTGGATCTACAGAGGAACGTATTCAGCAGATATTGAATATTACAGGCCTTTAACATATTTATAATAAAATCTAATTAACATAAATATAATGAAAAAATCTGAATTAGCAGCTTTTATTAGGGAAGAAATTAAATCCACTCTTACAGCTGAAGATACACAACAAGATATTAAGGATACTGAAGAACTAACTAAGGCAACAGCTGAATTAGCTAAAGCAAAAAAGGAAGCTGGTATCGAAGAAGGAGCAATAGACCCAGCTGAATACGGTGATATAGGTAAAGGATACTTATTGGGTTTTAATAAACCACATAGTTTAAATGATGATGATTTAGAAACTCTTGGACGTAAAATTGTAAAACAATTATATAAGGGTGATTTTAAAGCTGCTAAAGCTAAATTTATAAAAGAAGATTTAAGAGAAGATGAAGATAAAGAACCATCTAAATCAGATCTTAAAAAAACAAAAGGTTTAGCTAAAGCAAAAGAAGAACTTGCTCAGTTAACTAAACAAATGAAAGCTTTAGCTCGTAAGTATAAAGAATCTGAAGGTGAAGAAAAAGAAAAATTAGTAGCTGACCTTAAGAAAAAAACTAAGCTTAAGAAAGAATTAGAAGCTATCATAGACAAATAAAATAATGTGGTTAAAAAAGAATCTTAACCTTTTAGTTATAATAGGAGCTTGTATCATAGTTTTTGTATTTTTCAATAAAAAAGAAGACTATGTAGACCTCTATAATGATAAAATAAGGGCATTAGAGCAAAAAGTTGATTCGTTACATAATGAAAATGATGAGTTAACTTTTAAAATTGATACATTAAATGTACAAATAAATAAATTAGATCAAGAACTCGATCTTAAAGACAACAGAATAAATAATCTACGATATGAAATTAGTACTAAAGTTGATGCTGTTGATAACTTTAATGACGACGAGCTTGAAAGGTTTTTCACAGAGCGCTACAGACAGTACCTCGATTCAATTAAAAAAACCAATAGCACGTCTAGTAATTAAAGATCTTATCAAAGGAGACGGAGCTAAAAGTGAATTAGCTTTAACATTAGGTAAAATTAAAATCTTAGAACAAAAAATAATTCTAAAAGATAGTGTTATTTTTAACTTAAATTCTAAAATATCAAACTTTAATTCAATCCTATTTACAAAAACTGATCAATTAGCTTTATCCCAAGAATTATCCAAAAAACTACAAACTGATTTAAAAAAGCAAAAATTTAAAAATAAATTAACCGTTGGGGCTGGTATAGTAGGTATTGTGGCCGCGGTTTTATTAGTAAAATAATATGTCTGATTTAAAAAAAGTAATACGCCAAGAATATTTAAAATGTGCTAAAGATCCTGTACATTTTATGCGTAAATACTGTTATATACAGCACCCACAAAGAGGACGTATACCATTTAATCTATACCCATTTCAAGAAAAAGTATTAACGTTATTCCAAAATAATGATTATAGTGCTATATTAAAATCTAGACAGTTAGGTATTTCTACTTTAGCTTCTGGTTATTCTTTATGGTTAATGACATTTCATAAGGATCGAAATGTATTAGCATTAGCAACAACACAAGCAACAGCTCGTAACTTAGTTACAAAAGTACAATTCATGTGGGAAAATTTACCCTCATGGCTTAAAGTAGATGCAGTTGAAAATAACAAATTATCCCTCAGATTAACTAACGGTTCAAAAATACAAGCAAAATCATCTAATGCCGATGCCGCACGTTCGGAAGCAGTATCATTATTGATAATTGATGAAGCTGCCTTTATTGATAACATTGCTGAGACATGGGCTTCTGCACAACAAACACTAGCAACAGGTGGTGGTGCTATTGTATTATCCACACCTTATGGTACAGGTAACTGGTTCCACCAAACATGGGTTAAAGCTGAAAATGGTGAAAATGATTTTTTACCAATTAAATTACCTTGGTATGTACACCCAGAAAGAGATCAAGCTTGGAGAGATGCCCAAGACGCTTTACTAGGTGACCCTAGATTAGCAGCACAAGAATGTGATTGTGATTTTAGCACTTCAGGTGATATTGTATTTTACAATGAATACCTAGAATATTATGAAAAATCTTTTATAAAAGAACCTTTAGAAAGGAGAGGTGCTGATCAAAATTTATGGGTTTGGGAATCTCCTGATTATTCAAGAGACTATATTGTAGTAGCTGATGTATCTAGGGGGGATGGTAAGGATTATTCAGCATGTCATGTAATTGACGTAGCAAATAATGTGCAAGTAGCAGAATATAAGGGTCAGATTAGTACTAAAGATTATGGCCATTTATTAGTTGGGTTAGCAACTGAATATAATGAAGCAATGTTAGTAATAGAAAATGCTAATATTGGTTGGGCAACAATACAAGTAGCTATAGATAGACAATACCCTAATCTTTATTATTCACAACGGAGTGACTCCCCAAATGCTGATTCGTATTTTGACAAATATCAAGACCACTCCAAAATGGTAGCTGGTTTTACAATGTCATCTAGAACAAGACCTATGGTAATAGGTAAATTTCAAGAGTACATTAGTGATAAAGGAGTAACAATTCAATCTAGAAGGTTAGTAGAAGAAATGAAAGTGTTTATTTGGAAAAATGGTAGAGCAGAAGCACAGACGGGTTATAACGATGATTTAGTTATGTCATTCGGAATTGCGATGTACATTAGAGATACAGCACTAAAATTAAGACAACGTGGTTTGGATGCAACCCGTAATGCATTGAATAATATAACAGTAAATAGAACAAAATACCAAGGAGGTTACTTTTCTAGTGGGGCTGATAATCCTTACCATATTGACACACAAAATGGTGAAAAAGAGGATATTAGCTGGCTTTTTAGGTAATATTTATAACAATAACTATATATAATGGCAGATAAAAGCTTATTTAGTAGACTACAAAGATTATTTTCAACCGACGTAATTATAAGAAACGTTGGTGGTGATCAAGTCAAAGTAATGGATAGTAGTACAATCCAACAAAACGGAGAAATCCAAACTAACTCCTTAATAGATAGATATAATAGGTTGTATTCAACAAACCCCTCTTCTTTATACGGGGCACAATTTAACTTCAACTATCAATATCTTAGACCCCAACTATATTCAGAATATGATGTAATGGATCAAGATGCAATTATCGCTTCTGCCTTAGATATTATAGCTGATGAATGTACCTTAAAAAATGACATGGGTGAAGTATTATCTATTCGTTCATCAAATGACGCTGTCCAAAAAATACTTTATAATTTATTTTATGATGTACTAAATATAGAATTTAATCTTTGGGCTTGGATCCGCCAAATGGCAAAATATGGTGATTTTTTCTTAAAACTAGAAATTGCTGAAAAATTTGGAGTATATAATGTTATACCTTATACCGCCTACCATATTAGTAGAGAAGAAGGTTTCAACCCACAAAACACTTCTGATGTAAGATTTAGATATGACCCTAATGGTTTAGTAAACCCAAGTTCAGGGATGTATTCAACCCCAAATAATAAATCTCAAACTGAAAACGGTATTTTCTTTGACAATTATGAAATGGCTCACTTTAGATTAATTGGTGATACTAATTATCTTCCTTATGGTCGTTCATATATTGAACCTGCTAGAAAATTGTTTAAACAATACACATTAATGGAGGATGCGATGCTAATTCATAGAATTTCCCGCGCCCCAGAAAAACGTATTTTTTATATGAATGTAGGTTCTATTCCACCTAATGAAATAGATGCATTTATGCAGAAAACTATTTCAAATATGAAACGTACTCCTCATATAGATCAAAAAACAGGTGAGTATAATTTAAAATATAACATGCAAAACATGATGGAGGATTTTTATATCCCCGTTCGTGGAAATGATACAACTACTAAAATAGATACTACTAAAGGTTTAGATTATGATGGTATCCAAGATGTTGAATATTTAAGAGATAAATTATTTGCGGCTTTAAAAGTACCAAAAGCATTCTTAGGATATGATGAAAATATAGAAGGAAAAGCAACTTTAGCAGCAGAAGATATTCGTTTTGCACGTACCATTGAACGTCTCCAACGTATTTTAGTATCTGAATTAAATAAAATAGCACTAGTCCATTTATATTCTCAGGGGTATAGAGATGAGGCATTAACTAACTTTGAGTTGTCAATGCAAACACCATCTATTATATTTGAGCAAGAAAAAATTGAGTTAATGAAGTCTAAAACTGAATTAGCTACGGCATTATTAGAAAATAACCTATTACCCACAGATTGGATATATGACAACATCTTCCATCTATCAGAAGACCAATATGATGAATATAGAGATTTAAATAGAGAAGATGCTAAACGTAAGTTTAGATTAGCTCAAATAGAAGCAGAAGGTAATGATCCTGTGGAAACAGGTAAATCTTATGGAACACCTCATGATCTAGCTTCATTATATGGTAAAGGAAGAATGCAATCAGACCCAGGTAATGTTCCTCAGGGATATAATACAGATGCTGATTTAGGTCGCCCAAAAGATTCAATATCTAACCACGGAAAGCAAAGTAGTAACTTTGGTAAAGATCCATTAGGAACTAAACGTATGAAAGATACTGATAAAAATGATTCATCAAATAGCAGAACAGATACAAATAAATCAGGTTTAGCTTTAGAAAATGCTCAAGTATCTTATTTGAAAAATAAAGATATCTTCAAGAAAATGAATGAAAAAGTGTTAATCTTTGAGCAAGATAAAGATGACACTACACTATTAGATGAAAACCAATTGAAGAAGTAAATATCTTCACATATTTATAAATAAATATATTTTTGATGAAAATAAAACACTCCAAGTACAAAAACACAGGTATCCTGTTTGAATTGTTAGTGCGTCAAATAACCGCAGATACCTTAAAAGGTGGAGATTCCCCAGCTATTGGTATACTTAAAGAATATTTCGTTAAAACCTCTTTAGGTCGAGAATATAAGTTATATGAATCCGTATTGAAATCCAACGTTTTAAATGAAGGCAAGGCTAATATTATAATTAGTACTATACTTGAATCTTCTAAAGGGTTCAATCGTACTTCTTTAAGAAAACAAAAATATAATTTAATTAATGAAATTAAAAAACATTACAACTTAGATGTTTTCTTTGGTTCTAAAATTAAAAATTATAAGGAACTAGCAGCATTGTATACCCTAATTGAAGGTCATAACATAGAGGCTAACAACAATATTGATCAAGTAATAGATAATAAAATAACTATCTTAGAGTACTTAACTAAACAAGAAATTAGTACTAAAGAAGTTAAAGAAGATGTTCTTAAAGAATTTTCTACTTATGATAAAGATCTAAGAATACTTACATATAAGGTTCTTTTGGAGAAATTTAATAGTAAATATGATAATTTATCTGTTGAACAAAAACAAGTACTTAAAGAATTTATTAACTCTGTAGACTCAGCTCCTGGGTTAAGAGACTTTTACAATAATAAAATAGATGAATTAAAATCTACTTTAAACGAAGAAGCTAAAAATATTAAAGATAAAGCCACTCAAATAAAAATTACAGAAGTAGCAAAATATTTAGTTGAGTTAAATAAAAATACAAAAGTTAATAATGATAACTTAGTTGATCTACTCCAATATTTTGAACTAGTTAAAGAAATAAAATTATCAAATGGCTTATAAATATAAACTTAAGGAAATAGAGGTAGGAGATACAAAAGTAAGTGGGGGTGTTAAATCTGTAGTTACAGATAAAGATCCTACTACTGGTGCTATATCTTGGTCTATTGATTATGTTCCAAATTTAACTAAATTAGTTGAGGATGTTGATGAATTAACAAAAACAGCTAAAGGAGTATATCAAAAAGTAAAAGATGATAAAAAGTTTTTAGATATATATGAACAAGCTAGATCTTTAAGAAACACCATTAGAACTCACGTTAGAAATAACTACCCAGAAGAATATAAAAAAGCAATGAATGAAGAAGAAGTGGGAGAAGCTACGGGTGTTAATGGGGATATAATAGATTTAAACCCAAGTAATAAAACTAAATTATCTAATTATGTTAAATTACCCCACCATTTAGCAGCAGCAATTTTAGATATTGCCGATGAAATGATGGAGAAGGAAGCGGATACAATTAAATCCCAACCTCAAATTAAACAAGCTATTGCTCTTTTAAAAAAAGCTGCTGAAAAAGCTATGACAGGAGAAAAAGAAGTTGAAGAAATATCTACCTCAGGGGCTTCTGGTGCATATAATACACCATACGCTTTTAAAAAAACTGGGAAAGATGGAGTAAAAGATAACATATATGTTAAAAAGTTTGGATACAAATTAGTACCCAAGAATAAGAAATAAATAAATTTTAATATGTATAAGTATAGAATAAAAGAACAAGATGAAAACGCCTCTTCATATCAAGAAAGCCGAATTAAGGCCTTTGATAGCTTGGAAGCTAGACTAGATAGTATAAAAAAATTATTAAGACAAGCAAAAATAGAAACTATAAAATCATACAGAGAACAACCTAATACTTTTGCTGTAATAAAACCTACAGATATAATAGGGGATTACATAACGGATATTGAAACATTACTAAAATAAGAATAATGAAAAAATCAGAACAATTATTTAAGGAGTTAATTAACGAAAATTATATTGACCTTAAACCTATTAATAAAATAGAAGCAACTCCAAAAACTTCATATGAAACTAAATTTGCTGAATTTTTAGCAGAAGAAGCTAAAAAGAAAAAAGTAGATAAGAAAGTAGAAAAAGTTGCTGAAAGTAACTTTGATTACAAAGATGTTAAAAATTTAGACAACCAAATAGGACAGGAAGTACTTAATGGTATCTATTTTGAATGCAAACAAAACCCAGATAAATCTCTAGAAGAAGTTAGAGAAATAGTATCTAAAAACTTAGCTAAAGATGGTTTACATTATGTAAATAATGCTATGTTTGGGATAGAAGGTTTAAAAGCTGAAACAATGAAAAACGAAGAAGTTTCAGGTAAACATGCTGCTAGTGGATACTCAGATAAAGTAAAAGAAGTAGTAAAAGAATCTTTAATGGGTTCGCCAACCTCTATAGTAAAAGAAGAAGAAGTAGAAGAAGAAAAAGAAGCTCCAATACCACCAAAAGCTAAAAAAATAAAAAAAGAAACAATTGATTCAAAATTAGCTGAAATTGGTAAAGAAGCAGAAGCTGTAAAACTAGAAGCTCAATTAGATTTCTTACATGATCATATTGCTGAAAAAGTAGATAGAGTTAATTCAATTTCAGAAGATGAAAACCTTAGCGAATTAGTTGATAAAGCTAAAATGAAACAAATGCAGAAGGATATCAAAGAATTGGAGAAAAGAAAATCAAAAATGGAAAAAATCTATGAAAAATCTTGTGGTAAAAAATACCAAAAACAAGAAATGGTAGATGAAACAGAAGAAATTTTTGAATCTGAAGAAGATAAAAAATAAAAAATGAGCAGGTCACTATTAATAGAAACAAATACTTTTAAAATTACCCCTACTCAATTAACTGAAAATGTTAATAAGGAAACAGGTAATTTAATGGTTGAAGGAATTTTAGCAACAGCTGAAGTTAAAAATGGCAACGGACGTTACTATTCTAGGGATCTATGGGATAGAGAAATGGCCAAATATGGGGAGATAATTAAAGAAAGAAGATCAATGGGGGAATTAGACCATCCAGAATCTTCAGTAATAAACCTCCAAAATGTATCCCACTTAATATCTGATTTTTGGTGGGAGGGAGATAATGTAATGGGTAAAATAGAAGTTTTACCAACCCCTTCAGGAAATATATTAAAGGAACTAATTAAAGCAGGTGTAACAGTAGGTGTTTCATCTCGTGGGATGGGTTCTTTAGAAGAAAATGGTGGTGTAATGGAAGTACAAGATGATTTCGAATTATTATGTTGGGATTTTGTTTCAACACCATCTAACCCTGGGTCTTACATGCATACCCTAAATGAAGGGAAACAAAATGTTGTATATAATTATACAAATGTTAATAAAGTAGTACATGAAATCCTTTGTTCTAAAGGCTCTTGCCCTATAACATAAAAATATTTCTTCGGACGCTACCGAGGGATTAAAAACATTAGACGCCTTTTTGGCGTCTTTTGTGTTCTTAAAAAGTGTTTACATATGTATACACATAATACACCATCTCTTATATGGTGTCGATAAACAAATTAATTCTATTACGGTTCCTAATAACCGTATTTCACAAATTTAAATTTTGCGATTATGTCAAACAACAGAGATTTGCTCAAAGAAGCAATTGCTGACGCTAAATCGGTTAAAGAAACCGCAATAGCAAATGCTAAAGCTGCTTTAGAAGAAGCATTTACTCCTCATTTGAAATCTATGTTAGCCGCTAAATTAGAAGAAATGGACAAAGACGAAGACATCGACGAAGGATACGATAAGTATGAAGAAGACGATGTTAAAACTGAAGAAGTTTCTGCTGAATTAGATGAAGCTAAAAAAGAAGACAAAGAAGAAGTAAAGGAAGCTGAAGAAGTAGAAGAAGCTAAAAAAGAAGAGATCGAAGAAGAAATTGATCTTGACGAATTACTTGCAGAACTCGAAGAAGGTGAAGAGAAGGACGAAGTTAAAGAATCTGAAGAAATTGAAGAATCTGAAGAAGTAACTGAAGAAGAAGAAGTTGAAGCTGAAGAAGGCGAAGACGAAGAAGCTGAAGGTGAAATGGAAGAAGAAGAAGTTGATCTAGAAGACATGACTGAAGACGATCTTAAATCTTTTATCGAAGATGTAATTAAAGACATGGTAGACGCTGGTGAATTAGAAGCTGGAGAAGAAATGGAAGACGAAATGGAAGCTGATGCTGACATGGAAGGAGATATGGAAATCGAAGTGGAAGATGAAGTAGAGCCTATGATGGAAGAAAAAGAAGAGTTAGAAGAAGATGACGCAGTAAGTAAAAAACTTAAAGATGGTGCTTCATTAGATTCAGCCCCAAGAAAAGTAGGACAATCTACAGTTCAAGAGGATGAAGTTAAAAATGCATTAGCTGAAGTTGAGGAACTTAAAAAGGAACTTAACGAAGTTAATTTACTAAATGCTAAATTGCTTTATACTAACAAAATCTTTAAAGCTAAAAACTTATCAGAAGATAAGAAAGTTAAAGTGTTGAAAGCTTTTGATAAAGCTGAAACCGTAAAAGAAGCAAAAGTTATTTTTGAAACATTAAATGAAGGAATATTAGATTACAGTCAAATATCTGCGTTAACAAGAAGTAGAGAACGAAGCGACGAAAATTTAAGAAATCAGTCAATGTCAGCATACCTAGAAACAGTTGACGAATTAGCTCAGCTGACAGGTAAACAACGAGATGCAGTTAGTGATTCTATAGTAGCAGAATCTCGAAAAGGTCAGACTATAATTAGAGCAGGACAACTTGGTGATCGAGGAGACGAATATGCACAATTTGTAGGTCTTATGAACACAGAGTTTAAAGGACCACTAGGTGACCTTAGTAGTGATATTCTTACAGCAGGATTTGGGTTAACTGACGAAACAAGAAGAATGCAAGGACTGTTTGCTCCTTTTGCAAATGCATTAGAAAAGTTGAGAATTGCATACGAAGATCCTACATCAACTGATGCACAAATAAAAGCATTAGAAGATAATGTTCGTGCTCAAGCTGCCGGTACTCGAGATTCATCAGTAATGCAATTAGGTGTATACAGTACTCTTAATAGTGTTTCTGGAACAATAGCCGAAACAGCAGGATCTATAGGTACATTAGGTGCAAGAATAGACGAATACAGAGATATGATAAGATCTCAAACTGGAGAAGAACTAAGTTCTGCTCAAGCATATGATGCGATACAACAACAGATCAGAGACAGACAACAAAAAGCATTAGTTCTAGCACCTGAAGGTAGTGTAGAAAGAGCAAGACAAGACTTTATAACAAGAACAATTGAGCTTGAGAAAGCCTCAACAGCTATAAGAATAGCTGCCACAGACGCAGCATACGATAAATTATCAAAAGTTATGGGCGATCTTACTGGATTGTTTGGTGATATGTTATCCGGTTTAGGTACGCTAACAGCAGATACTATAACAATGTTTGATTATAAATTAAATGGCTTGCTAGATTTTACTAGTGTTGAATTTGCTAATAGTATTATAGACGCTCAAAATACAGCAGAATCCCTTGGCGATAATGCAGCAACAACGTTATTAACTGAGCTACAATCTAAACTACTAGCTATTGAAGCAGCGGATGCAAATGGAAATAATAACGCTAGGCAAGCTGCAGAATCAGAAATAAGAAGTATAATTCAAGAAATTAATAACCTTAAAGCTAATGATATGGTAATTAATGCTCGGAATGTAGTAGTTAATGACAATGCACCACCGCCAAGTTTAATACCTCAACCTCCTGGTCAAATGTTTGGATCAATGAAAACGCTTGGTAGACTGTTTAACAATTATGGCCAAGAAACAATGCAACCACTACACGGGTTAGAAGCTGTTACTACACCAGCACAAATGGCAGATATTGTTATGAATGCAGCAATGGGCGGAAGAAGCGCACTTGCACAAGACATGGTATCGGAAATAACATCAAGAGGTTTCGACAGCACAGCCAACAATAGTACCGCAAGGATAGATAGTATGTTAAATACAGTTAGCAGCAGACTAAGAGATGTAGTAACAACTGTAGCACAAGATAACAACACTAGCCCGGACACAGTAATAAACGAATTTATGAATCAATTGCCAAAAACACTGAAAACAGCACTAGAAGAAGCAATGGGCTCGTCTTTAAGACCGTCTCTTGAACAGTTAGTCAATATTGGTACACAACACGCAGAAACAAGTAACAAAATACGTAAAGGTTTTAGCGGTATAACAAACGACTATATGAGGAGCATCTAAAGTGTCTTGGAAAAAATATTTTACACCAGTCCCAACTGGAAATAACCCAAATGGATCATACAGTCCAATAAGTGGCAGAGGTGCAGCATCGCAACCAGGGCCAGCACGGTCAAACTATTCAAGTTACTTGCCAGATGTATATGTAGGTTCGCCTAACAGAGTAGAACGCTATGGACAATACAATACTATGGATCATGATAGTGAAGTTAATGCAGCACTAGATATTCTTGCAGAGTTTTGTACACAAGTTAACGATGAAAATAGTACAAACTTTAAATTTAGATTTAATAAAAAAGCAACTAATTCAGAAATAACAATTTTAGGTCAATACTTAAAACAGTGGAATAAACTACAACAGTTTGAAACACGTATGTTCCGTATTTTCCGTAATACATTTAAGTACGGTGATGCATTTTTTGTTAGAGATCCAGAAACTAAACGCTGGTTCTATGTTGACCCAGGTAATGTAGTTAGAATAATTGTTAATGAAAGCGAAGGCAAGAAACCTGAACAGTATATTATTAAAGATTTTAACTTAAACTTCCAAGACGGTGTAGCTACTACTCCATTCCAAACAAATAATAATTTGCACGGCGGAGGCAATCCTAGAACGGGTTATTTCACTGGTAGTGGACAAGGAATGGTCGGCAACGCACCTCAACAGTCTGGTTCGAGATTTGAAATACAAGACGGTGAAACAGCAATTGATGCAGAGCATGTTTTACATTTAAGTTTAAGTGAAGGTTTAGACCAAAATTATCCTTTTGGTAATAGTTTGCTTGAAAGCATTTTTAAAGTATACAAGCAAAAGGAGTTATTAGAAGATGCGATTATTATCTATCGTGTACAAAGAGCTCCAGAGAGAAGAGTATTCTACGTTGATGTGGGCAACATGCCATCACACCTTGCTATGCAATTTGTTGAGCGTGTAAAAACGGAAATTCATCAAAGACGAATCCCATCCAAGACAGGGGGCGGTCAAAATGTCGTAGACAGTAGTTATAACCCTCTCTCAATTAACGAAGATTACTTTTTCCCACAGACAGCAGAAGGCCGCGGCTCAAAAGTGGAAACATTACCTGGTGGTACTAACTTAGGAGAAATTGATGACCTTAGATATTTTACTAATAAGCTCGTACGTGGCTTACGAATCCCTAGTAGCTACTTACCCACAGGCGCTGATGACGGTGCTTCTAGCTTCCAAGACGGAAGAGTAGGTACAGCATACATACAAGAATTAAGATTTAATAATTATTGTGAACGTTTACAAGGATTAATTACTGAACAATTCAATCAAGACTTTAAGCGTTACTTATTAGAAGTTGGTGTTAATATTGATACAGCAATGTTTGATATTGAATTCCAAGAACCACAAAACTTTGCAGCATATAGACAGAGTGAACTTGATAATGCACGTATACCAAGTTTTGGACAAATACAACAAGTACCATTTATAGCAAATCGCTTTGCAATGAAACGTTTCTTAGGTATGAGTCCAGAAGAGATTGCAGAAAACGAACGTATGTGGCGTGAAGAAAATGATGAAATGATAACAACACCAGAAGCAGATGCTCCGGGTGAAATGCGTGGCGCAGGCATTAGTGGCGCAGGCATTAGTGCAGATTTAGACGGAGCGGAGGATATATCATTAGATGGTGAAGAGCCACAAGTAGGCACAGAAGCATCGCCACCTGAAACAACAACAGGGGCTAATGTCGGCGGCGCGGCGGCCGGAACTGACCAAACGATATAAATACTTACATGATACTAAGAGAACTTTTTTATTACGACAAAGAAACACTTGAGCCTACTGAGAATGATCAGTATGATCCTCAGTATGACGATACTATTGTCGACGCTAGTGACACAAGAAAAACTAGACTAACATTACGTCAAATTAATCGAACTAGAAAAGCAGCAGAAGTACATACTAAAGAACAAGCTAACGAGCTTGACTTTGTAAGACAAATGTACGGTATATCGGCACAAGCAGCTGCGATGGCGTAAATGCCTAAGTTAGACAAGTCCCTTTACACTAAATCTCAAATACAAAAATTATTAGCTGAACGCAGATTAGAAAAGCAAGCTAAACCTTTCAATCCTCAACCTATTGACACAACTAAAGAAAGAGATATCTCTTTGTTTGGAACAGCATTTGTGTTAGGCAATGGTACTAGTAGAAAATCAATAGATATTAAGTCTTTAGAACCTCATGGTATGATATACGGGTGTAATGCGTTGTATAGAGAATATGATCCAGACTATCTTGTTGCTGTTGATGTAAAGATGATACTTGAAATATCATCAACCGGATATCAAAATACACATAATGTTTGGACTAATCCAAACAAAGCATATAAAAGTATTAAAAATTTAAACTTATTTCATCCTAGCAAAGGTTGGTCAAGTGGGCCAACAGCATTACACCTAGCAACTAGACATGATTATAATAAAATCTTTATACTAGGATTTGATTACAAAGGTTTAAATGATGGCCGTAATGTAAACAATATATATTCAGATAGCAACAATTATAAAAAATCAACAGATGGCGCAACATACTTTGGTAATTGGTTAAAGCAAACATCAAATATTCTTAAAGAAAATCCAAAAACCACCTTTATTAGAGTAATAGCATCTGATAATTACAAACCAGCAGAACTAAATAAATTTAGTAATATAAAGCACATTACAATTGACGAGTTCAAAAAAATGTACCACATATCATAGGATCTGTGCCGAATGGCGCAATTTTTGCCTATATCTACCTACTTTTCTTTCCCTTGACTAAATACAAATGACAGCCTTACCGTAGGTATTACATTTATTAGGAGAGAATTATGTCAGATATCAAGAAATTTGAAGAAATGCTTGATCGTCTTGTCAATGAAGACAAAGAAGGCGCTCAAGAGCTATTCCACGAGATTGTAGTAGAAAAATCACGTGATATATATGAATCATTATTAGAAAACGATCTAGACGATGATGAAGCGGTTGAAGAAGCAACCGACGAAGAAGTCGAAGAGTCAGATGACGAAGATCTAGACGAAGCTAATGACGAAGAAGTTGAAGAGTCAGATGACGAAGAGTTAGACGAAGACTTTAACTTAGACGAGTTTGAAGTAGAAGCAGACCCAATGGCAGCCATGGGCGGAGACGCAGGCGATGACATGATGGGTGATGTTGAAATGCCAGCACCAGACGCAATGGATGGTGAAGAAGGCGAAGAAGAATTAGAAGACCGTGTTATGGATCTTGAAGATGCACTAGACGACCTTAAAGCAGAATTTGACAAAATGATGTCAGACGAAGATGGCGAAGGCGACGAAGGCGATGACGCAATGGACATGGACATGGACATGGACGCTCCAGCAGATGATGAAGCTGGTGATGAAGATGAAGCAGACGAAGCAATGGCTTTTGAAGCTGACGAAGAAGCTGAAGTTGAAGAAGGAACGCAAGAACCTAAAACAGCTACAGAGCAGATGCGTGAATATGTTGAAAAAGTAGCTCCGGCTAAAATGGGCGACAATGGTGTAAACACTAAGTCATCCGTTGCAAGTAAAAACGACATGGGCGGAACTGCATCAAACTTAGTATCCGGTGGCGAAGCTAAAGGTGGCGATCATGCTGGCTTAGCAGACATTAATGCAAAAGAAGAATCTGCAGGAAATGTTAACGTTCCAGGTGCTAAAGGTGCTACCAAAATGGCTGGCACAAAGGGCCACGGCGCAGAGAAAAAAGGCGCAGGCGAAAGCGGAGCAAATAGTAAAAGCACTATTGGTTCTTAAGGTTAAGGAACTTTAAATGATAAACTTACGAGAGCATCTGACATTCGACCAGGCTAACATAGTCGTTGAGTCTACCGATAACGCCAGTGGGGGCAAAGATCTTTACATGAAAGGTATTT
>ENA-ORDA01002048-ORDA01002048.1-marine-metagenome-genome-assembly--contig:-NODE-2048-length-15855-cov-4.330207_pt1 | contig 15855 bp, 16 predicted proteins | sample MGYA00237778_ERZ508506 | MGnify/ENA primary metagenome ERZ508506 (study PRJEB26177, sample SAMN06267891) | marine metagenome | isolation source: Monterey Bay, California, USA | place: Pacific...
GTTTGAGAACGTTGGTAAGATATCCGCCGTAGCGTTGGAAATTTGGACCATGAGCGACGGTTTAACTTTGGATAACATTTTGATCAGTAAAGACTTCGAGACGGTGGATAAAGCCGCGGAAACGTTCGACTTCGAGGCGAAGAAAGAAGCGAAAGAGAAAGCGCTGAAAGAAGCCGAAGAGAAAGGCGTATCTCATGTGTTCTGTGATGGAGCTCCAGTGGATGTTGTCAAGCACGAATTCACCCTTTCATTAGCCCCTCTAAAAGAACAGAAGGGTCTTGGTGCTATGGATGTAGCAAAAGGGCTGTTAGACAAAGGGTACATGGCTCCTACTGTCTACTTCCCACTAATTGTACCAGAATGTATGATGATTGAACCGACAGAAACTGAATCAAAAGAAGTACTCGATGAATTTGCTAAGAAATTTGTTGAAGTTCTGCAAGAGGATGCGGATGTACTACATAATGCTCCAGTAACCACCAAGGTCAGACGAGTAGACGAGGTTTATGCTGCTCGTAACTTGACACTATCTTATCCGTTCGATGAGTGATGCAAAATACACCTTTTTGACAAAATGATTGAAGGCGTATGCCTCACACCCGTCAATATGGACTGGGTCGAAGTTGAAGTTCCCGGTCCCGGTCCAAAGATGCTTTGGCCAATGGCATGGTCATTATTACCATTAGTCGGTGGGCTTCTGATTATCTTGTTCAAAGATGGCGGCCTTCTGGCAACATTCTTTCTAGCGTTCGGTCTAATGTTGTCACTTATCGCAGTCTGGCTTGGTACTAATGCAATGCCAGGGCGTGTTGACATGCTGGTCTTGCTTGTATCTCCATTTACTGCTTTCATTCTATTTTTCCAGCCCCCTGGTTTCGTTCAAGCAATTTTAGCAATAATGGCATGGACTATCAATTATCGAACCGCAGCAGCATTGTCTGCACTTTCAGGTAAATCATACCGTTGTGATTGGGATCCAAGAGTGCCGCTACCTGACGTTAAAGGAGCGACTTACATGCACAAAAAATGGGCTGCAAGGCCTCTTTTCAGGGTCGGCCCCAACATCGTTAGGGGACTGAGGAGTAATGGCAAAATAATGCTAGAGGCAGATGCGCCAATCACTTTCACATTTAGTGAAGAGTGAGCAAAAGGACTCCCTACTTAATCAGATATATCAAGAGATATGCGCGAGTATCCATTGGACATTAGAGGACTAATCCTTCGACACTTAGAACCAGATACAGAATATCGTTGGATTGCACCCTTTTTGTGGCAGGAGAAGTTCGAAATTGAAGATTATTTGAGTAACAATCAATCAATAAGGAAATACCAAATTCTGACCGAAGTAGATTGTTCGGGCCGTGGAAGAATAGTTCCAAGGGCTGCTGGTATTGCAGCCAGACAGGGAAGACTAACGTTGGCAAATGATTTACTTTCAGCTCATCTACTCGATTACAGAGCAGACTCGGCTTTGGAATCAAGGGCGCTTAATTTACTGAATGATGAAAAAAGAAAAGTCAGAAGACTTCTCAATCGTAATAGAGAATGGCCTCAAGATGTATGGAACTTACAAGATACTCCTGCTTGGATAATACCATCTTTCATTCGTAGATTCAGAACACTGGTGAACAGTCGTCCGGTATCTGTCATCTCAGGAGGGCACATGTTAGCTGCCGGTAATTGGATTTGGCATTACCCAGAAAAGTCACACAGTGTATCTAGTGTTACAATGTATTCTGATCTTAAAACATATGAATTTTCGTAGTTGACTGGTTTTTACTTAGGCTTCGTGAGTGAGCAGTACTGAATATTGCTGCAATTAATATTAGCACTACTTGTAATGCCATGAACCAGAATCCACCAGATGCATTGTACTGAACCGTGACTGTAGCCTCTTCTCCCATAATCGTACATTCAGTACTTCCTTCTCCGTATATGTTCAGCGTACCTCCGCCTTCTACGTCCCCATCCTCACATTCGACATCAGTGTCTGAATCGTCATTCTCTACATCTCCTGCAAATGGATTATAGAATACAGCAAAAAATACTACTTCGACAACCACGAGTAATAGTATAATCCATAGTAGTACAGATGATATATTGATCAGTGGTAAGAAATTAGTAAATGATACAATACTAAGAAGACCGCAAATTCCAGTGAAAACTAATACAATTATCGTTAGAACCTTTAGAGTGACCTTTTGTGAAACAGTATCTTCATAGCCTTGATTTTCTAGTTCATCATTATCTTCAACATCTCTATTTCTCTCCCCATCGATTACGAATTTAGTTTCTCTTTCAGATAAATCATCTTCTAAGGTTACTTTCACATCATCTAGCCCAGGTTCATCGAAATCATATTCTATTTCCATGACAAACCAATTCATACTAAGCGCAAGTGATGAAAAGATAATACAACATATGAGTATTATTGGAACATAAATAGTTGCTCTATGATTAGTAGGAATAGGACTGCTACCGTCAATGATTCGAAATTGTAAATCGCCATCGAAATCTCCACTGTTCATGGTTGGCTTTTGATATACAATTATACAAAACTGTCCCCGGCACACAATTCTATTCACTCGGTACGTTGATGAACTGTCGTCCATGGCACGACATCATGGACGTTACAATCCTATTAGGTTCGAAGTCAGACATGCCAGTTGCAGAGAAGTGTACAAAGATTCTCGACCATTTTGGTGTATCTTATCAATTACGAGTCGCTAGTGCCCATCGCTCTCCTGCTTTTGTGGAACAAATCATTCATGATGCTGAAGCAGATGGATGCACTGTTTTCATTGCAATGGCCGGATTAGCAGCGGCCTTACCAGGTGCAGTGGCTGCTCTTACAACCAAGCCAGTTATTGGAGTTCCATGTGGCGGCAGAGTTCCATTTGACAGCCTCCTTTCAATCGTACAACTTCCTCCCGGAGTACCAGCTGCAACAGTTGGTGTAGACCGTGGCGACAATGCAGGATATCTTGCAACACAGATCTTAGCACTTGGAAATGAAACTTATGCTGCAGCACTGAAGCAGAACAAGTTGGACCAAGTTGCTAAGGTAAAGCAGATGGATGCAGAGGTCAACGGAAGGGATGCTTGATGTTCGATGCTGCTTCATTCATTGAAGAATCATCTCAAAAAATGAAAGATGAAATCGATGAGATTGCAATCATTGCATGCAGTGGTGGCGTTGATTCAACAGTTGCAGCAGTCATTGCAAACAAAGCAATTGGTGGTAAGTTGCATTGTGTCTATGTTGACACCGGATTGATGCGAAAAGACGAGACTGCAGAGATACAAGAAATGCTATCTGCACATGGCCTTAACCTAACTACGGTATTTGCAGAAGAACGCTACTTTGCTGCACTAAAAGGGGTCACAGATCCTGAGCGCAAAAGGAAAATCATTGGTGAATTATTTATCAGAATTTTTGAAGAAGAGCAAGGTAAAGTTGGAGCCAAATATTTAGTTCAAGGGACCATCGCTCCAGATTGGATTGAGTCTGGTGGCGGTGTCCGTGACACAATCAAAAGTCACCACAATGTAGGGGGACTTCCTGAAGACATGACACTAGAAGTCGTTGAACCACTTCGTGATCTGTATAAGGACGAAGTTAGAGAATTGGCTCGCGCACTAGAAATTAGAGTTGCAGATAGACAACCGTTCCCAGGGCCAGGCTTAGCAGTTCGTTGCCTAGGTGAACTAACTCTAGAGAGAGTTCATGTTGTCCGTGAAGCATGTGCTATTGTTGAAGAAGAATTCGAAGCTGCAGCAGCAGCAGGAAAAATGGAAATTCCTTGGCAATACTTCGCTGCACTTCTGCCAGTAAGGTCTGTTGGTGTTCACGGTGATGTTAGAGCATACGGAGAGACAGTAGTTGTTAGAGCGGTACAATCTCTTGACGGGATGTCTGCAAGGTACTCTGAAATACCACACGATATTCTAGCAAAAATAAGTACTCGCATTACTAACACAGTAAAGGGTGCAGTGAACAGAGTAGTATACGATATTACTCACAAGCCACCTGGCACTATTGAGTGGGAATGAAACATCAGATTGGGGTCTTGAATCCCATTGCCCTGATTACACACCAGCCAGCTCTTGCTTCAAATATTGAAAATGCTCCGCCAAAGGTAATTGCTGCTACTGGGTACCACCAAAGGGCGGATGATAAGACTCCAGCGATTACTAAAATAGCGAGTACAATTGCAAAAACTACTCCTAGTATACCCATTTTAAGACGTGCTGCTTTTCCTTTTGCTCCGATATTACATTGCATGTTATCACCTAGTTTCGTTCACTTGAAGACATCTTCACCTTCAATTTAAGATAGTTAATTTTGACCCACAATGATATCTTAGAAGTTATTGATAACTTGAGAGGAGTGGTAAATACATCACCCGACCTTCTAATTATTTCATTGAAGATTTTAGTGTAAGCATCTGACATTATTTTTGGCTGTACACGAGATCTAGAGTCAAGATAAGAAAATAAGTGATTTGCCGAAGCTTGGTGTCTGCGAACTATTTCGAAGTATTCTCTAATGAAGGATTTCCAAGAAGGGTTCTGAGCCAAGTTTGGATTTGAAAGGTCGTCAATTTGCAAGTTATGAGATGCTAGTATTTCCTTAGGAAGGTAAACTCTTCCACGTTCAAAATCTTCAACGACATCTCGAAGGACATTGATTAATTGCATCTGTATTCCTAAATCAACAGCGTGCAGTCTTGCCGCCCTATCTTCATAGCCGTATATTTCAATCAGTATTAGTCCAACAGCAGACGCAACTTTGTAGCAATAAGATCTCAATTCATCCCATGTATTGCACCTAACGGGGAACAGGTCATCTTCCATTCCTTGAATCACAGTTTCGAAATCCTGTAACCGAATACTGTATTTGGTAAATACATCTTGTAATGCTATGAAGATAGGATGATCTTCAGAGGTTATGCTACCAATGCTCGCCCTTTCTAAATTATTTCTAATAGAAACTAGTGCCATTAGTCGTTGCATGTGAATCGGTTCAGGGTTAGCCGGTTCTCTTCCAGAGTGTATTTCTCTAAGCAGAAGATCCCTTTCAGATGATTGACTGAGAAGTTCATCAGTGACTTCAACATTAGGCTCATCGTCACCATCAACAATATCGTCAACCCAGCGACATAGTGCATAGACTGCATGTACCGCACGTCTTTTCTCAATCTCTAAAGCTGAGAATGAACTAAAAAACGTAGTAGATGCATTTCTGCAAATTTGTTGACAATGTGCATACGCACTGTCAGTGACTTGTTTCTTCATTTAGATTCCTCAGTTATGACTTAGCTTAGTTGCAGACACTTCCATCCCTTTTCGGTTAGAATCCTTGGCTGGCTTACTTCTGCGCTTTCTACTGCTGAACCATGTGTCAACTCCATTCCAGTCAGGTCTAATTCCAAGGCTGTCTAGAAGTAATTTTGAACTAATTCGAGCGGATTCATAAATGACAGGTAGGCCACTTCCAGGGTGAGTGCCTCCACCTACTAGGTACAGGTTCTTGATCTCATCAAACTCATTCTTCGGGCGTCTCCATAGCATCTGGTCAAGTCCGTGTGCTAGATTGAAGACTGCTCCTCTGTAACAGTGGTCGCCCCAATCCTCTGGAGTAATTACAAGTTCAGATATAATGTGTTCACTAAGTCCTTCATAGCCCAACTTTGTCTCGATTTGCTCAATGATTCTGTTACGGAATGGGTCTTTTTCATCATCCCAGTTAATGTTCTCATGTATGTGAGACACTGGAACCAATGCGTAAACTGTAGAACAGCCTTCAGGTGCCATTTGTGGGTCAGTAACACAAGCATTCTGGACATAAACTGACGGGTCGTCCCATGTCAGTCTGTGATGCTTTTCGATATCCTCTAAATTTTCAACGTAGTTTTCAGATGCGTATATTTGATGGTGAGGCAAATCATCGAAGGTTTTGTCGACACCCAAGTAAAGCATGAATGTAGAACAAGAATATTTTTTCTTGTCAATCTTCTTGTTGGACCATTTCTTGCGTACATTATCTGGGAATAACGAAGTCATTCCTTGTGCAAAGTCTGCATTCATGACCACCTTGTCTGCATAGAATTCGCCATTCTTAGTTACGATTCCTTTGATGGTCTTCTTATCCATGATTACCTCTGTGACCTCTTCTTCCATTCGGAAGTCGACACCCAAGTCTTTAGCTATCTGCCCCATTCTGGCTGAAACATTTCCTAGTCCACCCATTGGATGGAAGATTCCATATTCGTATTCAAGGAATGCTAACATTGTGAATAGGCTCGGACAGTTGAAGGGGGACATTCCTAGATATTTGGTCTGGAAGGACATTGCAAGCATTAGTCTGTCATCATCGAATAATTTCATCAAATCTTTGGCTACAGAGCGCTGTGGTCTCAAAACTCCTGCGACTCTGAATGCTCTTTCGGAAAGAAGATCACTGACACCAAACCATGGCTCTTGGAGGCATTGTTTTGATTTGTCTAACTTCTTTCTGTTGTCAAGAAGGTATTTCTTGAAAGCGTCAGCATTCTTTTTACCGGACAAAACCTCAATACGTTCACACATTTGGTCAACATTGCTTGTACAATCAAGAACTCCTCCTTGACCGAAAATTAGACGATAATTAATGTCTAATCTCTTGAGTTGTAATTCTTCATGGGCATCCAAGCCGATCGCTTTGAATATATCTTCAATGACTTCTGGGTAGTGGAAAAATGTAGGACCTAAATCGAACTTGAAACCGTCTCTTTCGAAGACTTTGTTTCGACCTCCCACTTCCTTAGAACGTTCGAATACAGTTACATCGACTCCAGACTTTGCTAAAAGCAATGCAGAGGCTAGTCCGCCAGGGCCGGCGCCGATAATAGCTACAGATGGTTTATTTTCACTAGACATATTTCTCACTCCGTTGTTTCTATTATTAAATTGCGGTTTTTTTCCACTAAATTATCTTGAGATTCTGAATTTTTATCGAGCAGTGTTGTGGGGTCAATCAATGTCGCGAATTCATCGAGGTAGGGTCCCATGGACGAAATCAAGTCGACGTCAGGATGCCCCTTCAAAACCATGCCGTCCATGTACATCAAAGAGCGGATGATTGGAAATGCATCTTCTCCGAATGAACAGCCCGCTAAAACAGCAGCACGTACAGTCTTCATCATCTGTTCTGTAAGCGATACTTCGCTCACAGATGTTCCAACAAACCCATCATACAATTCATTCATAGAATCATAGTATGTTTGCAATGTTTCCCCTGATGGAGTCACATCAGCCATAGTTAGCATAGCATCGAATGCATTTCTTAGTTCTCCCTTTGCTAAGAAGTAAAAGAACCCAAAGAGGGCCTTACGAACATGATTAGGTGCTTCGCAGATCGCCCCAGTGTCGATGAATATGAAATCTTTATCATCTGTCATCATGGCATTTCCGGGGTGCAAATCTCCATGGAATACTCCCATTCCAAACATGAATGCGCCATGTATCCTGAACAATTGGAGTAGGTCATCCCACTCCATCGTCTCTGCATTCAAGTGAGATTCTAATGTCGGTGAAGTGATTTCTTCAACAACCATTACCTGTTCGTTAGATAGTTCCTTCCAAATCTTAGGGAACCTCAATTTGGGCATTGGAAAACTGTCGCTGTATTCCAGAGCAAGTGCTTGTAATCTTTCTTTACCCTTAATTTCGTTTAACAGGTTTAATTCTCTAAGTGTGTAATCTTCAATATGAGCCAGTAGCCCGATTGGATTTCCAACTTTCTTCAAACGTGGATTCATGAACAACCCTAGCCTCATCCAACGCTTCATTCGTTTTACATCCTTACGGAAGGATTTTTCAAAATCTGCTTTGATTATTTTGATTACAACTTTGGTACCATCTAAAAGTTCAGCACGGTGAATTTGCCCGATGCTAGCTGCTGCAAATGGTTTGGAATCTATGTGGCGGAAATTGGAACGAAAGTCATCAGGAGTAAACTTGGATAATAATTTCTCAAAGTTCTCTTCCGGAATAGTTGGAGCTCTGCTGTACAACTCTTGCAACTGAAGGCATCTGTCTGGATCTAGTAGATCTGGACGTAGTGCGCAAATTTGTCCTAACTTGACAGCTAGGAGGCCCATAGATTGGATTCTGTCTATGTTGACAGGCTTCTTGCCCTTGAGTTCCCTCGCAAATCGCAATAGGGTCGTCAGACGCATAACTAAAGCATCAGCATTCACTATATCAACTGGTGTTTGGTTTCATTAATCTGAAAGTTCTACTGGGTCATCCATGTGCCTGTGGATGATGTAGTGCCACAGGTCATTTTTGTCCCCGGAACCTTCAACTCTTTGGATAACAATTTGAGAATCTTTAGCGAATCTATTCGATAATGCACCTTCAATTATTCCATCATCCATCTCCCACATTGGCAGTGCATCAGGGTCATCTAGTGGTGGGTGGAATAGTCCAACTCGAACGTGGAAAGTAGGATCAACATCATACTCCAATTTGCCGAGCCCAGCATATTCCCACCAGTCCATCATCTCATCCAAGAATTCAATGTCATGCTCTATTCCTCTCATTGAGAAAGCAATCTCTTGTCCAACTCGATTTCCGATTTGTCTTAACATAAGGCCCATGTCTATTCCGAGGACCTTCAGGTTCGACAATTTACCCTCAGTCAATTGCTTTCGTGCTGCATTAACTTCTGTACCCGCAGCGAAGAAGGCTTCTGGATCAAATGGTGTGTCTCCATCAGGAATGCCCATGTCTACCCCTAGAGCCGATGAGATATTTTTCAAAAACGAGCCTTCTCCAATAGTCAGTCTCAATGGATCGTTAATTTGATTGTCAGTATATCTAGCAACTGCGGTATCAAATTGTACAGCATTCTCCCAAATAGTTTCAATCAAGTTGAGGTGGGATTCAGCGAAAGCTCTTGATTCAATAATCAAGGCTGCGTCGTCTTTTCCTCTGCCAACAGGATTATCTTCGATGTTAAGATACTGAATGACTTCAGAGTTATCTCTTGCAAAACCAAGAGATTCTAATTCATCAGAATGTCTTACCTCAATCGATTCGTGAAGTTGTTCGAAGAAACGAATTGTTCTGCTGTCAAGATGGGTGATAATTTGTATTACAACTCCTCTCAAGGCTGCAGTATTTACTGCTTCAAGAGCAGTTGGGTTGCGGCAGAGATGCAGAATACCATACTGTCCGAGAAGTAATATCAGCCTCTCTTCAGAATCTTCAGCCATTTTCTTCAGTCTGCTGTAGATATGAGTCCTTTCTTTTAGGACTGCGAACCTGGCATCATCTATTCCTCGGTTATCAGAACTAGACTTCTTCTCATCTGTTTTAACATTCTTAGATAGGTCCTCATAACCTTCTGTTATTCGACTCAATTGCTGCTTCCTCATATCGATTATATGTTCAATCGCTTGGTGCACATTTAGGCTTGAGAACAGCATTGGCCTATCTGCCGTCACTGTTACGATTCCCATTTCCTGAAGTCTCGATAAGCTGTTGTAAGCATCTAACCTTGTAGTGTTGAGTTCCTTTGCCAACTCTGAAGCCTTCATTTTAGGGTTTGAACCTAGAATCATAATCGAGCGGACTTCTCTTTCATTTAATCCTGAATCGATTAACAGTTCGTCCCACATTCAATTCCCTCCAGATACTTTGGATATGTCTGCTAGGATTTTTGCAACATGCCTTCTAGGTCTGAACAACCAGTCATAGACATAGTGTACTTTGTTGTCTGGACCGATCACAAAGGATGATTTTGTTGGAAACTGTCCAAGATGGAGTGGGATATTGTAAGAAACGCCCACGGTTCTGTCAACATCTGCTAGAAGCGGGAATGGTAGGTCACCCAGTGATTCCTTGAAGTCCTTCAGCTTCTCATAAGTTCCAGGGCCGACTCCAACAATAGTGCATCCTGAAGATTTGAATAGTTCATACTGTTCTTTGAAAGTCAAGCAACCTCTTTTGCACGTTGGTGAATTGTTGCGAGAGTAGAAGAAAATTACTCTCCACTCACCATGTAGTGACTTACTGTCGAAAATACTGCCGTCATCAGATTGCAGTTGAAAATCTGGTGCTGTTTGTCCGATGATGCTAGTGCTCATAGTAATCGCCGTCACACCTTCAAGAGGTGCCCCATACGTGCCGCCTTTGTTCTAAGATATGAACGATTATACTCACATGTTCCAACAACTATGGGTACTCTGGACTTAACTTCGATGCCGTTATCGGTCAACTGCGTACTTTTATCTGGATTGTTAGTCAATAAATCTACTTCTGTGAAGCCTACTGACGAGAGCATGGTGGCTGCGAACTCGTAAGTTCTAGCATCCCCCGGTAGTCCAAGTGCTAAATTAGCATCGAGAGTATCGTATCCTTGATCCTGCAATGCATAAGCTTGCATCTTGGCATACAAGCCGATTCCTCTACCTTCTTGTCGCATGTAAACGATTGCTCCGCTTCCCTTCTCTTGAATTGCCTGCATAGCCGCTTCTAACTGAGGACCACAATCACACCTCAAACTCCCAAAGGCATCTCCTGTCAAACATTCTGAGTGCACTCTTACAAGTGGTGTTGATGTGTTAGCATCACCGATGTACAACAAGGCGTGTTCCTTGTCCAATACTGGGTCGTGAAAGGCCCTAATTCTAAACGTACCGAACTTTGTAGGTAGGGTCGCATCTGCTTCTATAATACTAGTCTCGTGCTTCTTGCTGAGCATGAGTTGAAGTTAGCCTTTCTAGTTATAAAAACTCGTTCGAAAGCCTGTGGGTGATAAACGGCCCATTAAATACCGAAAGGAGTAGTTAATTTGACATGGGCAGCACAATTTGTGATTTAGGAGTCGCTGCTAGAGCCATTCTTAACAACAAAATTTTGCTCGTTAAAGAGGCACGTGGCCCTTACGAGGGAATGTGGAGCCTTCCTAAAGGCAGTGTAGATGACGGCGAAGGTCCTGAAACTGCAGTTCTCAGAGAGTTAGAAGAAGAAACCGGTGCTAAAGGTGAAATCATTGGTCTTGCAGCTCTGAGATCTACTATGAACAAACAGATGCCAGCAGTTTTCATTTGCTATGATGTCCAAGTGACATCTAACTCTGGAGTAATAGATGCCGATGAAATCAGCGAAAGCAAATGGTTCTCATTGGATGAGCTAAAATCTCTCTCATGGGTTTCAGATACCATGCACAACCTATCTATTGAAGCATTGAGCGGATCTAGAATGTCAATTCAATCAACTAAACCGCTCTCTAAATTGGGCAAGAAATACTACGTATACAGCGTGAACAAACATTCGGGTTACCTCTCACAGGTGTAGACATGATTCCAGATTCCAGGCTAAGAATATACAACTCGGACTCAGAACCGGGTAGTTGCATAGTTTATTGGATGATATCTGCAAGAAGGTCTGAGTGGAATCATGGTCTTGAGCACGCAATAAATCTCTCACAGGAAAAGAACTTGCCTTTGGTGGTCGTCGAACCATTGGCTATCGCTCATCGTTGGGCAAATGACAGATCTCACACCTTCGTTATCCAAGGCATGATGAGTAACAAAATTGCATTTGAAGACTCACCTATTACCTACATTCCGTATGTGGAAACCAAACCGAATGAAGCGAGGGGTCTACTTGAAAAGTGGATGGAATATGCTGATGTAATGATCATTGATGATTTCCCAGTTTATCATCCTAGGAGAGTTATGGAAATTGCAGTTTCTATTGGAAAGTGCGACATTCACTGCGTAGATTCAAACGGGTTCATTTCAATGAGAGGGCAGAATCGCAGCTTCACTACTGCATACTCCCTAAGGAGACACCTACACAAAACAATTCTCAATCACATGATGGAATTCCCACACCCTGAACCGATTAAGTTGGCCAAGGGTTTACCAGTCATCGACCAATCAGAAATTGAACGTATATTCGAAGAGAGTGATACTCCTATTACTCCTTACGAGTTTATTTGGAGAATTTGTGAAATTCAAGATATCGGAATAAATGCACTCTCGAAATTAGTTATCGATCACTCAGTCCCCCCTGTTCAACACATGATGGGAGGGTCGTCTTCTGCGAATACAAGATGGAAAGAGTTCTTGCACACTCGATTAAGCGAATACGCAGATAATAGAAACCAACCAGAACTGAATGGTGCGAGTGGTCTATCGCCTTATCTTCACTTTGGTCATATCAGTACCCACCAGATACTGAATGACATATTCCAAAAATACGACTGGGATGTTTCTAACATTACACCGCCAAATGACGGCCGTAGAGCTAGATGGTGGGGTCTACCTTCTGATGTTGAATCCTTCCTTGACCAAGTAATAACTTGGAGAGACTTAGGTTTCATCCATTGTGCGGACGTAATTAATCACCACAAATTTGAATCCATACCCGAATGGGCTCAGAAGACTCTGAAAGAGCACGAAAGTGATCCAAGACCATTCATTTACACGTTCGAAGAATTTGAAAATGCAGAAACACATGACGAATTGTGGAATGCTGCTCAACGCCAGCTAAAAGCAGATGGGATGATACACAATTATTTGAGAATGCTATGGGGCAAGAAAATTCTTGAATGGACTCCGACTCCAGAAATAGCCATGGAATACATGGTGGCTCTGAATGACAAGTGGGCACTAGACGGTAGAGACCCTAACACCTATACTGGAATCGGTTGGGTATTGGGTAAATTCGACAGAGGTTGGACTGAAAGAGAAGTATATGGTAAAATCCGTTGTATGACTACAGACTCAACCAAAAGGAAATTCAAAACCAAAGGTTACATGGAAAGTTATTCTAACTCTAATACCAAACAACAAAAATTGTTCAATAAAGATTCTAACCCCGTTAATATTTCATATCTAAGGAGGAATTGAATTGCCACATTTCAATCATACGGCAGAGCATAGCGCAAGCAAGGAAGAAATCTGGGACTGGTACAACAGCCTCGGTGCCTTTCGTCGCATCATGCCTGAATGGGAAGGTATCAAGCCAATGAATGCAGGTAGGCTGGTTAATGATGACGAGACCGTGTTCAAGGTAGGGTTGGGTCCTATTAGGATGAAATGGATAGCCAAACACCACAGTGTTGTCCCTGGAGAATCATTCGCAGACAGAATGATGAAAGGGCCATTTGGTGCTTGGAATCATGTTCATAATTTCAATGCTGTATCCAAAGATGTAACTGAGATAAGTGACAATGTGGAATACCGTTTGCCCTTCCATATTTTGACCGGATGGTCTGCAGGTCTAACGGTACTTCCAAGAATTAGGCAGATGTTCAATTACCGTAGTACAAGAGTTACCAACGATATCAGACAAATTCAAGCAACAGCAAAATTAGCTCGAAAAAGAGTCCTTGTTTCAGGTTCAACTGGAATGATTGGTCTACAACTATGCGCCTTTCTTGAAACAGCAGGCCACGAAGTTCATCGATTACTGCGTGTAAATACCAAATTGCCACCCGATGTCAATTCTACACAGATAGTACGCTGGAACGATCTTACTGGCGAAGTTGTTGAAGGAGATATGAATGGTTTTGACACTATAATACATCTTGCAGGAGCCGGTATTGGGGACAAGAGATGGTCAAAGAAAAGAAAGCAACTAATTCGTGATAGTCGAGTTATCCCTACAGAGAATCTTTCTAAATTAATTTCCAAACTCGACAAACCTCCAAAGACCCTAATGTGTGGATCAGCAATCGGCTTTTACGGTGAGAGAGGAACTGAAGTTCTAGATGAATCATCATCTCCAGGTAATGAGTTCCTAGCAGAGATTTGTGGTGAATGGGAGAATGCTTCTACTGTGGCTAGTGAAGCAGGGATACGCGTCTTACATCTCAGAACGGGCATTGTAGTTTCGCCACTGGGTGGAGCACTTGCCAAACTCCTGTTACCTGCTCAATTAGGAGCAGGTGGACCAGTTGGAGGCGGCAAGCAGATGCAATCATGGATTTCACTTGATGACGAGGTATATGCAATACATCATCTTATGATGAATGATTCATGTGATGGTGCATACAATCTGACTGCACCTAATACAGTAAATCAGAAACAATTTGCAAGAGTGCTAGGTCGTGTATTACGCAGGCCTGGATTCATGCCTTTACCTGGTTTTGTCATCAAACTATTATTCGGAGAAATGGGTAAGAAGCTGGTATTAGAAGGCCAAGATGTAAGGCCTACTCGATTACTTGAATCTGGTTATGAGTTCACATATCCTGAATTGGAGATGTGTTTGCGAAACTGTTTAGGCAAAATGAAGTAATCACTTCGGTGGTTTCCAGTCTTTGTGTATTTCGTATGTCGGTCCATCAGGTAGGGGATAGTCGTCGAGACGATCTAAAAGCCAAATTAGCCAATCGAATGAACCGATGTTGTTTTTGTTATCACCGTTAACCCCTGCTTTTTGAGCGGATTCAGTCATTATTTTGACAATTCGGCGAAGTCTTTTGTTCAGGAATAGTGTGTATGATTGGTAAAATGATGCTACGATATCTATTGACAAATGTCCGTGAAAAGTTAGCACTCCATGATTGTTCATCCCAACCATCAGTGCGTTGATTGCATCTTTTTCTTCTCGTGTAAGGTTTTGTAGATTCTCAACAGTAGAATCTTCTGTGATTCGATTAATTGTCACTGATATGCCTCTTTGAATTAGTGGCGAACTTAAGTGAGCGGCTAATTCAAAGGGGTTATCTGAAACCCCTTTGCAAAGTTTATGATAATGCAATGGGTTCGCAGTGGGTCTTTTGATACGCTACCCATGTGACATACACTTCACGTGAGGGTGTCGCAAGGGTATTGCCGGCTCAATCGTTATACCCCAGATGTATGCCGACTTGATATGGCTGAAGTGGTATGCCCAAATTGTCGTGAGCAGGTTATATTTCCTCAAGGAGAGCCTAATGTCTTTGAATGCCCAGAATGTATAGCAGAATTAAACTGGGATGGAAAGCATATCATCGGTGTTCAAACAAATCGTAACTATCTTTTCGTTGGCGGAGAAAATTTCGACTCACATTTTGATCAGGATTTATTTGCTGATGCTATCGATTTTGCTAACGAAGTAATAGATAATGATAAAGCCGTTCTAAGTGAACTTGGAAGGAGTGGTAGCGATACTATTACCGAAGAATCAATAATTGGTCAAATGAATTTTGATAAAAGCTTTAGAGGATTTGGCATGGGATTTTTCGCAATATCGTTGATTTGCGGCTTTTGGTTTTTCATGACTGTTCAAGACTTAGCGATTTGTTTATGCATGGTTCCATCTTTGCTTGCTCTAGCAATTAGTTGGGGGGCCGGAGGCGCTGTTTTCACAACTGAGGATTTACAATTGGCTCAAAATATTGGAGGCTCATATCGGGAAGGTTATGGCTCTGGATTTATACCTGAATCCTCACTCTATACTAGGTATAAGTGGAAGAATAATACATTCACATTTAGTTCATTCAAATCAGTTAGTGGAAATTATTTTTTAGAGTTAAGTCATTGTCGTAACAGTGGGGGTGGTGAAGGCGAGGCTAGTTGGCAAGGATATATAGTGGAATTGAGAGGTAATAAGGCCGTGATTAGTAGGTCGGACCTAGTGGAAATGTTAGATACTACAGCGCCAGAATATGAGTGGCGACATACTCTTCCATCACCAAATATCGGGACTAAGTGGCATAATCTTGAAAGGAAAGATTTGGTTGAGGATTTTAAACAAATTTTAGCAATTAAGAATCAACTGAAGAAAAAGACAGGAGTATGTCTGCCAACTAACATTAAATTTGACTATTCTATAACGAGACCAAATAAAATAATGAAAATTATC
>ENA-ORDA01002059-ORDA01002059.1-marine-metagenome-genome-assembly--contig:-NODE-2059-length-15811-cov-4.747680_pt1 | contig 15811 bp, 15 predicted proteins | sample MGYA00237778_ERZ508506 | MGnify/ENA primary metagenome ERZ508506 (study PRJEB26177, sample SAMN06267891) | marine metagenome | isolation source: Monterey Bay, California, USA | place: Pacific...
TGAAAGTGATATGCATCAAAGCCTTACAGCATCGCAAACCAAGGCTATTAAAAATATTAATACAGATAAAGAATTCAATATTAGCTTGCTACATGGTGTCACCGGGTCAGGAAAAACAGAGGTATACCTTAATTTAGTAAGCGACATTATCAATAAGAATCAAGCAGCCCTTATTCTTGTTCCAGAGATAAATTTAACACCCCAGCTTCATAAAGTTTTTTCAACCAGATTCAATGGCGAAATAGGCCTATATCATTCAAAACAAACCCCACTTCAAAGGTTCAAAGTTTGGAGTAAAGCCAGATCAGGAAATATTCGCATAGTAATAGGAACAAGATCGGCAATTATGAATCCTATTCTTAACCTTGGTTTAATAATTATAGATGAGGAGCATGATCAGTCCTTTAAGCAATCAGAGGGATTTAAATTTTCAGCCCGAGAGCTGGGCATCAAAAGAGCGCAAAAAGAGGATATACCTATCTTACTTGGCTCAGCCACCCCATCCCTTTCTGTTCTTAAGCTAGTTGAAGAGAATAAAGTTACTAAGATAAACATGCCCGAAAGAGTAGATGGAAGAAAGCCCCCTAGCCTTATTATTTTAGACATAAATAATAAAAAGTTAATTTCTGGTATTGCACAAGAATCTTTAGAAGCCATAGACACGACATTAAAAGAGAACAAACAGGTCTTAATATTCATCAATAGAAGAGGTTTTGCACCTATGCTTCAATGTAATACGTGTGGTTGGACCGCAGAGTGTGCAGCTTGCGAATCAAATCTTGTTTTCCATAAGGAAAGGAACAGATTGATATGTCATAGGTGTGAATCTGCTTATGGCACACCTGAGCTCTGCCCTAGCTGTGCATCAAGCCAAATAGAACTACTTGGTCTTGGCACAGAAAAAGTTGAAGACTACCTTGCAAGTACATTCCCTGATGTAAGCACAATTAGAATTGACCAAGACTCTACTAAGAAAAAAAACTCTATGAATGAAATATATGAACAACTGGACAACAGTGGTCCAGCAATTCTCGTAGGCACACAGATGCTTGCTAAGGGTCATGATTTTAATAACGTGGCCTTAACATTGGTTATTAATGCCGATAACGGCCTGATTAGTCCTGAAGTAAATGCATTAGAAAAAGTATCTCAGCTTCTCATCCAAGTTTCTGGAAGGGCTGGCAGAAAAAACAATGATCCAAAAGTTATTATTCAGACGAGATACCCTCAAGACAAAACATTAAACCAAATTAGGAACGGAGATTACCTGTCTTTTGCAAATAAGAAGCTAGCAGAAAACAAAGCATCAAGTTTGCCTCCTTATTCGTGTGCATCTATATTAAGATCGACATCCCCAACACAACAAAATAATATTAATTTTCTTTTAAGAGTTGAGAGCCTTCTAAAAGGAAAGAAAAATATAATTACGCTCGGCCCCCTTCCATCTTTTATCGCAAAAACAAAAGGCTCTTATAAACACTCTCTTTATATACAAACTTCAAATAGAGCTTACTTAAACAGGGTTTTAGCCTTTTTGGCAAATGAGATAAGCGCGCTAAAAGAGTCAAAGAAGGTTAGATGGTCATTTGATATCGACCCTATAGATTTTTCTTAAATTTTTATTTTAATTATTTGACCAGGATATATTGCTTTATTTTTTAGCTTATTTTCAACTTCAATAACCTCTACTGATAGCCCAAATCTAACTGCAATTTCTGATAAAACATCGCCTTTTTGGATTTCATACATCACATAATCAGAATTATCTTCAAAAACACTATCTGGAATGGGCGTATTCTTAAAGTAGTTATGCAAACCAAGAAAAATAGACCTTGCAATCATTCTTCGACCTGGTTTTCCTTTTAACCTTTCGGCATCATCAGGATTTGTCATAAATCCAGATTCAATTAACACCGAGGGAGTATTAAAAGATTTTAGAACCCTAAAATCTGCATATTCAATATTTTTTTTATGAAGCTTAGTATATGGATCATTCCTAAGCTCAGATAAAATTTCATTACCAAGCTTTTTGCTATCGCTTATTTTTTTCTCATAAATATCAGGAAAATTTACTCTGGCCTCATCTTCATCAAAGTCGTTGTCAGCAATCTTTCCTATTTTAGAAGCCAGAGCTTTTTTGGAAAGATTTTCTGCTGATATCGATGATGCTTTCGCTGACCATATATAAACTGAAGCACCCTTAACTGATGAAAGTCGAAATCCGTCCGCATGAATAGATATAAATATATCAGCACCTATTCTTCTTGTAGCAAGGTATCTCTCATTTAGATCAATCAACTCATCACCAGCTCTTATCATCTTTGGAGAATAGCCTGAGACATCTCTAAGCGTTCTTTCTAATTCTTTTGCGATAAGTAGAGTGATGTCTTTCTCTAAGACATTATTTGAACCTACTGCACCTGGGTCTCTGCCTCCATGTCCAGCATCAATGGCGACTACTATATCCCGAGTATTTTTTTGATTTTTTTTATTTCTTTTTAGTATAAGTTTTAATAAAATTCCATCTGATGTTTTTACTTGAGTGGGCTTCTCCCAGTCAACATACTCATATAAATCAATTACCAGCTTTGTTAGTTTATTGTTTTGTGCAGCCCTTATTTGCTTAATTGGAAAATTGAAAGGTCTTGTTTCTAAAGATTTTACAGTTGAGTTTTCAATTTCCAGAACAATTCTCGATGGGTTTTTTAGTCCGTATGATTTTACATATGAAACTTTATCTAATTTATATGTTATTTCTAAAGATGAGTCACTAAGCTCTTTGACATCTACAAATTTAACCTCATTTGATAACAAGTTGATTGCTAAAATAAATATGCAAATAAATAAATAATTTCTCATTATTTTTAAAGATTAATTGTTTCTAATAACTCTTGTGAGTGGATTTTAACAGAAACCTCTCTTTTATTTGATTTGTGCTCAAGAAAAATTTCTATTTCCGGATTTCTTTTTGTTTTTAGCTTTTCTGGCCATTCAATAATGACTACTTTCTTTTTATCAATGCTCCTATCTATATCGAAAAGATCTACATCCTCAATATCTTCAGACCTATATAAATCAATATGGAGGAAAAGGATTTCATTTAAATCATACTCTTCACATAGGGTATAAGTTGGGCTTTTCACTAACCCACTCCATCCTGAGCTTCTAATTATTGATCTAGATATGAATGTTTTTCCTGCGCCAAGATCTCCATGAAGATGAATCTCAATATTTTTAGCACTACAACTTTTTATGCTTTCTGCTAGTTGAGATCCCAGCTTTATAGTAGCCTGCTCGTTCTCTAAAAATATTTTGCTCATAAATTTATTCTCTTTCTAATATTTTGTATCAATTCTGATGACTTTAATCCTATCTCCCCATACTCATCCTTAAAGTCATTTCCAGCTTTGCCATGAACAGCTACAGCAACCTTACAAGCATTCTCTATATTTATATCTTGTGACACCATGGTGGATATAAGGCCTGCCAAAACATCACCACTGCCTGGAATTGCTAGCTCAGGCCCACCTTCTTTGCATTTATATATTTTATTTGAGAATATTATGGTTTGATAGCCTTTTAAGATCACATGAGCATTAAATTTTTTATTTAGTTCTTTCGCACAGCGTACTCTATCTTCTTGCACGTATTTAACATTCCTATTGAGTAAATCAGCTGCCTCTCCAGGATGAGGCGTAAGTATTAAATTTTTAGGGAGTCGAGCATTTTCAATGTTAATTTTTGAAAGTAAGCGAAGGGCACCTGCATCTAAAATTAAATTTATTTGCTTGTCTTTACAACACTCAATAGTTTTAATGAAAGCCTCTTTAGACCATTCACTATCCCCAAGACCGACTCCGCATACAACAGTATCAATACCCTCAAAATAAGAACTAAAATTTATAAAATTTGAAATATCATAAGTCATAACCTCAGGCGTTCTTAATAGTGAAGCGCTAACATTATCTTTTTTTGTCAGCAAAGTTATTAGTCCTGCCCCAGACATTAGGGCAGATTCAGAGGTAAGTATTGCCGCTCCCCCCATGCCAGCATCGCCACCAACAATTAGAACTTTACCATATTGACCTTTATGAGAGTCTTCAAATCTTTTTGGCAATAACCCTTCTATGTCTTTGTAGGTTAGACTATTTACAGTCATAAAGCTTTTTTATTTTATTGGAAGATAGGCAATTCTATCTGAATGAAATGAGCCGATATAAATATAATCATTATGGGGCACTGCAACTGTTGGAAGGCCAAATGCTGATTCTTTGACTTTATATTTTTTAATTGGCTCTAGCTTATTTTTATCAAGCTCAATTATGGTAAAAGGCAAAGAGCATGCAATAGATTCTATGCATGTTGACGAGTCCCCAGGCTGGTGATTAAGCTCAGTCACCCACAATGAATCATTCTTAATGACAATATTATCTGGGCTTTGAACAAAAAAAGTATTCTTTATTTCTTTCTTATCAATATCATAACTTTTAACAGAGTCCCCAGTGTTATAGGCAACATAAAGAGTTCTGGCGTCCTCGTCCAAACTTATACCATTCGGCTGGCTTCCAAAAGACTTTTCAAGGATAGAAAAACTTTTACCATCCCAGTATTTGACATGACCGGTTTCAGGTTTAAACAAGACGTCTAGGAGCCACCTATTCCAAGTTAGTCCCCTATCAAACATGTAGGTAGTATAAAAAGTGCCATCTTTAAAAAACGCAATATCATTTAGATAGATTGTAGGATCTGCTTCAATACAGCCCTTCCATTCAACTCCCCATTCCTCATCTTTTTTAATTAGTTCAAACATCTCAACGGTTTCTCTTGGCTTATGATTTATTACACCAAGCTGATATCTGCCATCATCTCTTTCAACAATACCTATTCCATGAGTATTAAAACTATCATTTTTATCTCTTTGACAGCTATCTTGACCCCATTCATTTATGCCAAAAGTTAAGTTGATATCAAGTATTCTTTTCGTTTTTAAATTAAATAATTTTAAGAAAGAAGAGTTGTCTTTCCCAAAGGGATCAATCCCACCAAATTCACTAATGAGCAGCCATTCATTATCTGGAAGTACTACTATGTCCTCAGGATTTTTAAACCCACAAAACACATCTATGACCTCATCAGATTGGCAAACTTCTATATTCTTTTCAGGGCCTAAGTAGTCTCGTGAAATAATCAAAAAGGCTAAAAAGACTAACATCATTGAAATGGGTATCATCCATCGGAAGTAGTTATTAAAAATTTTAGTCACTAAGCTCTTAATGTGATCAGCAAACAATAACAACGCCAACCCACGCATTACAAGCAAAACACCAATTATGAATGTTACAAGCATCCACATAGTCTGATGCCAATCATTTTGATTTGTTGCCGTTAATAAGCACAGAAGGCCTATAAATATAGTTATATAACCTAGAGGCCTAACATCTTTTAATTCTAAAAATTTATTTACGATGCTTTGAGTTATTGGTTTAATTAGAATAAGAACAGACAAGCCAAGAAAAGCAAAAAAATAAAAATAGTTCATATATCTAAATCTTAGACTTTTTAAGTATTAATTCAATTAACTCCTGGGGCTTATCCAATGGAACATGGTGCGCTGCACCCTCGACATTAATAAATTGCATCTTATCTGAATAAGCTCTCTTTGCATTTTCCAATAATTTTCCCGAAGTAAGAAGACTATTTTCTCCATGAACAAATACAGCAGGGCAATTGAAAGAAAATTTATATCCAAACAGTCTCTCTAAGCCAGTAAACATCTTGTCATCAAACTTCCATCTCCACCCATCTTGCGTATTTTTAATCGAGTGCTCGGCAATATATCTTAGGTACCAATCATTTTCACAATCCTGCTTGGGCATTAGACGAAATCTTCCCAGAAGGCTTTCTTTATTATCGTAGTATTTAATCATTCTAAGGGGGCCATTTTTTTTATGTTCTGAATTATCATAATTTGGTGGACGAATAAACGTATCTATTATCATCAACCCATCTATGAGTTCCTTTTCTTCTGTAGCAACAAACCCTGCAACATGCCCACCTAGTGAGTGACCAACAAGATATGTATAGGTAGAGTTATTAATATCCTTTTCATGCTTAATAACACTAGTAACACAGTCACCAAAATCCTCTACCTTATAGCTCTCTCTAAAGTCCGAATCTCCCATGCCGGGAAGATCTATTGAAATAACATGTGCATTTGAGTTTAAGCCCGGGGCTATTGGATACCACCATTTCTTATGAGCTCCTGTGCCGTGAATTAAAATAATTAGATTACTTGTTTCAGATTTTGATTTCCAAAATGAGTAACTGATATTTCCTTTTACATCACCTAAAACCTTTTCTTCTGGGCTTGCATTAATAGCACGTTGGAACCACTCGGGAGCATGAGCCATATCGTTTTTAAGATTCTTAGAAATTTTCATAATATGTATTCTAAGGCATATATAATAATTTTATGAATAAAAATAATCTTACACCAGCTGCTACCGTTCTGCTTTTTAAAAACTCTGCAGCAGGCCCAAAGGTGTTTATGGTAAAGAGGTCCAAGAAGCCCCCGTTTGAAAATTTGTATGTATTTCCTGGAGGAAAGGTTGATCAAGATGATGGAAGTAGCAAAATGTATGATTTGTGCAAAGGATTGAATGATGAAAAGGCCTCATCTCAACTTAATATAGGTTCAGGAGGTCTTGCTTATTGGGTTGCTGCAATACGGGAGTCTTTTGAGGAAGTGGGCATATTAATGGCTGATCTTTCTGACAAGCAATTAGGAGCAGGAGATTCATATAATAAAAAACTAAAAGGCTATAGAGATAGTATTAATAATGGTGAACTAACGTTTTATGAAATGTTGGTTAGAGAAAGCCTAGATATTTCACTTGATAGTATTTCGCCATTATCTCACTGGATAACACCGGAGATAGAAAAGAGAAGATTTAATACTAGATTTTTTGTAGCAGAAATACCTAATTTTCAGACTGGCGAGCATGATGGTAGAGAGACAACAGATAGCGTCTGGATAACCCCAGAGGATGCCCTAAAGAAAGCAGAATCTGGCGATATGCAAATGATAATGCCAACAACTAAAAACCTAGAAAGTTGCTGCGGTTTTAATTCAGTAGAAGAATTAATTAATGCAAAGAAGAATATTGAACCAACTGATCGCCCATCAATACTTCCAAAATTTTTTAAAAAGAACGGGAATTGGGTTGGGCTACTCCCAGGTGATGAAGGTTATGAGCAAGCCTGATCACTTATTAATAAAAAAGATTACAGCTCCGAATGGAGGTGTTTTTACTGGAGGAGGAACCAATACATATATTATTGGTATTAACGATATAACAATAATTGACCCAGGCCCTATTGAAGAGTCTCACGCAAAAAATATTCTAGATACTTACGGAGATAGAATAAAGCGAATCCTCGTTACCCATACTCATATGGATCATTCACCCTTAGCAACCCCGCTATCAAAAGAGCTCGATGTCCCATTAATGGGCATGACCATTTCGGACAATATGAACTACCAAGATGAGAGCTTTAGGCCTTCATCACATCTTCAGGACGGCGACCTAATTGAAACAGGCGAATACACTATTGAAGTTGTGCATACACCTGGGCACGCCTCTAATCACCTTTGCTACTTGATTAAAGATAATAACTGTTTAATTACAGGTGATCATATTATGCAAGGCTCAACAGTTGTCATAGCACCTCCTGATGGAAACATGAGAGACTATTTGCTCTCCCTAGAGAAGCTCAAAAATTATAAAATAGATTTTCTTGCTCCAGGTCATGGAGAATACATAGATAAGCCATTTGAAGCAGTAGATTGGATAGTAAATCATAGGCTCGAAAGAGAAGCCAAAGTGCTTAAAAAGCTACAGAAAGTAGGAAAAATTTCTTTAAATGATTTAGTTCTTGAGGTTTACGATGATGTTGATTCAAGGCTTCATAAAATTGCATTAGCCAGCTTGGAGGCCCATCTTTTTAAATTGCAGGAAGAAAAAGCTGCAGAATTTGACGGATCTTTTTGGTCTTGTATTAATTAACCTCTTTTAAAACCACTTTTTCTATATTTTCAAATTCTTTTTTATCGGCTGCATCTTGGAGCTCTTTTTGAAATTTATCACTTGGGTTAGCCTTTTGAGTTGCTTTAACTTTTTTCTTTTTTGTTAACAACAAAGATCTATCTATATTTTTTTCTGACAGCTCAGCTTCATTGCCCATGCAAGTTACTACATTTTCCGATACAGCAACCATCGGTGTCCTCTTTGAGATTATTGGTTGGTGATTCATTGGTTTTTGCATACAGCCAATCATGCTTGCGGAAGAAATTGGACCACCTGAATCAAAATCTTCAACATTTATTGCACATCCACTTAATAGAACTGCAAATGGTAATAGTTTTAATATATAGCCTGTCAACTCAAGCTCTGTTTGTTAGCGATAAGATCATCAACAACTGCAGGGTCTGCTAATGTTGAAGTATCTCCAAGGGCATCAAACTCACCCTCAGCTATCTTCCTTAAAATACGTCTCATAATTTTTCCTGATCTAGTCTTTGGCAGTCCAGGAGCATTTTGGATAAGATCTGGTTTTGCTATAGCACCTATTTCTTTTCCTACAAAATTTTTAAGTTCTATTCTTAATTCTTCAGTAAATATATTTTCTGTCATCAGCGTTACATATGCATAAATACCCTGGCCTTTAATCGGATGATCAAAACCAACAACAGCCGCTTCAGCAACAAACGGGTGAAGGACTAAAGAGCTTTCAACCTCCGCAGTTCCAAGTCTATGGCCGGAGACATTAAGAACATCATCAACCCTTCCTGTAATCCAATAATAGCCATCAGAATCTCTTCGAGCACCATCACCAGTAAAATAAATTCCATCATACATCTTAAAATAAGTATCAATCATTCTTTCATGATCACCATAAACAGTTCTTATTTGGCTAGGCCATGATGACTCAATAACTAAATTACCGGAGTTAACCCCATTTAATGCATTGCCTTTTTCATCATATAGAGCTGGCTTTACACCAAAAAAAGGAAGCGTTGCTGAGCCTGGCTTTGTTGGTGTAATTCCAGATATTGGAGAGATAAGAACAGACCCAGTTTCTGTTTGCCACCATGTATCAACTATATCGCAATTAGAATTACCTACTATTGTGTAATACCAGTCCCAAGCCTCTGGATTAATTGGCTCGCCAACTGTTCCCAATATTCTTAAACTAGATCTACTTGTAGAAAGGACAGGTTCATTGCCTTGCGCCATCAAAGCTCTAATTGCTGTGGGAGCAGTATAAAAAATACTAAGATTATATTTATCACATACTTCCCAACATCTTGAAGCCGAAGGATAAGTAGGAACCCCTTCGAACATTAATGTTGTTGTTCCATTAGACAGAGGCCCATACAAAATATAAGTATGACCGGTGATCCATCCAACATCTGCAGTGCACCAATATTTATCATCAGGCCTTATCCCAAAGATGTATTTAAAACTTATATGAGCACCAAGCATGTACCCGGCTGTAGAGTGCAATACTCCCTTTGGCTTTCCTGTTGAGCCCGATGTGTAAAGTATAAACATTGGATCTTCAGCAGCCATTGGTTCAATTTCACAAGTTGTTTTAACATCGGCAGATGCATCAGAGTAAGAGATATCTAACTTATCATTCCAAGGTATTTTTGCAGATGTTCTTGTTATAACCAAAACATTTTTTACCATACTGCATTTTGAAACAGCCTCATCTACATTCTTTTTCAAAGGGACATGCTTGCCTCCTCTAACACCTTCATCAGCAGTAATTACTATTTCACAATCAGCGTCAATAATTCTATCTTTAAGCGATTCTGGTGAAAAACCTCCAAACACCACAGAATGAATTGCACCAATTCTTGTGCACGCAAGCATCGCATAGGCAACTTCAGGAATCATAGGCATATATATACAAACCCTTGAGCCCTTTTTTGCTCCTAGGTTTTTTAATACATTAGCAAATTTACAAACTTCATCATGTAGCTCTTGAAATGTAATTTCTTTAGAGTCACCAATTTCATCCCCTTCCCAAATAATTGCAGTTTTTTGTGCGCTATTTTTTAAGTGCCTGTCTATGCAGTTATAACTAACATTAAGTTCTCCGCCACCAAACCAACTTGTATCTGAAAACTTACCATTATGAGTCTCATCGAAATCTTTACTCCATGAAAGATTGTCTTTAGCTAATTTAGCAAAAAAATGATTAGGATTTTCAATCGATTGTTTATACATAGACTGAAATTCTTCCATGCTACCCAAGTGGGGATTTTTAACATGAGATTTCGGGTTATATATTTTTTCTTCTGTCACAACTCAAATAATAGATGGTTGAGGATTTATAAAATTTTTGCCTTTAGGGTTTGACATAATTTTTGTTATCAAAGATTCATAATCACCATCATTTGATTCTAAATTTATGTCTGCTGCATTAATAATAAGCAGAGGGGACTCTTCGTAATACAGGAAGAATCTTGAGTAAGCATCATTCAATCTTTCTAAATAGTCTAGAGTAAGGAATTGCTCATTAATATTTCCCCTTTTAGTAATTCTATTTTTTAAAACATCTATTGGTGCTTGAAGATATATAACTAGATCTGGAGTAGGAGCATCTATAGTTAGGTGATCATATACATTGTCATACAACTTCATTTCCTCTTGTGAAAGAGTTACTTCAGCAAAAAGCCTATCTTTTTGTATTAAAAAATCAGCCACTCTAACACTTTCAAACAAACTTCTTTGCTTAAGGTCTTGAATCTGCTGCATTCTTTGAAATAAAAAGAATAGCTGGGTAGCAAGAGCTGATTGGCTTGGGTTTTTATAGAAATTTTTTAAAAAAGGGTTTTCTGCCGGACTTTCTAGAAATGCATCATAGTTAAATGTATTAGCGATCTTGTTAGCAAGAGTTGTTTTACCAACCCCTATTGGACCTTCAACAGCTATGTATTTTGGAAGTGGTGCCTCTTCAAATGCTGGATTCATCTAATTAAAATTTATTTTCTATTAGATTATCTCAACTCCTCGGAGAATCCAAATTTTTTGAATGAATCTTCATCACTTTTTTCTTTAATTGAGTCTATGAGCTTCCTTTTTAGTGCATCGTCATCTTTTTGAAAGCTATCCCACCAATCACCTGGACCGGCTTTTATTTTTGCGGCTCTTTCTCTAACTAGCATAAAATCAAATGCTGCCCTAAATCTAGGATGTTTGATAAGTTTATAAGGCTGATTTCCAATTCTGCTATGAAGTTTCAGCTGAAGAACCCAAATATCTTTTATGTAATTATAAAACTTTCTTGGTATTGCAGTCTTTTGTTGTTGGTTTTTTAAGATCTTGTCCATAGATCTAAAGAATTTTCGAATATTTATTCCGTCTTTATTGGAGCATTCTTTCAACAAGGCTGGCCATAGGAGGGCAGCAACTAAAAACCCAGGAGTTTTAGATTGATTATTCTTGACTCTGGAGTCTGTATTTTTAACTGCTTCCAGCATAACTTTCTTGGCGTAATCATTATCGGGACTAGCAGCAACAAGATATTTTAAGAGACCATATGAGCCTAGTTTATTTAGATTTTTTTCACCGTCTCCGCCAAGAAATATTTTACAAAATTCATCAAACATTCTTGCATTTGATATATCTCCAAGGAGATAGCTTTTATCATAAATAGCATCTTTAACAGTATTTTCTAATTTAAATCCAAGCTTGGAGCTAAATCGAATAGCTCTAAGGCTTCTAACCGGATCTTCTTCAAATCTTTTCTGCGGGTCTCCAAGAGAAACAATAATCTTCTTATTTATATGAGTTAGACCATTGCTAAAATCTTGTATTTTTCTTGAAATAGGGCAGTAGTAGAGTGCATTGACAGTAAAATCTCTTCTCTTACAGTCATCCTCAATGCTTCCCCAAATGTTATCTCTTAAGATTTTTCCCTGATCATCTTTAATTATTTGATTGCTGCTGGACCCTGCATCTGATCTAAAGGTGGCCACTTCTATAAGTTCATTCCTGTTAAAAACATGAACAAGTCTGAATCTTTTACCAATTATTCTAGAAGCTTTAAATACCTTTCTGACCTGCTCAGGGGTAGCACTTGTAGCTATATCAAAATCTTTGGGAGACATATTGCACAACAGATCTCTGACACAACCACCTACAAGGTATGCCTCATAATTATTTTTTTGGAGCTCGTCCACAATTGAGATTGCAAACTTACTGATCTTATTATTATCTAACAAATCGTCTCGTCAATAGCTTCATATACAAAATATGCTTAACCATTTAGTTGTTTTTCTTTAATCTCATCAAGTGTTTTACAATCGATACAATGAGTCGCTGTGGGCCTTGCTTCAAGCCTTTTTATGCCTATCTCATCTCCGCAAGAATCACACCAACCATAATCATCATTTTTAATCTTGTCGAGAGAGATACTAATTTTATTAGTAAGTTTTCTTTCTCTATCTCTAGTTCTTAATTCAAATGCAAATTCTTCTTCTTGAGAAGCTCTGTCTATAGGATCCGCATATGTCTCACCTTTTGTTTTCAGATGATCAAATGTTTTTTGCATTTCGTCAAAAAGATGCTCTTTCCAGTTCAGCAAAACAGCTGTGAAATGTCTTTTCATAGCAGCGCTCATATACTTCTCTTTTTTCTTAGCTTTATAAGGAGCAATCTTTGATTTATTTGTGGTTGCAACAACTTTGAGTTTAGGCTTTTTCTTAGCTACTGTTTTCTTAGCTACTGTTTTCTTAGCTACTGTTTTTTTAGTTGATTTTGATTTTGTTTCTGTTGTTTTTTTTGCAGGCATTACTTATTTTAGTTTTTTTAGGGTGGAGAAAATATCAGATAGAGGGCATATTTACTAGCTTTTTCTTAATTTATTTAAGATTTTGTCATATTTATCACTAGATACTCGAGGTCCAAATGTTGTAACAACAAGCGATGAAGCAAAATTTGCAAATGAAGAGCATTCTGACAAATTACTACCTTCTAAATAGGCGTGCATGAAAGAACCAGCAAACATATCTCCAGCTCCATTGGTATCAATTGGATCAATTTTTTCAGCAGGAGTATCGATTACTTTTCCAGCGGTGACAACAGAGCTTCCGTCAGCTCCCCTAGTAATTGCTGTAATATATTCTTTTTGTTTATAGAAAGAAATGGCCTCATCAATAGATTGGGTCTGTGAAAATGCAATAGCCTCGTCATCATTGCAGAAGATCATATCAAGCCCATAAGATTCTATTTTATCAAATCTATCCTTAAAAATTTTAACAAGGCCTGCATCAGCTAGAGAGAGTGCTTTAATAATATTTCCCCCTTTTAAACGTTCTAGAACTGAAATGACAGCATTAAAATTTTCCTCGCTTGTGACCATGTATCCTTCAATATAAAAAATCTTAGAGTTTTGGACTACATCATAATCAATATCTTCTTTGCCAAGGAACTCACTTACACCCAACATACTTATCATTGTTCTTTTTGCATCAGGTGTTACAAGGATTAAGCATTTGCCAGTCGGAAGATCGCCATTTCTATCGCTTATTCCTATATGAGCTACTCCTGCCTGCTTTAAGCTTTTAATATACATATTGCCATCTTTATCATCTGACACTCTGCACACATGGTGGCATTTTGATCCATAATTAGATGCAGCAACTAGAGAATTTGTTGCAGAGCCTCCACAATCCGAAACTGATTCATAATTCAGGCTTTTGAGTCTTTCTAGAATTGGTTTTTGATCTTCTGCAGAAACAAGAACCATTTGGTTGGCCTCAAGACCAAATTCTTCAAGAAAGTCATAGTCGACCATAAACTGAGTATCAACCAATGCATTTCCTAGCGCACTTATATCGTATGACATTTAAAATTTCTCCATAATTTTTTCAATTTTTGTAAGCGTCAAATCAATGACATCATTAGAATGAGTTGTAGAAATAAATCCTGCTTCAAATTTAGATGGAGCAAAATAAATGCCGTTAAGCATGCATTGGGTCAGGAATTTTATAAAAAGAACATCATCTGTCGCAGCAACCTCATTGAAGTTTTGAGGTAGTTTTTCTGCAAAGAAAAAGCCAAACATTCCTCCAATTTGGGCATGAGAGAACTCTATACCTTTAGTTTGCATGATTTTGGACATTCCACTTAGGAGGCTTGATGATTTTCTTTCAAGCTCATCATAGGGATTTTTTTCTATCAAGAGCTCCAATAGAGCAGATCCGGCAGACATTGCCAATGGATTGCCTGATAAAGTACCTGCTTGATATACAGGGCCTTCAGGAGCAAGATAATCCATTATTTTTTTTGAACCCCCAAAAGCTCCAACCGGAAGACCTCCGCCAATTACTTTACCCAAAGCAGTGAGATCAGGCTTTATGTTAAATATTTCCTGAGCACCGCCCAACGAAACTCTAAAACCAGACATAACCTCGTCGAAAATTAAAAGTGAATTATTTTCACTTGTTATCTTTCTTATGGCTTTAAGAAATTCTTTTGATCATCTTCGTCAAAATTTTTACTTTTAGGTTTTTGTTTTATATTAAATTTTTGGAATTTTTATACTGAGGGTTTTACAGCCTTATTATATTCTATTAATAATTCAGCGAACGTTATAGTATAATTTTTAGGAATTTGTGACAGTAATTTTCCACCTTTTTTCAATCTTGGCTGGATTGGTGTCATATCATCAAGAAAATAATAAGTCGCTTCTATATCTTTTTTAAGGGTCTCATCTTTAGAGTTAACGGCTTTTTCCCATCGCTCTAGATGACGCTTTTTTTCATCCTTTTTATATGATGCATTCTCTAAGAACCTTTCACATGTCGGCTTTACATTTTGCCATTCAATATTCTGAGTTGTTATAATTCCTAAAATTTTTGAAATACTGCCAAGACCAGGATCGTCAGTTTTATTTGTAAAATATGGAGCAAAATAAAGTGGAGATCCCTTCACCTTATCTCTTCGATAAAGACCATATTTGTATTTCTCTATTTGATCTGGTTCACTTAGGTCCTGAACTAATATTTCTTTTTGATTGGACATACCATATCGCCGTTCATAATAATTTAAAAAATCGTTTAGCTCCGCTTCAGATTCTGTAGATGGGAAAACTTCTATTGATGAGAAATCACTGATAAGTTTACGCCAATTTAGATCAATAACTTTAATATCTGTATTTTTTTCTAGCAAATTAATTCCAGATTGGTGTGTTAAAAATACGAAATATTTCTGATGTGCATTCTTTTTTAGAAGCAAATGTTGATAATTTATATATTGTTCACTTGTTGCTTTATTACTGCTTACTTTACACTCAACAATAATATAATATTTTTTATTATTATCAGTAAACTCTATCTCTATATCCGTCCTGCCACGTTTGTATTGACCTGATTTTTCTTTTTTAAAGCTTTTTTCAATCTCTATCACGGCTGCTTTTAAACAGTCTTCGGGATTAGATTCTAACTTTATATCAATTGCCTCAAGAAACTTTTCAAAAACTGTAGAATGTTTGCTTACCAAGTATGCTATAATCTTAGATAAATTAGTTTCTTTTTTTGTACTATCCGCAATATCAAATAGATTATGAAGACTATTTTTTTGATCTTTTTCTTTAATTTTCATTTTAGATTATCCAATGTGTTTTATATCAATTATTGAAAAATATTATTAAAGTTTTAGAATCTTAATTAGGTATACTATCTGCCCAAATGGCTTCCATGCCTGAATTCTCCATCATGGTAAGATCCAAATCTTCT
>ENA-ORDA01002060-ORDA01002060.1-marine-metagenome-genome-assembly--contig:-NODE-2060-length-15790-cov-6.068351_pt1 | contig 15790 bp, 13 predicted proteins | sample MGYA00237778_ERZ508506 | MGnify/ENA primary metagenome ERZ508506 (study PRJEB26177, sample SAMN06267891) | marine metagenome | isolation source: Monterey Bay, California, USA | place: Pacific...
AAAAAATTATTAAAGTTCGCACTTGAAAAGAAACTTTGTGAGATGAGTTTCTATGAGTTCTTTAAGGCTGCTTGGATAGTAGTAGAACCAGCAGTACCTCTATCTACTAATTGGCATCATAAATATATATGCGATACTCTACAAGAAGAATGTGAGAGAATAATAAGACAAGAGCCAAAAACCAAAGACATAATTATTAACGTACCCTTCAGAAGTACGAAGTCACTTATAGTAACTGTTATGTTTCCAGTATGGGCTTGGATAAAATCTCCTAAACTAAGATTCATTACTTCTTCATACTCTGCAACACTATCTATTGAACTAGCAACTAAAAGTAGAGATATAATATTTAGTGATTGGTTTAAGAAAAGATGGGAAGATGTATTTCACATTAAGAAAGACCAAAACCTAAAAGAGAGATACGAGAATAATCATATTGGTATGCGAAGAGCAACATCTGTTGGTGGTACTGTTACTGGACAAGGTGGAGACTTCCTAATAGTAGATGACCCCCTATCACCACAAATGGCAAACTCAGCTACAGAGAGAGATCATGCAAACGAGTGGTATAGGACTACATTCTACTCAAGGCTTAATCAAGCAGACATTGGAGTTAGGATTATTATTATGCAAAGAGTACACGAAGATGATTTAAGTGGATTCTTGTTAGATAGAGAAACTAGACTTAACTATAAGCATATATGTATTCCTGCAACAAACACAGATGGCAATATAAAACCAAAATCACTAGAAAAGTTCTATAATAAAGATACTGGCTTGTTTTGGGAAGATAGATTTAGTCAGAAGGTGCTAGATGACTATAAAAACGCTTTAGGTACTTATGGCTATGCTGGACAACTACAACAAACTCCTACACCACTTGATAGTGGGATGATACATAGAGATTGGTTTAGGATAGATAGATTCAGAAAAGATGAAGCAATAGTAAATTTCATTATTGATCCTGCATATACTGCAAATCAAAAGAATGACCCCTCAGCATTATTAGCATATACCTACACAGAAAACAAATGGCAGATAGTAGATTGTGTTAATGTTAGAAAAGAATTTCCAGAACTTGTAAAATTCATTCCAGAGTGGGTACAAAAAAATGGATATACTAACAAAAGCAGAATATATGTAGAGCCAAAAGCATCTGGTAAATCTATTGTGCAAACATTAGTTAGAGAAACTGGACTTAACGTAAAAGAAGATAAACCACCAACAAAAGACAAAGTAGCAAGAGTTAGTGATATTAGTGCATCACTTGAGAGTGGTAGAGTTAGTTTATTGAATGGAGATTGGAATAGAGAGTTTCTTGACCAACTTACTAGGTTTCCTGCAGCAAAACATGATGATATGGTAGATTGTTTAGTTATGGCTGTAAATAAGGAAATATGGGGTGGTGGAGGTAAGGTTGTTTACTTTAGTTAAAGTTTTTTTGAGTTTGTTTAAAAATTGTGAAAATATTTCATAGTATATTTACTATTTTTGCCTAGTTTTGAGTAATTCTAAAAAAATTATCAAAAAATTATGAAAAATATAGACATATCATACATAAACAACAAGCACCAAGAAATTGTTGAATTGCATCTAAGAAAGATTAAGAAAGCAATGTATTTTGCAACTGAAGATGTTGGAGAGGGGAAGTATCAAGACTTTTTAGATATAATGAACTCAGTTTACTTATATTCAAACAATTTTCATGAAACTATGGTAGATAAGAGGGATAGTGAGGGTTTATTAGATGAATTTATATTTTTAATACCTAATATGGTATTTTATACTGCTATTGGGTATTTAACTGCATTAAAAGATAAAGATAATGATTATTTAATGAGAAGTAGTTTAGAAGAAATTGGTTCTATTTGCGAAAACGCAACAAGTGAACTTGCAGATATTCTTATAGATGAAAAAGAAAGTAAAAAAATAATGCAAGATATTTTAGATTTAGACTTAACAAAAAATTAATAGATATGGTTGAAATTAAAATTCAAGATAAAAGTTATGACATTCCAACTGAGTGGAAGGATATAACACTTAGATATTGGTGTGGGCTATACTCAATCATCAATCAGTACAACAAAAGAGATGATGAGGGTAATGTTATTGAAGCAGAACACTCAGAAGTGGAGTTATTGAAGATGAATAGAGATATTTTCATATATCTTACAGGTGTTAGTCATAATGAGATGAATATGCTAGATGTTGATAGTGTAAATAATGCAGTAGCAATATTCTCACAAACATTAGAAGAGTATAAGCCAAAAGGAATAGATAAATTTGAATTTGAGGGTGAGGAGTATCTATTTCCAAAAGAATTTCTAAGAAGAAACACATTTGGAGATTATATTGAATCAACTCACTTAGAGAGTACAATAGAGATAATGAAACATGGAAGGTTTGATGTATTACCAGAACAAATGGCAATACTTTGTAGAAGGGCTGATGAGGAATATGATGATGATGCAATACCTGCCAAAACTGAAAAGTTTAAAGAATTGACAATGGACTTCGTGTGGGAGTTCAGTTTTTTTTTGACAATGCAAAGCGTAAAATTAACAAGGACTTTCCAAATGTTTTTGGGGAAAACAGAGGAAGAAGTGGAGGAGGCAAAAATAGAGTTTCTACAGTTGGACTCTACAACAAGTTCATAAAGCCTTATGGTTGGCTTAATAGTTTATATATGGTTGCAGAAAAGGGGATATTTAGAGTGAATGGTGAAAACGACATAGACAGTGTGAAGAAAACAGACTTATACAAGGTTTTAACTTATTTAAGTTGGAATACTGCTAAAAATGACTATGAAATTGCTGTTCAGGAGAAAATACATAATAAAAATAATATAACATTGTAATAATGGCAATAACAAGATTAACAGACATAATAACAGTATTTGACAGCAAATGGACTTATGGTGATGTGAAATTTGGTTACGAAAGTGAAGTAAACCAAGACCATGACACTCAGTACCCATTAATGCTAGTTGAACCACCTGAGTCAACTATACCTGCAGTTTATAATGGTAGAGAGGAATATACATTTGAAATAAACTTCTATAATTTATACTCTCAAGATGCTCAATCAGTAGTTACACTTCAAAAGAGATGGGATAATTTACAAGATTTGGCTAATGAGTGGCTAGATATGGTACTTAAAAATTATCAAGATGGAAATGTAGAGGCATACTTAGAAGATGAGAGTATCGCTATAGAGAGAGTTAAAGAAGTAGCAAACGATAGATTGGTGCAAATAAAACTAACATTCACTATGAGTGCGTTTACTAAGTGCTTTAGACCTGTTTCAAACTACCCATCAGATTATTCTGATTTAGTAGTGTGGCTTAGTGCAGATAGTAATGCTACATTTGATATAGCGACTAAGAGAGTAAGTTTATTAAGTGATAGAGCATCTACTAATAATGTTGCACAAGCAACTGTAGCAAATCAACCATTATGGAATGGATTTGATGGTACTAATGATAAATCATATATTTCTTTTGATGGCACTAATGATGCATTAACATCTTTATCTAATTTACCTTTAGGTCATGACTTTACAATATTTGAAGTAAGTAAGATAACTAAAACAATGAATAGTTCTGTTTTTGGATATAAAGCAGTAAGAGGTCAGATACAAATGGGAATTGATGCTAATGGTAAGTACAATGTAAGAGTAAATGATGGTAATTATGACTTATCAGTATCAACAACTGATGATGCTCATGGAGATTATCATATTGGCATTATGCATCTACATAATAAAAGAGTACATTTAGAATATTATGATGCTTTAGGAAGTTTTACTAATGCTGATAATGATAGTAATTTTGACCATGAATTAACTTATAATATTGCTAGTTTTGATATTGGGAAATACAATAATACTAACTACATGACTGGTGAGTTCAACGAATTAATAATATTTAATAGACAATTAACTGATGTTGAAATTGCTGAAGTAAGAGGTTACTTAAATTTAAAATATAAAATATATTAAGATATGGCAGGAATAAACGGAAGTGTAAGTTGGCAAATACAACCATTAGATTATAGTAATTCAAATCTAGCAGGTTCTTTTTGGGATTATAGAGGTAATTATCTTAAAAGTGTAAATGACCCATTAAGGTATCAAGTTCTTTGGAATAATGGTTCTTTAACTGAAGGGCAAGAGCCTTCTGCTGGTAGTTTTTCAGGGGGTAATGGTGATTTGGTAAATATTATCTTTAAGGTTGAAACATCTGTTGGTGATGGGTATTGGGAAGAATTAGGTAGTATTAAAAAGTCAAGAGATATAGCAAATAAGAAATATGATGATGGAAGTCAGCCTAGAGGTCATAGATTCACAGTAGATATTAGTCAATTAGTTTCAAATGAACTTTCTTATAGTTTATGTCCAATAAATAAAGGTACTTGGCAAAGTAATTATTATGGAGGTATGAATGGTGGACTAACAATGCAAGATAATGTTCTTAGTGGTACAGGTGCAATGGGTACTCCAATAAGTAGGTATAATGTTTCTAGGAACGGAACTTTTAGAAGATTAAAAGTAACACCATACTATGAAATAATAAATGGTGATGGTGAGATTGTAAGTGCAGGTGGTGGAGGTGCGTCAAACACTATTACTGTTATAAACTCAGTTAATCAGTTTGAGAAAAATAGTTTATATTATCCAAACAGTTATGATATGGCTGATAGTGCAAGTAATAAATATAGATTCCTAAGTAGATGTCCAAATAGTACAGGTTCACCACCACTAACTTATGATTTTAAAAAACCTGTAAGAATAGATGAACAGGCTGAATATTTACAGTTTTATATGAGAAGGGCTGATTCTAATGGGATTAATGCAAGTGGTTTTGATACAGTAGGTGCTATTGGATTGAAAGTACAAACATACCTAGCAGATGATTCGTTACAAAATACATTCTATATAAGAGATTTTGAAGATAATTTATTAACAGGAGTTGATGCTAATTCTGATACGATAATAGCAGATAATCAAAACCAAATGTTTATACAAAATATATCTCCATATTATATAAACAATACTACTGGAATTCTTAAAGAACCTTCTAATTATACATTGACAACCTTCCCTTATTGGACTGCATATACAGGCGATAAAATAACATCATCAACTTCTTATTATAGAGTTAGTATGTTTAGATTTGGTATGTACGCTAACTATACAAGCAGAAGAACATCAAGATACAGATACTATACTATAGATAGAGAAGATGAAAAAAATGCTTATGGATTTGTTAGATTTCATTGGTTAAACTCTGTTGGTGGAATTGATAGTTATACTGCAAAAAGAGATGTAGTTGAAGGCTTAACAATAAGTAGAGATGTAATTGAAAGAAAAAGTGGTGATAGAACTTGGTATCAGGGTAATAAAGATAATGGTTCATTAATAGATGAGTCACTTTACCACTCAGACACAATGAGGGGTGGTGATATATATAAAGGAGGTAGAGAGGTTTCTAATGTAAATGCAGAAAGAGTACAAAGTGTTTATACAGAGCCGTTAAATAAAAGTGTAGCAAAATGGTTAGAAGAAATGATGTTATCACCTAATGTTTGGATAGAGATGGACACAGGGGCTACACAAATGGGTAATACAAGAAATCCATACTTACGACCATCAGATAAAGAATACATACCTGTAATCATTACAAATAGTGATATTGAAACTGTTAATCAAGAAAATGGTTTAGTTAAATTTAATATTGAATATACTTTAGCACATAAAGTAATAACACAAAGAAACTAATATATGTCGGTAAAAATAGAGATATTAGATTATGTATATGGAGAGGTTGAGGGTGTTCAAATGATTCCAAACTATTCATTTACCTCATCTACTGATTGGAATACAGGTACTGGATGGGCTATAGCAGGAGGTGCTGCTACACATTCAGGTGCTAGTGGTTATTTGAAGAATACAAATGTTGACTTTATTGAAGGTCAGAATTATAGGATAAAATATAAAATAAGTGGTAGAACTGCAGGTAGTTTGATACTAGCAAATCATTTACCTAGCAATGCAAATGGATTTAATCAAAATGGAAATGGTACTTTTTCTTATGATTGGATTCAGGGAAGTAACAATAACGATAAACTTAGTTTATATGGTAGTACTAATTTTGATGGAAGTGTAGAGTATGCAGCAGTTTACCTTATAACTAATATTGATTGGGAAAAGAGTGTAGTTGGTGAGTTAGATGTAACTGACCATTCTGATTTCCCTTTAGCAATGACATTTCAAATATCAGATATTAAAGATTTAACTTCAACAAGTGGTGATTACAGTAAAACATTTAAAATACCTGCTACAAAGAATAATAATAAGTTATTAAAACACACTTATACTCCTAATATAGATACTGATGTAAATCTTACTGAGAATAAAAAATGTAGAATACTTATCAATAATCTTTTCTCTGTAAAAGGATTAATTAAAGTTACAGGAGTTGGTGGTTATGGAGAAACACCATCTTATTATAATTGTGTATTTTTTGGAAGTAATCTAAGTTGGGCTGATGATTTATCTAGTAAATATATGAATGAGTTAGATTGGGGTGTTAATGGTGAGGACTTAGAGTACAATAAAACGAGTATTATGGCTACTTGGCAAGATGAACATTGTGATTCATCTACATCTCCAATAGTATATCCAATAACATCTTATGGAGATTACAATCCTGATGGAGAACCAAAAACAATACAACTTTTAGATACTTTATATGAAACAGGGAGTGGAGGTACTTCTGCATTATCAGGTTATCAAGGATATTACAATGATGGAAGTAGTTACTCAACCCCTAATCCATCTTCAGATTGGCGACCAGCAATATTTGTTAAAGATACGTTAGAAAAGATATTTAGTCAAGTTGGTGAGTTTGGATATAGTATAAATTCAACTTTTATGGAAACAGATATGTTTAAAAAGTTGGTATGGTTATTACCTAATTTTAAATATAATAATGCTGAAGAACAGTATGATGAGTATTCTGTAGAGAGTAACTTTACAAATGGAGTTAGCATGACTACAGGAACTCCAAACCCTTTACACCCTGCATCTAATCCTCAACTAACAGAAGATGGTATTCAAAAGTTTTCTGAAGGTGGTTTAGAGGAGGATGATGGTAATTATTTTTGGAATGGTGCAGGTAGAGAATTGCTTGAGATAAATGCAGCAACAAATCTTAATGTAACTTTAGATGAGGGGTCTTATGTAGATTCTGCTAATCATTATATAACAATAGGAGAATATGGTTATTATGATATAAAATTAAATGGAATACAATCAAAAATTGCAAGAGCATATAAGGGTGGAGGTGATGATGTTGAAATAGACCAGATTGATACTAGGATAAATTTAGAAGTTCAAACAGTAGGTCAGACAAGTTGGGTTATAATAAATTCATCTGAGTATGACCATGTAATAAATCAAGATGTAAATGTCAACACAGATACCTCAACTTCTTACCAAAATATGCCTAATATTAATATGCAGGGTATTTGGTTAAACAAAGGTGATAAAATAAGAATAACTTTAGGTACTAGGTTGTGGTGCGACCAAAGAGATTGGCAACAGTTTCTAGTTTGGATTTTCTTTAAGTCAGTTGATTCTAGCAATCTTGATATTTCTCTTAACTCTGAAGCAGTTGCATATGGTCAGACTTATGACTTAAATAAAGTGATTAATAAAGATTACAAACAGATTGATTTTGTTAAAGGTATTGCACACGCATTTAATCTTAAAATGACTACTGATGAAACTACTAAGACTGTAAATATAGAGCCATTTAATACTTTCTATAAGGATTATGCTGATGCAATAGATTGGACTTATAAATTAGATAGAAGTAAACAGATAGAGGATAAGTGGATTAAAAGCGACTTAAAAAGAGATGTTGTTTTTAAATATAAATCAGACAGTAAAGACAAGAAAGTTGAGAGGAGAGGTGAGGATTGGTTTGATGGAATAAAAGATGAATATCCTTATCAAGAAACACTACCTAAAACTTTTGAAAAAGGTGAAAGTAAATATGAAAATCCATTCTTTGCAGGAACATTTAATGGTAAAGACCAAGATACAATTTCTAATTCCTCTTTTAATGATACAGCATTTTCTGCTTGTTTATGGCAAGAAATTACAGACCCTACCTACTCATATAGACCTGTTAAAGGTTATGAGTTTTTACCAAGATTATTGTATTGGAATAAATACTCACCTGCAAATCCAAGTGCATTTAGCCAAAAACAAGCATCAATTCAAACTTGGGCTTCTGTTATAGATACCATAAAAGCAGGTTCTCAAGTAAGTCCTTCCCCATTCTTATCAAACATATACCCTCAAGCAACATCAATCAATAGAGATGATAGTTTAAGTCCAATACTGTCTTATGGTAATGTTAATGTAAGAGATTATGATGATGTAACAAATGTATATACATCTTATTCAGCAGGTAAAGGTTTGTTTGAAACATATTATAAGAATATGTTTGAGATGTTTAAGGCGAAACCAAGATTAAGAACTGTTTATATTGACTTAAAAACAACAGACATTATTAATTTGGATTTTAGAAAATTAGTATATATAGATGGTGTTTATTGGAGAGTAAATAAAGTAGTTGATTATCAACCAAATAAAAACCAACCTACAAAAGTAGAGTTAGTTGAATGGTTACAGTTGGGTGCATTTACAGCAACAGCACCATCTTTTGTGGGTAATGATAATACAGGAGGTCTTGGTTGGCAAGATGGAAGTGCACCTGTAGATAATGATGCTATAGGATTATAAAATATGACAGACAGAAAAGAAATATCAAGCAGAGGAATAGCACAGCAAAGTGGACTAGATGTATTTTCTAGTATAACAACTTATAATGGAGAGTATATGAATTGGGGAAATGCTGTTGATTATGACACTCAACTTGGCTCAGATACAGATTATGCTACAACAGCAGCAGACCCACATACTGATGCTTTAATAAATAGTCCTGCATCTACAATAGGAAGATGGTATAGGTATCATACAAGTGGTGCACCATACACATCAATACCAGCACCTATATCTTCTGCTGGTGCTTTTGTTTTCTATGGTCAAGAAACAGGTGGATTGCCATCATATAGTGGTATGTATCAAAAATTAAATTTAATTTCAGGTAATCAATATGAAATATCAATTCAGGGTGCTATTGGTGCTAGTGCAGGTACTTTGTATGTAAATACATATAAACCTTCTGAAAGTACTTATGATTTAATATCAACATCATCAATAACCTATCCTTTAACTAATACATCTATTGCACTTAGCAAAACTACATTTACTGCTGAAACTGCTAATGATATTATTGTGTTGTATTTTACAACAACCTCAACATCTGCTGTTGTTGTACCAGTAGCAAGTATATCAATAAAAGAAAAGCAAGAATACTTAGTACCTGTTTATGCTACTGATAAGTTTGGTAATGACCATAAAGTATTAAGAAGAAACTCAGGTAATATACTTTCTGATGATTAAATTTAAAAAGACATTAAAGCAATTAAAGGTTGTTGGTCAAATGCTAAAGGTAGGTTTGCAGAAAGAACTTATTGCACAAAAGCATAATGCTACAGGTAGATTGAGTAGAGGTTTGAATTATGAAGTTAAAGGCACTACTTTAAATGTAATGTCATCTGTTAGTTATTGGAAGGCTGTTAATAATCCTTCTTTTGCTAAAATACCAAATCTTAATGCAATAAAAAGTTGGTTAAATGCAAAAAGAAGAAATGGTACTTTAGTAGAACCTGCAGGTGGTAGTAGTCCAAATTTAATTTTAAAAAGAATGATTAAAAGTGGATATGGTAATAGGAATTTTAATGGCTCAATGAGAGACCCTTATGAATTTTATGATGAAGGTAATAAATTACCTAGAAGAACAAACTTTGCAGGATATGTAGCAAATAAGTTTAGCAAAGAAGTAGCAATCAAATTAGCACCATCTATTGGTGCAGATGTAGCAAGTATGATTAGAGAAAAAATTAAAAATAATACAAAAGCAAAAGTTAGTTAATATGGCAAATACAGAGAAAATTGTAGTTCAGGTAGTAGTAAAAGGTGAGAATGATTTAAAGAAGGTAGGTAAAACAGCAGATAAATCAACTAAGAGTTTTGGGAAGATGGCTGCAGGAGTATTGGCTGCTGTTGCTGCATTTAGGCAAATAAATGAAGTTATAGGAAGTTCTATAAAATCTTTTAGAGATTTTGAATTTCAAATGGCTAAAGTTAAGGCTGTTACAGGTGCTAGTGAAAAAGATTTTAAAAAACTATCTAGTACAGCGAAAGAATTAGGTAGAACAACTTTCTTTACAGCACAACAAGTATCAGAATTACAAACTAATTTTGGTAAATTAGGTTTTTCTACTCAAGAGATATTAGATGCTCAAAAGGCTACATTATTATTAGCAACAGCAACTGATGCTGATTTAGGTAGGGCTGCTATTGTTGCAGGTGCTAGTATCAGGGGATTTGGATTAGATGCTAAAGAAACTCAAAGAGTGGTTGATGTTATGGCAAAGGCATTTACTTCATCTGCATTAGATTTAGAGAAATTTCAAACATCTATGACTAAGGTTGCACCTATTTCTGCTGCTGCAGGTATAAGTCTTGAAGCAACTACAGCAGTTATGGGTACTCTTACTGATGCAGGTATTGAAGCATCAATTGCAGGTACATCATTAAGAAATATATTCTTAAAAATGCAAGACTCAAGTTCTGAACTATCTAAATTTTTAGGATTTACTGTTAATAGTGCAGATGATTTACAAATAGCATTAAATAAATTAAATGATGCAGGATTAGAAAATGAGGAAATAATGGAACTTGTAGATTTAAGACAAGTTGCTGCATTTAACACAATGATTAAAGGTGTTGATAGAATTGGTGAATTAAGAGATGCTTTTGATAATGCCAATGGTAGTTCTCAAGAAATGTCAGATATTATTGGAGATACTTTAGAGGGGGAAATGAAAAGATTAACATCTGCTTCTGAAGGTCTGAAAATAGCACTTGTAGATAAGTTAGGTGGAGGAATGAGGAATGTTTTAAAAAGATTTACTGATTTCTTAAATAAACTAACTGACAATTCTGATGATGTTGCTAGATTTATTACAAGAACTATAGATTTAGTTAAATGGATTGGACTTTATAGGTTAGGGGTTCTTGCAACAACAAAAGCAACAGTTGCATGGAGGGCTGCGACTGCCTTACTTAATGGGACTTTAAAAATAACTAAAGGTGCTTTAGCAAGAACAGGTGTTGGGCTTCTTGCTGTTCTATTAGGAGAACTTGGGCTTAAATACTTAACAGCATCTGAAGATGGTGAAGAATTTAATAAGACTCAAGAGCAAATAAATAAAGAAACTGAAAGGCAATTAGAATTATCTGAAAAAGCGTTAAAATCCCAATCAAGCATAGGCAAAAAGACTAAAAAAGAAATAGAGGCAGAAGAACAAGCAGCGAGAGATAAAAAGTTTGCCAAAGAACAAGATGATTTGAAAAATAATTTTACTGAAGGAATGTCAAAACTAAAAGAAAGGCTTAAAAATGGATTAGACACTCAAGAAGAATTTGATGAAAAAGCATTTACTAAAGAACAATTACATCTAGCAAATATGTTGGGACTATATAAAAGATATGGACAAAATACAGCCAATATAAATGCTCAAATACTAGACAATGAATTAAACAGAATAGAAACTGTTGCAGAAGCAGAACAACGAGCATTTAGAGAACAACAAGATATAAAACAAAATCAATTAGGTTTGGCTGTTGAAACGGCTGATGCAATAATATCTATAACAACTCAAAACCTAAATAGACAAGCAGAAAGAGATACCAAACTTTTAGAGGAAAGAAAAGAAGCAGGTTTAATAACGCAAGAACAATATGAAGCAGGAGTTGAGTCTATACAAAAAAAGGCTTTTGAGCAAAAAAAGAAAATGGCTTTATTAGAAATATTAATAGATACAGCAGCAGCAGTTGCAAAAATAAAAATACAAGCAGCGATATTATTAGCAAATCCTTTTACAGCACTTGCAGCACCAGCAGCACTTGCACAAATCCCTTTTGCAATAGCATCTGGAGTAATACAAGCAGCAGTAATACAAGCACAAGAATATGCTAACGGAGGAATGATTGAGGAGTTTGCAAATGGAGGATTAGTACATGGTAAATCACACGCACAAGGTGGTGAGAAGTTTGCAGTAGGTGGTAGAGTAGTAGAATTAGAAGGTGGTGAGGCTGTTATAAATAAAAGAAGTACAGCAATGTTTAGCAGACAATTATCAGCAATGAACTCTGCAGGAGGTGGTGTTAAGTTTGCAGATGGTGGATTACTTAATATGCCTTCATTTAGCCAACAACAATTTAATGCAATAGGTCAGAATCAAATGATGGGTGCAATGGGAAGTTCTAGTAAAGTAGTAGTAGTTGAAGCAGATATTACTGATAGTCAAAACTCAGTAAGTGTAATACAATCTGAAGCAACAATTTAATAATCAAAGAAATAAACAAATGTTTGTTGATAAAAAAACCAAGTTAGAGAGATTAGATATATGTAAAAGTTGTAGTTTTTACCGAAACTTTATGTTACTAAAGAAACCAAAGATAACAAGAGGTGCAAGATGTGCTGAATGTAAGTGTTTCCTAGATGCAAAGACAGCATTAACAAAAGAGTTTTTTGGTAAATGTCCTAAAAATAAATGGTAAAACTTTACATATGAATTTTAAAGAAATCGCTGAAAACTACAGTAAGCAAAAAAGAAATATGATGACTGAAGCAGTTATCAGAAACAAAAACCACACTAAAAACTTTACAACGTACCAAGCAGAATCTTTAGGATTAATGTTTGCAGAGTGGCATTTATTATTCCCACAACACAAACAAGATATGAAGTGTACTTCTTGTAGAGCAGCAGTATGTAAGTTTTGGGAAACTATGGTAGATGAATGGATTGAATCTGAACAAACACCTAAAAAGAAAAATGCCTCAAAAAAAAGAAAGACAAAATAAGGTAGATGTAGTTAAAGACTTCATTGATATTTGTGGAGTTGAATTAGAAAAGCGATTTGGTCAATCACCAACTTGCAAGGATATGATACGACATCTTGTTGAGAAAGGTATAATAGACCCTAAGAGAGTAAGGAACTATATGATTATTGCTGACTTTGATAGAATGTTAGTAGGTAATGAAGGTAGTAGAACTTATACTTGGATGGATTTATCTATTAAATATAAGATAAGTGAAAGTCAGGCACAGAACATAGTTTACAAGGAAAGAAAGAAAGCAATCCCATCTAATAACATCACATACTAAAAGTTTTGTAAGAAAATTAGGTAAAACTAATTTATTTAAACTATATTTTTGCACCTATGAACGAAAAATGGTATAACATTCAGAACAAGGCAGGTCAAACTGCTGACATTTATATCTTTGATGAAATAGGAACTTATGGTGTAACTGCACAAGAGTTCATTACTGACATTAAAGGATTAAAAGATATGCCTATCAATTTACGCATTAACAGTTTAGGTGGAGATGTGTTTGATGGTATGGCAATGTATAATGTAATCAAAAGGAGAGAGGCTAAAACTACAGTTTATATTGAGGGTATAGCAGCAAGTATTGCTACTATTATTGCTCTTGGTGCAGATGAGGTTGTAATGGCAGAAAACTCTTTATTTATGATACATAACGCTTGGGGTGGTACAATGGGTGAGTCAAAAGATATGAGAAAAACTGCAGATACTCTTGATAAAATCACAAGTGAACTTACAGACATTTATAGAAAAAAGACAGGACTATCTTATGATGCTCTTGCTCAGATGATGGATGAAGAAACTTGGTTAAATGCTAATGAGGCATTTGAGTTAGGTTTTATTGACACTATCTCTGATTCTATTAAAGTGGCTGCAAAGTATGATGTTTCTAAGTTTAAGAACATCACACAAGAAGAAATACAAAATAAATTAAGTATTAATATAAATAACAAAAAAATGACTAACGAGTTAAAAGAATGGTTTAACAACAAAGTTGAGGAGATTGTTACTGCTGTAAAAGGTGATGTAAAAGTTTCTGAAGATGTTGCTGAACAAACTATGATAACTGTTAATCTAGGGGATAATGATGAAATCATGAATAAGATTTCTGAGTTTGAAACTGGTAACATTGAATTATCAAACAAAATTTCTTTGTTAGAGGAAGAATTAGTTGCTTCAAAAGGAACTAACGAAACTTTAACAGTAGAGGTTGAAGCGTTAAACGCTAAAATCAACAAAGCAGATGCTAAAGGTACAGAAATTGAAACTGAAAGCGACCCTGCAGTAGTTGAGAACAAAAAAGAAGATGCTAATGCAGGTTTTTACAATGCAATGGCAGAAAGAATTAGAACTAAATTTAATAATTAAAAAAATAAAATAAAATGGCAAATGTAGCAAATGACAACATCACAGCAAGTTATAGTGGTGCTAATTTAAACGAGATATTTTATGAGCCAGTATTTAGAAGTGATGATATTATGCGTAACTATAGAGTTATTCCTAATGTAAAACACGTAATGAATGTTTACACTTCTGCTGCTCTTAAAAATATAGTACAACCTTACGATGGTTGTTCTGCAACAAGTGGTTCAACACAATTTAATATTGATGATAAAACAATTACTGCAGGTAGATGTAGAGTTGCTTTAGAGCAATGTTCAAAAGAGTTCTTTGGAACTTATATTGAAGAAATGTATCGTAGTGGTGTAGATGTAATGAATGTTGAGGGAACTCAATTATCTGATGCAATCGTAAACAGAGCAGTAAGTGGTATCGCTTCAGATGTAGTAAGATTAGCATGGGGTGGTGATGGAGCAACTGGAAATTATGATGCTTTAACAGGATGGATGAAATTAATGGGTGATGATGCAACAGTTTTGGCTGCTCAAATTCAGGAAACAGGTGCAGCAACAGCAGCAGATGTTACTGCAGCAAGCGCAATAGGACTTTTAAGAAAAGTTTATGATGGAGCACCTGCAGCACTTCAACAAGTAGCAATGGGTGATAAGAAAATGTTTGTATCTCCAAAAGTATTTAACGCTTACTTAGCAAACTTAGAATCTAATACTACTATTGGAACTTCTGATTTAGCAATTGTTAATACTCAAAATGGTTATTCAGGAGTATCTTTTAGAGGTGTAGAATTAGTACCTGTTTACGAATGGGATACTATCTTAGCAGCACTTAACCCAGCAATCTTTGTTGACCAAAGTGCAGCAGCAACAGGTAACCTTGAAAATGGTGTATGTTACTGTGCAGTTGAGAACTTAATCATTGGTTCTGATGTAACTGACCCAGAAGGTTCTTTCAAAGTATTTTATGATGACTTAGAAGAAAAAATGTTCTTCAGAGGTTACTTCAAGTTAGGAGTACAGTTCTTATACTCTTCTTTAGTTCAGTGGGGAGTTGTAACAACATAATAATAATGTAATAATAGAGAGTGTGTAAAAGCACTCTCTTAATTACTTCTAATAACTAATAAAATAATAAAAAAATGGCAATAGATACAGGATTAGCGATTGACTGCACAGACTTACAAGCAACAGGTGGTATAAAACAAATACTACTAAGGTCTTGGGCTGCTGGAGATACAATCGGATATGGAGGTACAGGTGTACATACAATTACAAGTATTAAAGATACTGGTGGAACTGATGCTGATTGGGGTGTGTATGAGTTTAAAAATGAAACTCC
>ENA-ORDA01002062-ORDA01002062.1-marine-metagenome-genome-assembly--contig:-NODE-2062-length-15773-cov-4.214450_pt1 | contig 15773 bp, 17 predicted proteins | sample MGYA00237778_ERZ508506 | MGnify/ENA primary metagenome ERZ508506 (study PRJEB26177, sample SAMN06267891) | marine metagenome | isolation source: Monterey Bay, California, USA | place: Pacific...
TTTATTTACTCAATTTTTCTTAACAGCAGCAATCATGCGTGTTGTCGGGCCTAAATATATTTTAATGAGCTATGGTTTTTTATTCACAGGTGTGTTTATTGGTTATTTCTTAGCTCCAACCATTGGGTATGTTTTTGTTGTAACTATTATTTTAAGATTGTTCGAATATGGGATTAATAAGCCAACAAGAGAATTGATATTTAGTTACCTCAAGAAGGTAGATCGCTATAAATCCTCTGTATTTTTTATGAGGCAAGATTTCTGTTGCAATTTTAAGTGACTCTGTATCAGCTACTTCGAAATATTCTAATTCGAGTTCCTTATTTTGTATGAACTCATTTTTAACAAAACTTTTAACACTTGCTTCTCTCCAAGGAGTTGCTGATACTTTATCTGGTGAAGGTATAAGATTTAATGAATTTGAAATGAATTTTTCCAATAAAAATAATTTGTCCCACATGATATGCATAATGCGCCAATTGACGATGCAATGCTGCTTGAACGGTTTGACCCATGTTACGAATGAAGACTTCCGTTGATAAATCTTCCTCTTTTAGCGTGTCCATAGCATCGAACAAACAACACCATCCCGATTCCCAAGCGTTTAGAATAGTCTCTTTTGTTTTTAATGTATCAACAAATTCATCATCCCGGTTGCGCCATTCTTTTTCTCCGTCTGAACAAAGAAAGTCCGTCCAACGTGAAAGCATATTTCCGTTCATATGTTTTACAATCTGTCCAATACTGCTGCTTTCAGAACTGCTTTTCCAATTCATTTGATCTGTGTCGAGTTGCTCAAAAGTGCGATCGCCCAAAGCTTTGTAATGATAAAATTCTTTCTGTATGTTTTTTATGACCTCAGACATGAGTAAATGTTTTATTGTTTAAACTAAACGATAAGGCTAAAAACCATTCAGTACACGAAGTTTTTTATCCAAAATTATAGTTAGAATAAGAGGAGAAAAAATTAAATATACTTCTTTCTTTTAAAATATGAAAAATGAGCTTTCTGAATTAGAATAAAAAGGTTATTTTTGGGAACTTTAAAAACCCACAATGGCTACATATAAAAAACGCGGAGCAAAAAAATCAGTTACAAAATCTGATGTAAGCGAACACCAAACTGATAGTACAACTGCTGAAGTTTTCGAAACCCTCGACACTACAGCATCTAAGGCTGAGGAGTTTGTTGCGAAATATCAAAATGTAATTTTGATCGTAATCAGTGTAGTTACTGTTGGAGTTTTAGGTTCTTTAGGGTACCAATCTCTTGTAGTTGAACCCAATTCAAGAGAAGCAGTTGGTGAATTGAACCAAGCACAATACTACTTTAACCTTGCGGTTAACGGTCAAGACAACGATTCTCTATACGCTCGTTCTATTCGTGGTGGCGAAGGACGTTATGGCTTTGATGATATTATAGAAAACTACAGTGGTACACCTGCTGCAGATTTAGCTTCGTTTAGTGCTGGAATGGCATATTTGAATATGAAGGATTACAATGCTGCAATCGAATACTTGAAAGATTTTAGTTCAGATGATATTCTATTGAGCGCTTTAGCTAAAGGTGCTATTGGTGATGCTTATGCTCAATTGGATCAAAGTGATCAAGCATTGAGCTATTACACTCAAGCCATTAAGGCAAGCGAAAATGCGTATACTTCTCCTAAGTATTTATTTAAAGCCGGCTTATTGAGTAGTGCTTTGGATAAAAATAGTCAAGCGTTATCGTACTTTAAGCGTATCAAAAACGATTATCCAACTTCAGAAGAAGCTTCTCAAGTTGAAATCCAAATTGGTCGTTTAGAAAACATAAACTAATTTCTTATGGCAACGGCTAATACGAATCTATCCGTTTATGATGCCGATGAAGTTCCTTCTGGAAAAAACTTTGCTGTAGCTATAGTTGTTGCAGAATGGAATGCTCAGATTACAGAACCTCTTTTTCAAGGCGCATACGATACCCTCATTCAGCATGACGTATCGGCTAGCAAAATAGCACGTATCAATGTACCGGGTAGTTTTGAACTAATCTATGGTGCCAAGCATGCTCAGTCCAAAGGATTCGATGCTGTTATTGTTATTGGCAGCGTAATTCAAGGTGAGACCAAACATTTTGATTTTGTTTGTGAAGGGGTTGCTCAAGGGATCAAAGATTTGAATATACAATCTACAATCCCCGTTATCTTTTGTGTGCTAACAGACAATAACCTACAACAGGCAATTGATCGTTCTGGTGGTAAACATGGGAATAAAGGTGTTGAAGCTGCTGTTGCAGCCCTAAAAATGGCACAGCTCTCCAAGCAATAAGTTGTCAACATTAGAGTACTTCTCTTATGTCACTATTGCGATTCTAGTAAAATCAATGTATTTTTATGTTTTAAGGAAAACCTATGTTTAAAGCAAACCTTTTTAAATTGAATCGCAACAAGCGATACAACTACACGCCCCGTTATTATGAAGGTAAAACGATTGAAAACCTTTATGATTTCGACTCAAAGTTCAACAAGTATCGTGAAACGTATAATGAAAACGATCTAGGGAAGCAATGGGGCGACGCACGTTTAGAAAGTAGAAATCGTGCCAACCGTAAAGTCACACCAACCTTGTTGATTATTATCGCGGTATTGATCCTTATTTTTTTATTTATTATAGATTTCGATCTATCTATTTTTTCGAGCTAACTCCATGGGAGACATCATAACTTTATTACCTGATCATGTAGCTAATCAGATTGCAGCTGGAGAAGTTGTTCAGCGCCCTGCTTCAGTTGTTAAAGAATTGATGGAGAATGCTATTGATGCAGGCTCCAGCCATGTGCAATTGATCATCAAAGAAGCCGGAAAACTTTTGATCCAAGTTGTCGATGACGGGAAGGGGATGAGTATTACTGACGCTCGAATGGCTTTTGAACGCCACGCAACTTCTAAAATTAAATCTGCAGACGACCTTTTTGCGTTAAATACAAAAGGATTTCGGGGGGAAGCATTAGCATCTATTGCTGCAGTTGCTCATGTTGAAATGCTTACTCGAACAGAAGAAGATGAAGTTGCTACACTGATAAAAATTGCTGGTAGTGAAATTCAAGAACAAGAACCTTCTGTAGCTCCTAAAGGAAGCTCCATAGCGGTAAAGAATCTATTTTTTAATATTCCAGCACGACGGAATTTTTTGAAATCCAATACGGTTGAACTGCGCCATATTATTGATGAATTTCATCGTGTGGCTTTGGCACATCCACAAATTGCTTTTACTTTTTTTCAAGGAGGACACGAATTGTTCGATTTGCCTGCGGCTAATTTAAGAAAACGGATTGTACATATTTTTGGTTCCAAAATGGATGAGAAATTAGTGCCAGTTGAAGAATCGACATCCGTATCCTCAGTTTCTGGATTTGTCCTAAAACCCAATGCTGCCAAAAGAACTCGTGGGCAGCAGTTTTTCTTTGTGAACGATCGCTTTATAAAAAGCCCGTTTATGCACCATGCAATCATGAATGCTTATGAAGGTTTGTTGGCCGACGGAACTGTCCCGGGATATTTTATTTTTTTCAACCTAGATCCGCAAACAATAGACATCAACATACATCCGACCAAAACAGAAGTTAAGTTTGAGGACGAACAAAGTCTATACGCGATTTTGCGTTCGTGTATCAAACACAGCTTGGGGATGTTTAATGTAGCTCCAACGCTCGATTTTGATCGCGATCCGAATCTCGATACTCCTTACAATCAAGTGAATCAAAATGCAGGGACACCTCAATTAGAGGTTGATTCTAATTTTAATCCATTTAAAAATCCAGAAGCGACTCGTTTCTCAAAACCCAACGAAGCCAGCTGGGAAAGTCTATATGTTGAAGTTGAGTCGCAACCGGTTCCCAATCTTTTAGAGCAGGAATTCAGCACTACAAAAGCATACGATGCGATTAAACTTTTTCAATTGATGAATCGGTACATCGTTAGTTCCATAGGTTCTGCCTTGCTTTTAATCGATCAGCAGCGCGCACACGAACGGGTATTGTACGAACAATTTTTAACAACAATTACACAAAAGAAAACTGCGAGCCAACAATTACTATTTCCTTATTCTTTGGAATTAGACACCACGCAACAAGTACTTTTATCTGATTTAGAAGAAGTATTGGTTGAAGCAGGTTTTGTTTTTGAGCGAAGTTCCAACGCAGTAATCATCATTAAAGGGATTCCTGTTTCGAGTTCTGAAAAAGAAATTCCTAATATTTTTGAAAACCTGTTTGCTTCTTTAGAAAGCGATTTACCTGCTGATAGTTTTAGTCAATCAGATGTATTGTCAAAATCCTTAGCAAAAACTTTAGCAATTAAGAGAGGAGTGCCGATGAAACCCGAAGAGCAACAGCGTCTTTTGGATGATTTATTTGCTTGTAAAGAAACCCAAGTGTCTCCTTTTAATCGTCAGATTTTTGTTACTTTGACTCAGGAAGAATTAGATAAAAAATTCATTTAATGGGGAGAATTACAGACACGATAAAACATTTATTAATCATCAACGGAATATTTTTCCTTGCGGTTAATCTTTTAGGAGATCAGGTTTATAATTGGTTTGCATTACACTATTTTCAAAATCCACGTTTCGAGCTTTGGCAACCCCTTACGCACATGTTCATGCACGGTAGTTTCAATCATATTTTATTTAATATGTTTGGACTGTATATGTTTGGTTCTCCTCTAGAATCTTTGTGGGGAAGAAAGAAATTTATATTCTTTTACCTTTCCGCTGGTTTTGGTGCTGCTGCAGTTCAGTTATTCGTTTATCATTTTCAGTTCAGTTCAGTCTACCAAGAGCTGATGAGTCTAGGGTATGGTCAAGATGCCATCAACATGCTCTTGAATGACGGTAAATATGATACTACAATTTTAAGTAGTGTTAGTGAAGAACAAATATCAAGCTTTTATCAATCATATTACGCTTCTATGGTTGGCGCATCGGGCGCTTTATATGGAGTTTTGGTGGCCTTTGCCATGTTGTTTCCCAATTCCGAATTGTATTTGATGTTTATACCAGTTCCTGTAAAAGCTAAATACATGATTCCATTCATGATACTGGGTGACCTTTTCTTTGGATTCAGTTCTTTTTCAATGGGACCAATTGCTCACTTTGCACATTTAGGTGGTGCGATTACGGGTTTTATCATGATGCGTTATTGGAAGAAACAACAGTTTAATAATAACCGTTGGGACTTATGAGCACATTCGATAATCTTAAATATAAATACCAAAGGTTTACGATAGCTGAAAAGTTGATTGTGTTGAATGTCATCTTTTTTGTAATTCCTTTTTTCCTTCAAACACTTTTTTATTTATTCAATATTCCAGACACTACCTTTCTGTCTTGGTTTCACTTGCTACCTAGTTTTACTGAAGTTCTTTATCGCCCTTGGACACTAATTACGTACAGCTTTTTACATGGAAGTTTTATGCATATTCTGTGGAATATGGTTCTTCTGTATTTTGTTTCACGGATGTATTTAAACTTATTTTCAGAGCAACAGTTCCTGAAGAATTATCTTTTGGGAGTTCTTGTTGGAGGCCTTGTTTTTTTAATTGGATATAATCTGTTTCCTGTTTTCAACGGCATGTATCCTCCTTTAGTTGGTGCTTCTGCTGGGGTAATGGCAATACTTATTTTTGTTGCTACTTATACGCCCAATCAAGAAGTGCGTTTGCTCTTTATTAATGTGAAGCTTCAATACATTGGTATTGCATTAGTTGTTGTTGATATTCTTCAAATTCCAAATGGAAATGCAGGTGGTAGACTTGCCCATTTAGGCGGTGCTTTCATAGGATTCCTCTATGCAAATCAACTCCAAAAAGGAAACGACATTGGATCGGGTCTTGATCGATTATGGGTTTTTGTCAGTTCTCTTTTTGTAGCGAAGAAACCTAACAACATGCACACCGTTCATCGTTCTGAAACCGTTTCAAAGAATAAAACCAAGAATGGACAACAACAGAAAATTGATGCAATTCTAGATAAAATAAGCACATCTGGCTATGAAAGCTTGACGCAAGAAGAGAAAGATTTTCTGTTCAGAGCGGGTAAAGACAATTAAAGAAACGCTCTCAAATGAAACTGAATTTTTTCGAAAAATTATTACTGTTTATTAATGCATTATTATTGATTTTCCAACTGATGTTGATGGGGAGCATTCCTTCTTTTTTTGAATTTTCAATTTTAAATTTATTTGTACCAGCCGTAGTACTTGTTAATATTGGTTTCTTTCTTTTTTGGCTATTAAGAACTAAATGGGTTTTTCTTCTTTTTATGGTAGCTTTCTTAATCGGCTATGGAGAATGGGGGCTGTTGTATCAGTTTCCAAGAACGCTTGTTCATACTAGCACTAATACGTTCAAGGTTATGACCTACAACGTTCGCCTTTTCAATCGCTATGATTGGATTAAAAATAAAGATGTTCCAAAGAGTATTCAGTATTTTATTCGTCAAGAACAACCTGATATCATTTGTTTTCAAGAATATTCTAAAAACGAAGCCCCTGAACTTCCTTCTTATCCTTACAGTTACATCCAACCCGTTCAGCCTAATGGTAAATCGGGTATTGCAATTTTATCAAAATTTCCAATTACTGGCAACGGCTACATCAACTTTGATAACTCTACAAATAGCGGAATTTATGCTGGCATAGAGCATCGAGGTAAGAAAGCTCGTGTCTATAATTTGCATCTTGAATCCATGCGAATTAACCTCAAAGACACACTCATCACGCAAGGGAATTCGGAAGGCTTACAACTTAAGTTCAACCAAGTGTTCAAAAAGCAATTGGAACAAATCAAACAGTTTGAAGCTGTAAATGTCAAAAATGAACTCCCTTCTATAATTTGTACGGATTTAAACAATTCTCAATTCTCTTCCATTTATAGAGCTTTGAAACAAGGACGAAATGATGCGTTTAAAGAATCTGGAACGGGGCTTGGAACCACCTTCAATTTCTTTTACTTCCCACTTCGTATTGATTTTATATTAGTGGATCCAGTTTTTAAAGTAAATTCCTTTAATTCCTATGACAACAAGTTGTCCGATCATCTGCCGATTATGACAACGCTAGGATGGGAGTAATATCAATTTTTTTTAAATAAGAAGGGCTTTCTGGACCTAAGCAACAGATCAAGTCAAGTGCATTCAGATTCGATATAAACCCCAGTTTAGACTCAAAAACTTGAATGTATTTTGGGAAGTGCAGAGTGGAGGTTTTTTTAGCAGAAACTAATGCTTCTCCGGTTGGATTGTAAAGGGGTTGCTTCGTGCTTATGTTGATTTGGGTATCCAGCTCGAGCCAATCCGTAATAAGTTGGAGGATTTCCATGTTGAAATCGAGAAGTCTTTTGTGTTCTTTAAAAAAAACAGCTTCAAGTTCATCTTGGTAAAACTCAAAAAATGGAGAAGATTGATAAGCACTGACAAATGATTTCCAATGATTGTTCTGCCACATTTCTTCGTAACTAATCAATACGTTTTGATCAACCAAGCGAGTACCTTTGGAATTTTTTTCTATTGGAATACTAAGGTTTAATACCCCATTTGCACCAGCTATTTGTGTGCGATTGCGATAGGTCTGCTTTTGATAGAATGCTTGTGTTTGAATGTTGATGCATTCATGCTGAGCAAGAACAGCTAGAGTTGCTACATTGGGTATATAAGAACTGAATATTTCGAGTTCCACCTTATGCCTTTTTGCGTTTACGGAAATACACCCATCCTTGCCATCCTAAGAAAATTGCCAATACATAGGGGAAGAACGAAATTGGTTTTCCTTCACCACCAACGGTAGTCATTATACGATCCCAACGAATGCGCCAGTTTTTAATTCCATCATTAATTCCATCTATGCTGAACCAAACCAATACTGGTTTTCCAAGAACATGATTTTCAGGAACATATCCCCAATAGCGACTGTCTTCTGATCGGTGACGGTTATCACCCATCATCCAATAGTAATCTTGCTGAAAGGTGTAATTTGTCGCTTCTTTTCCATTGATGAAGATAGTTGATCCTTCTTTTGTAAGTTCGTTTTTTTCGTACACCCGAATAATTTTCTTGTATAGTGGTAATGTTGTTTCGTTGATCTCTACCGTCATACCAGCTTTAGGAATCAAGATGGGACCAAAATTATCTTCATTCCAATCATACGGAATTGCATTGGGAAAGAAATTGGTATTCGCTCTTTTTGTGCGTGTAACTTTTTGAACAATACTATCAACAATTCCTGTGTTTAAAATTTCCTTTGCTTCTGCGATTGTGAGTGTTAAATCTTTTTTTGCATCCAAAAGCTCTTTAGCACTGAGTCTTAATTCTCCTAAAACTTTTGGAGGAATTCCGGCAGAAGGAGTGATAACAATAAAGTTATTGATGTCATCTGACAAACGCCCCAATATATAAGGTTGAAGTGCATTGTATCGTTCTTGTGTTATGTTTTCGATGCGGTATTTTCGAGTAAAATCTTTGTAACCAGCATTTAATAGTTTTCTTGAAGACACCCCTTTGCTGTTATATCCGTAGTGTGTATATTGTGTTTTTGCACGATCGGGAAGTATGCTTTTCTCACCGTTGATATGTACAAAACCATTGATGATCTCGAGACTATCCCCTGGCGTCCCTACACATCTTTTAACGTAGTTCGATTTTTTGTCAATGGGTTTTTGAACTCCTTTTTCGCGAACAAAAAATCTGCGCACGGTATCTGCAGGCCAGCTAAAGACAACGATGTCATTTCGTTTTACATCTTGAAACCCTGGGAGTCTGAAGTAGGGGAGTTGTGGTTTTTTTAGATAGGATCTTTTTTTAATAATCGGAATGGTATCATGAACCATAGGAAATGAAACAGCCGAAGTTGGAGTACGTGCACCATAATGAGCCTTACTTACAAATAAGAAATCTCCAATAAGAAGTGTTTTTTCAAGAGATCCCGTTGGAATGATATACGGTTGAATGAAATAACTGTGAACTAACGTTGCTGCTATTATAGCAAAAAGCATCGCGCTAATCCATTCCCCAAACCATGTTTTCGAATTGAGGTCGCGATCTTTATCATAAGTTGTTTTAGAATCAAAATTTGGAATAAAAATGTATAATCCCAATGTTAGTATTCCGAGTACTGTATCGATTGAGCGATTTCGTCCAAAGCTTCTTAATGTTTCTACCCAGATCACAGGAAACATCATCAGGTTTACTATTGGAACGAAAAGCAAGATTACCCACCACTTTGGTCTTCGGATGATTTGCATTAAAACGATAGCATTATAAACAGGGACAAGGGCTTCCCAACTTTTCCTTCCTGCCTTTTGGTATAAGCGAAAAGTACCAAGGAAATGTAGCACTTGTATTGCAAGTATAAATAATAGCCATTCTGATGCAGTCATAATTTTATTTTTGGAGTAGCTCGTTTAATGTTTAGACGAGTTTCTTGTTTTTTTGTTACAGTTTAGTTGATGTTTAGAACGTCGTTCATCGTAAAAATACCTTTTTTGTCTTGGATCCATTCTGATGCAATAACTGCGCCTAATGCAAACCCTTGACGCGAATGTGCTTCGTGTTGAATTGAAATACTGTCAACAACAGATTTATATTCTATGGAATGTGTACCCGGGACTTCTTCTGTACGTTCAACGGTAATTGGAAGTATGGTATCTCCTTTTGTTTCATCGATAGACCAGTCTGTATATTTTGACTCCTCGAAAACTCCCTCAGCTAAGGTGATTGCAGTTCCGCTTGGCGCATCAAGTTTATGAATATGATGAATTTCTTTCATTTGGGGGATATAGCTTTTGTGTGGGTGCATCAACTTTGCCAAAATTGTATTGAGCTTAAAAAATAAATTCACACCAACACTAAAGTTAGATGCATAGATAAAGGCACTTTTATGTTGTGTGCAATAAGCTTCTACTTCTTTAAGATGCTCCAACCATCCAGTTGTTCCACAAACAACGGGTATTTGTTTTTCCATTGCAGCTTTTATGTTTGCAACGGCGGCATCTGGAACACTAAAGTTGATTGCTACGTCTGCCTCGGATAGATTCCCTTGATTTTCGGTTTTGTCAATCTTTGCCACGATAGTATGCCCTCTTTCAATTGCAATTTGTTCAATGGCTTTCCCCATTCTACCATAACCCAATAATGCTATTTTCATAGTCTAAAATTTAATATTTAAAGTGAGGCCATAGTTCATGTCGGTATTCAATAGATTCGGTTCAAGTTGGGGACGCAAAGTCAATTGATTGTTTACGTTAAATTGCATCAAATGTGCGCCAACATTGGCATCTAAAATATTCAATAAATAAAATCCCATAAAGTATAAAACTGCTAAATCTCTATAGCGCTTGTGGAAGTTCATACCCTGAATCAATTGATCGTTTTGAAAAATACGATTTGCATATTTATCATCGGTATAACCTGCTATCCTTCTTTTGTAAATATCTCGAAAAGAATTCATTTGTTTGGTTTGATAAAAGTAATAATATCCTGAAGTACCTAAACCGCCATATATAATGGGAAGTTTCCAGTACTTTCCAGTATATATCTGCCCTAAACCGGGAACTATTGTAGAATAAAATGCAGCTTTAGAAGGAGTCAACGGATCTTTAATCAGACGTTGTTTTCTGGTTAACGTATCCAGTTCTAATTGTTGTGCAGAAACAAAACTAATGGATAGAATAAGAATTAAGAGAATTTTATTCTTCACGTTTCAGCAACTTTTTCATCCGACTGAAATCTTGTTGTGAGTCAAATGGAATATGAATTACTCCTTTGCCATCGTCTTTATAACTGATAGTAACTTTAGATTCAAAATAAGTTCCAAAATCTTCAATAGCCTCTTGAATGAATACCGGTTTGTGTGGAGCAATTTTAGTTGCGACTCCACTTTTAAGCGCTTTTATGATAGCTTCTGTTTTCCGGACACTTAAATCTCCTTTTATGATGCGTTCGTAAATTCCTAATTGACTCTCTCGATCTTCAATGGCCAATAGCGCTCTACCATGCCCCATGGACAAAAATCCGTCGCGCATACCTGTTTGGATGATCGGGTCTAATTTTAATAAGCGCAAGTAATTTGTGATTGTAGATCTTTTTTTACCAACACGTTCACTGAGTACTTCTTGTGTGACATTGATTTCATCAATTAATCGTTGGTAGGATAAGGCTACTTCTATTGGATCTAAGTCTTGACGTTGTATGTTTTCAACCAAAGCCATTTCCAAAGACTCCTGGTCGTTTGCCAAACGAACAAAAGCTGGGACTGCTGTAAGTCCAATTAATTTTGCTGCACGGTAACGACGTTCTCCAGAGACCAATTGGTACTGGTTGTAATCCATTTTCCGAACCGTAATGGGTTGAATGATTCCAAGCTCCTTAATCGACGAAGCTAATTGTTTGAGTGCTTCATCATTAAATTGAGTTCTGGGCTGAAAAGGATTTACTTCGATTCGATCCAATTCTAAGTCGATTACATTGCCAATAACTTGGTCTGCATTCTTATCATTAACCGAATTGATGTCGTTGGTTGGGTCTTGAAGCAAAGCAGATAGTCCGCGACCTAAGACTTGTTTTTTATTTGATTTGGCCATTTCTATTTTCCTTTATTTTTTTTAAGTACTTCTTGAGCTAAACTCAAGTAGTTTTGAGCACCTTTACTTGTAGCGTCATATTGAATGATATTCTCTCCAAAACTTGGAGCCTCACTCAGGCGAATGTTTCTTTGGATAATAGATTTAAAAACCATTTTACCAAAATGTTTTTTTACTTCTTCTACCACTTGGTTAGAAAGCCTCAATCGGGAATCGTACATGGTGAGTAATAAACCCTCTATGTCAAGATCCTTGTTGTGTATTTTTTGAATACTCTTTATGGTATTCAATAATTTCCCCAATCCCTCAAGTGCAAAGTACTCACACTGAATCGGAATCAGAACTGAATTCGCAGCAGAAAGTGCATTCAGTGTAATAAGGCCTAGAGATGGAGCACAGTCAATAAAAATATAATCGTATTGGTCCTTTATGCTTTCTAAGGCTTTACGTAGCATATATTCTCGTTCGTGTTTGTCAACCAATTCTATTTCAATTGCAACTAAATCAATATGAGAAGGAATTAAATCTAAATTCGGAGATTCCGTTTTAATGATTACATCTTCAACCTTAGCGGTGTGTTCAAGTAGTTCGTAGGTGCCTTTTTCTTGTTTTTCAACATCAATTCCTAAGCCAGATGTTGCGTTAGCCTGAGGGTCAGCGTCAATTAATAGAACCTTTTTTTCAAGAACTCCAAGTGCAGCTGCAAGGTTTACTGAAGTCGTTGTTTTTCCGACCCCACCTTTTTGATTGGCTATTGCAATAATTTTACCCATTATTTTTTTAATTAATGTTTAAAAATACAAATATTTATCTCCACGTGAAAGTTAATTTTTAGAACAAAAATTTAACTTTAGTTCTTTCTATTTGATACTGTCGGTATCAATTAAAAAAAGAGTTTCATTGTCTTTTTTATGACCATAATGTTCGCGTGCAAAACGTTCTAAACTATCTAGGTTTTCGAGCTGGTCAATCGTGTACTGATCTTTTTTTATTGCTTTTCGCAACTTGCTTTTCTGTTGTTCTAGCTTTTCAATTTCAGAATCTAATTCCCTTTGCGTTAGCCAAGAGTTGGAGTCTAAAAAAAGAATCCAAATCGTAAAAAGAAATGCAATTGCGATATACGATATCGTATAAGATTTATTTTTACGCTTCAGAGAATTCAAAAAATCTTTTAAAGCCATACTATTGTTTTTGAACTTCTAAAACCTGCGCAACAGTGATTTGATTTTCAGTCTTATTGCCCCAGCTGTTTAGGATGTAGTTCATTACATCGGCAACTTCTTCCTCATCTAACCCTTGATTTACCATTACGCCGTTGTATGTGTTTCCATTTACAGTAATTTCTCCACGAAGTCCGTATTTGATTCCTCGAATACTAGCCTCAATATTATTCTGCAAATAGTCTGATTTTGCCAAAGGAGGGAATGCATTTTCAACGCCTTTTCCATTATCTAAATGACATTGAAGACAAAAATCTTGATAGATTTCTTCTCCATCTAAGATGCTTTGCTTCAAAGGTTTTTCTTGTTGCATATAGCCTAAAAAGCTAAAAACACCAATACAATATATTGACAGTAAATATTTCATAGAATACTTAGTTTAATGGAGGTTGAGGGATTATTTTCAAAATACCTTTTCCTTCTACGCCAAGATATAACAACCCATCTGGTCCTTGCTTTATGTTTCTTATTCTGCCAACACCTTCCAGTACTTTGTGGCGCTCTTTTACTTCATTATCTGCTATGACCAAACGCTCTAGATATTCAAATTTCAAAGAACCAACCAATAGATTTCCTTTCCAATTTGGGTAATTGTCTGAAGTTGAAAACGCCATGCCCGATGGAGCAATCGAAGGAAGCCAATAGTAAAGCGGTTGTTCTAAACCAGGGAGATCTGTATCGCTTGTTATTGGAGTTCCGCTATAATTGATACCATAGGTAATTGTTGGCCATCCATAATTTTTTCCAGCTCCAATTACATTGATTTCATCACCACCTCTTGGGCCATGTTCATGTACCCAAATAGCACCTGTTTCGGGGTGTGTAAGCATGCCCTGAGGATTACGATGCCCATAAGAATATATGGCTTGTTTGCTTCCTTTTTCGTAGTAAAACGGATTGTCGGTTGGAATACTTCCATCTTGATTTAGGCGATAAATTTTACCTCCATCACGAGTAGTATCTTGCGGATTTACTTCCCGATTCCCTCGATCTCCAATTGAAAAATAAAGATGGCCTTCGGCATCAAAACTTATTCTTGAACCCCAATGTTGTCCTTTCTTGGTATTGCCTTCACCTTTATAAAGTTGTTTTAAATTCTGTAATGATGTTCCTTCTAATTCTGCTCTGTAAAGTGCCGTGTGTCCTCCAGCCGCTTCTCCGTCACTTGAACTAGCAGTAAAGAAAATTACTTTTGAAGTTTCGAAATCTGGTGCAATTGTAACATCCAAAAGACCACCTTGCCCACGCACATAAATTTCGGGAAGGCCTGATATTTCTGATTTAACACCATCCAAAACATGATAAAGAATTCCAGATTTTTCGGTGACTAACATCTCAGTTGCTGAGAGGAAGGTCATACCCCACGGAATATCAATTCCATCGACAACAGTTTCATATATGTATTTTGGTCCCAATTCATCTTGAATTTTTGGCCCGTAGTCTTGTGCACAACTACTGAAAAATAATGAGCATAAAGCGATTGTGAATGTAAACTTTTTCATGAAGTAATTTTAGATTTTTAAAAATACGAATAATTACAGGACACACAAAGATGCATGGTTTAAAAACTAAGACTCTTTCGTAGAATGATAAAAGTATGCCTATTTTAAAGTAAAAAACCACCTGAAAGATCAGATGGTTTTGTCGGGATGACAGGATTTGAACCTGCGACCCCACGCCCCCCAGGCGTGTGCGCTACCAGGCTGCGCCACATCCCGTGGCAATTGTAAACAAAAAAAGCTCAATAAATGAGCTTTTTTAGTCGGGGTGGCAGGATTCGAACCTGCGACCTCCTGCTCCCAAAGCAGGCGCGATGACCGGGCTACGCTACACCCCGAAAAATTCGGTACGCAAATATAATACTTATCCGCTTTCTGACAAGTATTTCTCGATCATATCAGGCTCCTTTTTTAAACGCGATCTCACCCCTTGTAATTGAGTGAGTTAGTTGTCCGAAGTCTTTATTTGTAGTCCGTCTTCGTCGATGCTTAGCTCAAAATCGGCCTCGTCATCGGAAACTTTGATACGTAAACGGTCGTTGTCAATATCGATGTTTCCGCTTATTGTTGAGCAATCTTGACAAATAAGTGTACCGTTTTCCATTTTCCATAAATGACCTGCTATTTTTCTACGCGAATAATTCTGATCATTTTTAATTCCCCGATACATCAAAGAACTGAAGTCTCTATCGATATACAAGTACTGTCCTTCCACAACTTCTAGATTCAAACGTACTTGTTGTTCGTTTCTTGCTTGAGCAATTGAAGCCAGCCACTGGCTATCGAGCAGTAAATTTTTATTGTAATATTCAAATGGATATGAGATTGCATTTGCATTCTCTCGAGCTCTTTTTTGGTTTCTTCCTTTTGCCTTTTTTTCAATTCTAAGTTGTGTCTTGTCGTCTTTACTTTGCGTGATGTTTAGTCGGATCTCATCTAAAAGTAAATTCAGTTCATCTTCATCGTTATAGATTAAATGTGTTGCGTTAAAAATCAGTATTTCATTATCGTATTGCACCGTATTCAGTCGAATTCGCAAGGTATCCTTTGTGTTCATATCGATAAGCTCGTTTTGAGTTGTCCGTGCTGTAAAAGCATTGGATCTGAATTCTCGAGCTATGGTAAAGGAAATCAGTAGTAAGCTTGTAATCCAAATTACTCCTAAGGTGTATTTGGTTGAATTATTCATCAACTTACGTTTTGATGTAAGTAATCGAAGCCCTAAAACAAAAATAAAGGTAAATGGAATTCCTACTCCAAAAAGTAAAAGCAAGGAGAATGCCCATAGTGGAAGGTCTGTATTCATCGTTAGGAATAAAATCTCAGGGGGAATTTCAATGGAGCTTATGAAACCGAAAATCGCCACACTGAAAAGCAATCCTATCAGTACGATGGTTGAAAAAAGGATCATAAAAAAACCGATGATTTTACTGGCTATGATG
>ENA-ORDA01002063-ORDA01002063.1-marine-metagenome-genome-assembly--contig:-NODE-2063-length-15766-cov-6.732424_pt1 | contig 15766 bp, 12 predicted proteins | sample MGYA00237778_ERZ508506 | MGnify/ENA primary metagenome ERZ508506 (study PRJEB26177, sample SAMN06267891) | marine metagenome | isolation source: Monterey Bay, California, USA | place: Pacific...
TAAGCAGTTAAAAATGTATCATTATGACTAGAGAAGAAAAATCACAAGTAATACAAGATTTAACAGTTACGTTAGCACGAACTAATACCATCTATTTAGCAGATATTTCTGGATTAGATGCATTAGCTACATCAAATTTACGTAGAGCTTGTTTTAAAGCTAACGTTCAACTAGCTGTTGTTAAAAACACATTGTTATCAAAAGCAATGGAAGCTTCTGATAAGGAGTTTGGAGAATTACAGGATATATTAAAAGGAAATACTTCTTTAATGATTTCTGAGGCAAGTAATGCACCTGCTAAAGTAATTAAGGAGTTCAGAAAAAAATCAGATAAGCCACTATTAAAAGGTGCTTACATTGAAGAGGCTATTTACGTTGGAGATAATCAACTAGAGTCTCTTGTAAATGTAAAATCTAAAGATGAACTTATTGGAGATATCCTTACATTATTACAATCACCTGCTAAAAATGTTATTTCAGCATTACAATCAAGTGGAGGTAAACTTTCTGGTATTTTACAAACATTATCAGATAAATAAATTAGCGCATTAATAAACTAAATAATAAAAATTTTTAAAACAATTGAAATGGCAGATTTAAAAGATTTCGCAGAACAATTAGTTAACTTAACAGTAAAAGAAGTTAACGAATTGGCTGGTATTTTAAAAGATGAGTACGGTATCGAGCCTGCAGCAGCAGCTGTAGCGGTAGCTGGACCAGCAGCTGGAGGAGATGATTCAGCTGACGAACAAACAGAATTTGATGTAATCTTAAAAGCAGCAGGTGGTTCTAAACTAGCAGTTGTAAAACTAGTTAAGGAATTAACTGGATTAGGATTAAAAGAAGCTAAAGGTATCGTAGATAGCGCGCCTGCACCAATTAAAGAAGGTGTTTCTAAAGATGAGGCTGAAGGTCTTCAAAAATCTTTAGAAGAAGCTGGAGCAGAGGTTGAGCTTAAATAAGCTTTAACATATCTAACAAACTAAGGTTTAGGTACTAAGAATATTGATTCTTAGACCTAAACCATTTTGTGTATATATTCGTTCTTTATTAAATTCAGATTTTTAATCAAAAAAACATTCTCTTTTGGCAACGAAAAACACTACTGAAAGAATCAATTTCGCATCTTCAAAACTAGGAACAAATTATCCAGATTTTCTTGATATTCAAGTAAAATCTTTTCAAGATTTTTTCCAATTGCAAACCAAAGCAGAAGAGCGAGGTGAAGAAGGTCTATACAAGACCTTCATGGATAACTTTCCAATTACAGATACTCGTAACAACTTTGTACTAGAATTTTTAGACTATTTTGTAGATCCACCTAGATATAGCATTCAAGAATGTATCGAAAGAGGTCTTACGCACAGTGTGCCCTTAAAAGCACGTCTGAAACTATATTGTACAGATCCAGAGCACGAAGATTTTGAAACAATTGTACAAGATGTTTATTTAGGGACAATTCCTTACATGACAAATTCTGGAACTTTTGTTATCAATGGTGCAGAAAGAGTTGTAGTATCCCAACTACACAGATCTCCTGGGGTATTCTTCGGACAATCCTATCATGCAAACGGTACTAAATTATATTCTGCAAGAGTTATTCCTTTTAAAGGATCTTGGATAGAATTTGCTACCGATATCAATCAAGTGATGTATGCTTATATTGATAGAAAGAAAAAATTACCAGTTACTACCTTATTCAGAGCTATTGGTTTTGAAAGAGATAAAGATATTTTAGAAATTTTTGATTTAGCAGAAGAGGTAAAAGTCTCTAAAGCTGGCTTGAAAAAAGTATTAGGTAGAAAATTAGCTGCAAGGGTATTAAAAACGTGGTTTGAAGATTTTGTTGATGAAGATACTGGAGAAGTTGTATCCATAGAACGTAACGAAATTATTTTTGATCGTGATACAATCATTGAAAAAGAACACATAGAAGAAATTATTGAAGCAGGTGCTAAAACTGTGTTACTTCACAAAGAAGATAATCAGCAAGCAGACTATGCTATTATTCACAATACACTTCAAAAAGATCCAACAAACTCAGAGAAAGAGGCTGTTGAACACATATACAGACAATTAAGAAACGCTGAGCCGCCAGATGAAGAGACTGCAAGAGGAATTATTGATAAATTATTTTTCTCAGAGCAACGTTATAATCTAGGTGAGGTAGGTCGTTTTAGAATGAATACTAAACTCGGTCTAGATATAGATATCAACCAAAAAGTATTAACAAAATTAGATATCATTACTATTATAAAGTATCTAATTGAATTAATAAATTCAAAAGCTGAAGTAGATGATATCGATCACTTATCTAATCGACGTGTTAGAACTGTTGGTGAGCAATTAGCTAGTCAGTTTGGTGTTGGTTTAGCTCGTATGGCTCGTACCATTCGTGAGAGAATGAATGTACGTGATAACGAAGTGTTTACTCCAATTGATTTAATTAATGCAAAGACATTATCTTCTGTAATTAACTCATTTTTTGGGACCAATCAATTATCTCAATTTATGGATCAAACAAATCCATTAGCAGAGATAACACACAAACGTAGATTATCTGCACTTGGGCCTGGAGGTTTGTCGAGAGAAAGAGCTGGATTTGAGGTACGTGATGTACATTATACTCATTATGGACGTTTGTGTCCTATTGAAACTCCAGAGGGACCAAATATTGGTTTAATTTCATCATTGTCAGTATTTGCGAAAGTAAATAACTTAGGTTTTATTGAAACACCTTATAGAGAAGTTAAAGAAGGTTCAGTAAACGTTTCTCAGGAGCCTATATACTTAAGTGCTGAAGAAGAAGAAGGTAAAAAGATTGCACAATCTAATTTAGCTTTAGATAAGGATGGTCAGATTTCATCAGACAAAGTAATTGCACGTGAGGAAGGAGATTTCCCAGTTGTAACTCCTGATACAATTGATTACATGGATGTAGCTCCAAATCAAATTGCTTCGATATCTGCCTCATTAATTCCATTCTTGGAGCATGATGATGCAAACCGTGCATTGATGGGATCTAACATGATGCGTCAAGCAGTACCACTTTTACGTCCAGAATCACCAATAGTTGGAACAGGACTAGAAAGAAGAGTTGCAGAAGATTCTAGAATCTTAATTAATGCAGAAGGTGCTGGAGTAGTTGAATATGTAGATGCCAACAAGATTACAATCAAATATGACAGAACAGATCAAGAAAAGTTAGTAAGTTTTGATACTGATGAAAAATCATATGATTTAATTAAGTTTAGAAAAACAAATCAAGGAACATGTATCAATCTTAAGCCTATCGTAAGTTCAGGTGATAGAGTTGTAAAAGGTCAAGTTCTTTGTGAAGGATATGCAACACAAAAAGGTGAATTAGCACTTGGAAGAAATATGAAAGTAGCCTTTATGCCATGGAAAGGGTATAATTTTGAGGATGCGATTGTAATTTCTGAAAAAGTTGTTCGTGAAGATATTTTTACATCAATACATATTGATGAATATTCTTTAGATGTTCGTGATACAAAATTAGGAACAGAAGAACTTACTAATGATATTCCAAATGTTTCTGAAGAGGCTACAAAAGACCTAGATGAAAATGGAATGATTAGAATAGGAGCCGAGGTAAATCCTGGAGATATTCTAATTGGTAAGATTACTCCTAAAGGAGAATCTGACCCAACACCTGAAGAAAAACTTTTAAGAGCTATATTCGGAGATAAAGCTGGCGATGTAAAAGATGCATCACTAAAAGCTTCTCCTTCTTTAAGAGGTGTTGTTATCGATAAAAAGTTATTTAAAAGAGCTTTAAAAGATAAAACCAAAAGACTTAGAGACAAAGAAGCTGTAACTACTTTAGAAGCATCTTTTGTGTCAAAATTTGATTCATTAAAAGAAAACCTAGTTGAAAAATTATTTCAATTAGTAAGTGGAAAGACATCTCAAGGAGTATTTAATGATCTTGGAGAAGAAGTTTTACCAAAAGGTAAAAAATACACTCTAAAGATGTTAAATGCAGTTGATGATTATGTTCATTTAACTTCTGGAACATGGACTACAGATGCAAAAATTAACGCTCACGTTAGTGAATTAATACACAATTATAAAATCAAAGTAAATGATTTACAAGGTGTATTAAGACGTGAAAAGTTTACAATCTCTGTAGGTGATGAATTACCAGCAGGAATTTTAAAACTAGCTAAAATTTATGTTGCTAAAAAGCGTAAACTAAAAGTTGGAGATAAAATGGCTGGACGACACGGTAACAAGGGTATTGTTGCTCGTATAGTACGTCAGGAGGATATGCCATTTTTAGAAGATGGAACACCAGTAGATATAGTTTTAAATCCACTAGGGGTACCGTCTCGTATGAATATTGGTCAAATTTATGAAACTGTTCTTGGATGGGCTGGTCAGAAATTAGACAGAAAATATGCAACTCCAATTTTTGATGGAGCATCTTTAAATCAAATTAATGAATTTACTGATGAAGCTAATGTTCCAAGATTTGGTCATACCTATTTGTATGATGGTGGAACTGGTAAACGTTTTGATCAACCAGCGACGGTAGGTGTAATCTATATGATTAAACTAGGTCACATGATTGAAGATAAAATGCATGCCCGTTCTATTGGACCTTACTCACTAATAACACAACAACCATTAGGAGGTAAGGCACAATTTGGAGGTCAGCGTTTTGGAGAGATGGAAGTATGGGCATTAGAGGCCTATGGAGCGTCTAGTATCTTGAGAGAAATTTTAACTGTAAAATCTGATGATGTCATGGGAAGAGCTAAAACATACGAAAGTATTGTTAAAGGTGAAACTATGCCAGAACCAGGATTACCAGAATCTTTCAATGTATTAATGCATGAGTTGAAAGGATTAGGTTTAGACCTAAAACTAGAAGAATAATTTTATAGTATTTTCTGGATGTATTATATATACATCCAGAAAATTACTTATCTAATATGGGTCCATGACCCCAATTTTAATTCGATACCATTACCATGGCAAGAAAAAACGAGAAGTACACCGTAAAAAAGTTTAACAAAATCTCAATTGGTTTAGCATCACCAGAATCTATTTTAGGAACATCTAAAGGAGAAGTGCTAAAACCAGAAACTATTAATTATCGTACACACAAGCCCGAAAGAGACGGTCTTTTCTGTGAGCGTATTTTTGGTCCTGTAAAAGACTTTGAATGTGCTTGTGGTAAGTACAAGAGAATTCGATACAAAGGAATTGTTTGTGACCGATGTGGTGTAGAGGTAACAGAAAAGAAAGTACGTAGAGACAGAGTAGGACATATTAATTTAGTAGTTCCTGTAGCACACATCTGGTATTTTAGATCGTTACCAAATAAAATGGGATATCTTTTAGGATTACCATCTAAGAAGTTAGATATGATTATCTACTACGAAAGATATGTAGTAATTCAACCAGGTATTGCAAAAAACATTGAAGGGGAGCCATTACAAAAAATGGATTTCTTAACTGAAGAAGAATATTTAGATATTTTAGAGACTCTTCCTCAAGAAAATAATTATTTAGATGATTCTGACCCTAATAAGTTTATCGCTAAAATGGGAGCAGAATGTTTGATAGATTTATTAGCTCGTATTGATTTAGATGAATTATCATATGAATTAAGACATAAAGCAAATACAGAAACTTCAAAACAACGTAAAGCTGAGGCTTTAAAAAGATTAAATGTTGTTGAAGCTTTCAGAGATTCTCAAAAGAATAGAGAAAACAAACCAGAGTGGATGATTATGAAGGTAGTTCCTGTAATCCCACCAGAGTTAAGACCATTAGTACCGCTTGATGGTGGTCGTTTTGCTACTTCTGATTTAAATGATTTATATCGAAGAGTAATCATCAGAAATAATCGTTTAAAAAGACTGATGGAGATCAAAGCTCCTGAAGTAATTTTACGTAATGAAAAAAGGATGTTACAAGAATCTGTAGATTCATTGTTTGATAACACCCGTAAATCATCGGCAGTTAAAACAGAATCTAATAGACCATTAAAGTCATTATCGGATTCTTTAAAAGGTAAACAAGGACGTTTTCGTCAGAACCTACTTGGTAAACGTGTAGATTATTCTGCTCGTTCTGTAATTGTTGTAGGACCAGAGTTAAAGTTGTCTGAATGTGGTATACCAAAAGAAATGGCAGCTGAACTTTACAAACCTTTTGTAATTCGTAAATTAATTGAAAGAGGAATAGTAAAGACAGTTAAATCTGCAAAAAAGATTATAGATAGAAAAGAGCCAGTAGTTTGGGATATTTTAGAAAATGTAATTAAAGGTCACCCAGTTTTATTAAACCGTGCCCCTACATTACACCGTCTAGGTATTCAAGCTTTTCAACCAAAATTAATCGAAGGAAAAGCAATACAGTTACACCCTTTAGTGTGTACAGCTTTTAATGCCGATTTTGATGGAGATCAAATGGCTGTTCATTTACCTTTAGGACCTGAAGCTATTTTAGAAGCTCAGCTATTAATGTTAGCTTCTCATAATATATTGAACCCAGCAAATGGTGCACCAGTAACCGTTCCTTCTCAGGATATGGTTCTTGGATTGTATTATATGACTAAAGAAAGAAAATCAACTAAACAAGTTCCTGTAAAAGGTGAAGGATTAACTTTCTACTCACCAGAAGAAGTGACAATAGCTTTTAATGAGGAACAAGTTGAATTAAATGCTGGAATTAAAGTAAGAACAAACGATTTAGACGAAGATGGAAATTCTGTGAAGAAAATCATAGAAACTACTGTTGGTAGAGTCTTGTTTAATGAGGTAGTTCCTGAAGCTGCAGGTTATATTAATGAAGTACTAACAAAGAAATCACTTCGTGGTATCATTGGAGGTATTTTAAAAGCTACAGACATTCCATCTACAGGAAAGTTCTTAGATGAAATCAAAAACATGGGATACAAGTTTGCATTCCAAGGAGGATTATCTTTTAGTTTGGGAGATATTATTATTCCAGAAGAAAAAGGATCAATGATTTCTGCAGCTAACAAAGAGGTTGATGGTATTGTCATGAATTATAACATGGGAATGTTAACACAAAAAGAACGTTACAATCAGGTAATTGACATTTGGGGTAGAACCAATAATCAATTAACTGAATTATCAATGAAACGCTTACGTGAAGACCAACAAGGGTTTAATTCAGTTTACATGATGTTAGATTCTGGAGCTAGGGGGTCAAAAGAACAGATTCGTCAGTTAACAGGAATGCGTGGATTAATGGCAAAACCAAAAAAATCTACAGCAGGAGGTGGAGAAATTATTGAAAATCCAATTCTTTCTAACTTTAAAGAAGGACTATCAATCTTAGAATACTTCATTTCTACTCACGGTGCTCGTAAAGGATTAGCAGATACAGCCTTAAAAACAGCTGATGCCGGTTATTTAACTCGTCGTCTGGTAGATGTATCTCAAGATGTTATTATTAATGAACAAGATTGTGGTACGTTAAGAGGATTGGATGTAACTCCATTAAAGAAAAACGATGAGATTGTAGAATCTTTAAGTGATAGAATTGAAGGTAGAGTAGCATTACAAGATGTATATCATCCGCTAAATGAAGAACTATTAGTTGGAGCCGGAGAGGTAATTACTTCCGCAAACGCAAACGCAATAGAATCTTCAGGATTAGATGTAGTTCAAGTAAGATCTGCATTAACATGTGAGTCTCAAAGAGGAATTTGTGCTAAATGTTACGGGCAAAGTTTGTCTACTCTTAATAATGTTCAGATTGGTGAAGCTGTAGGAGTTATAGCAGCACAATCTATTGGAGAGCCTGGTACTCAGTTAACATTAAGAACATTCCACGTTGGTGGGGTAGCTGGAAATATTTCAGAAGAAAATAAATTAATAGCTAAGTTTGATGGAAAGGTAGTCATAGAAGACCTTAGAACTGTAGAAGGTAAAGATGCTGAAGGTAAAGTGATAGATATAGTAATATCTAGAACTGCAGAGATGAAAGTTATTGATAAAAAGACAGATATAACTCTTAGTACAAACATAATTCCTTATGGTTCTATTATTTTTAATAAGAAGATAAAATCTATCAAAAAAGGCGATGTAATTTGTCAATGGGATCCATTTAACGGTGTTATTGTATCAGAATTTGCTGGAAAAGTTAAGTTTGATAATCTTGAACAAGGTGTAAATTACCAAGTTGAAGTTGATGAACAAACTGGTTTCCAAGAAAAAGTAATTACTGATTCTAAGAACAAGAAAATTATTGCCTCTTTAATTATTGAAGATAAAGATGGAAATGCATTACGTTCATACACACTTCCAGTAGGTGCACACCTAATGGTAGATAATGGAGATAGTGTTGAAAGTGGAAAAACTTTAGTAAAAATTCCAAGAAAATCTGGAAAAGCAGGTGATATTACAGGAGGTCTTCCAAGAGTTACAGAATTATTTGAAGCTCGTAACCCTTCTAATCCTGCAGTTGTTTCTGAGGTAGATGGTGTTGTATCTTTTGGTAAAATAAAAAGAGGAAATAGAGAAATCATTGTTGAATCTAAAACTGGAGATATCAGAAAGTATTTAATCAAGCTTTCTAACCAAATTTTAGTTCAAGAAAATGACTTTATAAAAGCTGGAATGCCATTATCTGATGGAGCAGTAACTCCTATTGATATTTTAAGAATTCAAGGGCCATCAGCTGTTCAACAGTACTTAGTGAATGAGATCCAAGATGTATACCGTTTACAAGGTGTAAAAATTAATGATAAACACTTTGAAGTAGTAGTTCGTCAAATGATGCGTAAAGTTAGAATTATAGATTCTGGTGATACGTTATTCTTAGAAAATCAATTGATTCATAAGAATGACTTTATTCAAGAAAACGATGCAACTTATGGAATGAAAGTTATCGAAGATGCTGGAGAATCTGAAAATGTAAAAGCAGGTCAAATTATTTCAGCTCGTCAATTAAGAGATGAAAATTCTTTGTTAAAAAGAAATGATCAAGCACTAGTTGTTGCTCGTGATGCACAACCAGCTACAGCTGAACAAGTATTACAAGGTATTACTAGAGCTTCTCTTCAAACAAAATCATTTATCTCTGCTGCTTCTTTCCAGGAAACTACGAAAGTATTGAATGAAGCTGCTGTTAATGGTAAAGTGGATCATCTAGAAGGATTAAAAGAAAATGTTATTGTAGGTAAGAAAATTCCAGCAGGAACTGGTATGAGAACTTACGACCATTTGATTGTTGGTCCTAAAGAAGAAATCGAAGAAAGCTTTAATTTATAAAAAAGATGAGCGAAGATCAAAATAAAAAAGGTCAAATTAATATTGAGTTAGACGAAACTGTTGCAGGGGGTACTTACTCTAATTTAGCCATTATCAATCACTCAGTATCTGAGTTTATTGTAGACTTTATTAGAATAATGCCAGGAGTACCAAAAGCAAAAGTGAAGTCTAGAATTATTTTGACTCCTCAACATGCTAAAAGGTTAACAAAAGCGTTGGCTGATAATATTTTGAAGTTTGAGAAAGCTCACGGTGAAATTAAAGATTACGAACAACCACCAATTCCAATGAATTTTGGACCTACAGGTGAAGCATAAATTGTAAAAACCCAAAACATTTGTTTTGGGTTTTTTTATGGAGAGTATTATTGTTTTACAATTTTAATTGGATAGGTTTTATTCTCTTTTGTAAGCATTACAAAATAAATGCCTTTAGCAATATTACTTATATCAACTAAAACATCACTCGAGTTAGTGAAGTTATCTTCTTGAACCAATTGACCTTTAAGATCATAAACTTCAATTTTAATCGAAGAATAGTGTTCTTTTAGAGAAAAATTAAGATGACCTATTGTTGGATTTGGAAAATAACTAAAATCTATGATTTCATTTTCATTAGTTGAAAGTGTTGTATTGATTTCTATAGTAATTTCATCCCAACTTAAAATATCATTCTCAATGTATAGGGTCACTTGATAAACCCCTAAATCATTATAGGTATGTATCGGGTTTTGTTCTGTACTAGTATTTCCATCTCCAAAATCCCATAGCCAGTTTGTTGCTCCAGAACTTAGGTCTTCAAAATTAACTGTACCTTCAGATGAATTTTCTCCTTCTGGTATCCACTGAAAATTTGCAGTTGGTTTATGCTGTTTCCATAAAAAAGTGGTGACTTTTTCAAAAATAATATCCCAATATTCATTACCACTAGAACCATTACTCCATGTTCCATTATCTGTTCCGTAAAACTCATGATCTCCATCTGCAATAAAATAAGTTTCTTTACTTGTAATACCTATACTTTCTAGCCTATTATTTATTACACTACTTCCGTATGTATCATTCAATAGAGAGTATCCAAATGGTGATCCAATTTCAAAAGGGACTACGGCATCGTCTCCACCATGAACAAGAAATACTGGAATATCATTATTTGTATTGATAAGGTTTGTATTTTGAATAGCACCCCACAAAGCTACTAGAGCATCTGGTTTTCCGTTAAAATTTAGATTATCTCCAATATTTAGAGGCCCTAAGTCTGGTGCTGTATGACTGAATGGTGGCGTAGCATTAACATAATTGGTCGTATTAATTTCTGAAGGTAATTCAGTATCGTCCATGTAAATACTGTGCAGGCCAATAAAAGATCCAGCACTACTTCCAATAAAATACACCTTATTTTCATCTATGTTGTAGTCACTAGCATTGGCCCTTAAATATCTTACTGCTGCCATTCCATCTTGTATTCCTCGATACACAGCTCTAGTTCCATGCATATTTACATTTGTGATTAGGTTAAACCCTAAACGATAATCAATTGTTGCAGTTACATATCCTTTTTTAGCTAAAGAGTCACAAAATGCAATCATATCATCATTATTTTTACTTCCAAGAAGGAAGCCTCCTGAATGCGCCAAAATGATTGCAGGTCTTTTAGAATTGGTATCTCCCTCAGGCAAATAAATATCCATCTTTAAATCTTCATTTAAAGTATTACTTTCTATAGTGTAAGGAGAATTTATAGAAGGGGCAGTTTGATAAACTACATTTTCCGTACTATTTGATGATGAAAAAATTGTGTTAGTATATCTGTATTCTTGTGCTTGAACTAATAAGCTAAAGAACACAATAAAAATTATGATAATATTTTTATTAAACATCTTTCAAAATACCGGTTTACATTCAGAATTTCAAATATAAACTAATTCAAATAGATGAAGTTATTTTTATGCTTTTCTAGTTTTATTCAATAACCAAAAGTCTGCTAAAACTAAAGCTGTTAAAGCTTCAATTACAGGAACAGCTCTAGGAACAACACAAGGATCGTGACGCCCTTTCCCCATAATTTCTGTTTTATCTCCTTTAGAATTTATAGTAGGTTGGTTTTGCATGATGGTAGCTACAGGTTTAAAAGCTACTCTAAAGTATATATCCATTCCATTAGAAATACCACCTTGAATACCACCAGACAGATTTGTTTGGGTGGTTCCGTCTGCATTAAAAATATCGTTATGCAAACTTCCCTGCATTTTGGTTCCTTCAAAACCGCTCCCAAACTCAAAACCCTTTACGGCATTTAAAGACAACATTGCTTTGCCTAGTTGGGCGTGTAATTTGTGAAATATAGGTTCTCCTAAACCAACAGGGATATTTTTGGCTACACACGAAATAGTTCCTCCTATGGTATCACCTTGCTTTCTAATATCTTTGATTTTATTTATCATTCTTTCAGCCATCTTCTCATCTGGACAACGAACAATATTAGATTCAGTTTTTGAGAAATCTAATTGATTATATTCTTTATTCATTTCTATATCACCAACAGAAGAGGTATAGGCATTAATAGTAATATTTGAAATTAATTGTTTGGCTAAAGCCCCAGCAACTACCCAATTAGCTGTTTCTCTAGCAGAGGAACGACCACCACCACGATAATCTCTAATTCCAAACTTTTTATCATAGGTGTAATCTGCATGAGATGGTCTGTATACATCAGTATTATGAGAATAATCGTTTGATTTTTGATTGGTGTTTTTAATAATAAATCCAATAGAAGTTCCTGTAGTTTTCCCCTCAAAAACACCTGAAAGGAATTCAACTGTATCAGGTTCTTTTCGTTGAGTAACTATCTTAGATTGTCCTGGTTTTCTCCTATCTAATTCATCTTGGATAGCTTCAAAATTTATAGTTACTCCAGCAGGAAAACCATCTATAACACCACCGATAGCTAAACCATGAGATTCTCCAAAAGTTGTTAGTTTTAATAAGTTTCCAAAAGAATTAAAAGCCATGTATAATTTCTAAAAGATGAGAGGCTAAGATACTATAAAAATCAGGAAACCATAGTTTAATTGCCATTGCTAATACCATAATAATTAAGACTTTTTTTATGAATTCATCACCTTTGTCAACAGACCATCTACTCATGATCCACCCTCCAGATGCGTTCCCAAATGAGAGAATTAGACCGTACATCCAATTAATACTATCATTGTAGGCAAAAACACCAACAGCTGCTAAGGTATAAACTAGTGCCACAAAAACTTTGATTGCGTTACTTTTCACCAATGATATATGATTAATACTAGATAAAGCTAATAGTATTATAAAACCAACACCAGCCTGAATAAAACCACCATACAGACCTATCATAAAAAAAACAACTATACTTAACCAAAAATGTTTACCTGTAATTCTTTCTAGTGTTTGTTTGTTTGTTTGTTTTGGTTTAAAAACCATATAGGCTACCACCACCAGCATAACAACTCCTAATATTTTATTAAAAAGCTCTCCTTCTATTTTTACACCAGCTAATGAACCTAATATTGCACCTATAGTTGCAGGAATTGCCAAATAAATACTAAAAGAGTAGGAAGAGATTCCTTTGCTTTGAAAACCTTTGATAGCAAAGATATTTTGGATAATTATAGCTATTCTGTTGGTTCCATTTGCAATATTTGGAGGTAATCCTAAAAAAATTAATATGGGTAAAGTAAGAAGAGAACCACCACCAGCAACAACATTAATTATTCCAGCTATAAATCCTACAAGAATTAATAATAAATAGTCTTCCATATTTTATGGACTTTAAAGTTATATAAATATAATGTAATAATGAATAAATAGACTCTAAAATTATTCTATTAAAAAAAGTAGAAATGCTTTTACAAAATGAAAACCTTTTCTATATTTGCACCCGCTATACTTTATAGTAAAGCACGACCGGAGAAATGGCAGAGTGGTCGAATGCGGCAGTCTTGAAAACTGTTGACTGTAACAGGTCCGGGGGTTCGAATCCCTCTTTCTCCGCAAAAGGAAACCTACAACTATTGTTGTGGGTTTTTTGTTTTCAGAAATGTCGATTTTTTTTAAAATAAGAGATTCATTTTAATATTTTAAATATGAAAAAGTTATTTTTTATAGTAGTTTTAATAATGTCTATTGCAAACTTCATGTATACGTTTGGATATCAAGGAGAACCAATGATTCAATTCGAGTTTTTATTTCGGACTTTAGTAAGTGTGTTTTTTGGTGGAATTTCAATAGTACAACTAATAAGAATCAAGAATCCTTAGTTATTATTTAATACTTTCAGCTTTTTTAATTTTTTTTAACAAAAACCATACAATGTTGCCAGGGAAGGTTAGTTATATTTTTTTTGAGTTTAAAGCCTGCTGCTTCCATTTCTCTGACGGCTTGTTTTTCAGACATTTTATGTATGGCTTTAATGGGAACAGCAGAGTCTTCACTTCTGTATTCAATTAAGAATAACTCTCCATTTGGTTTCAATGCTCTTTTTATTGAAACAATGATTTCTGCCGGAAAATTAAATTCATGATATACATCCACCATTAAAATTTTATCAACTGAATTTGATGGCAATTGAATACTTTTTTCAGTTCCTAGAATAGTTTCAATATTTTTGATTTTACCAGTTTCTTTGGTTTCTTCTATCACCATTAACATTTCTGGTTGAATGTCTACGGCATACACAAAACCATTCTTAGTTAAAGCGGCTATTTTAAATGTGTGGTACCCAGATCCAGCTCCAATGTCAGCAACAATATCATTGGGTTTAATTCTCATGTTTTTAATTAATTTAGAAACATCTTCCTCCTCCTCACGTTCAGACCTTTCTAACCAACCAATCCCTTCAAAACCCATAACATAAGCAATTTCTCTGCCCATATACCATTTTCCAATTCCGTTATAATCTCCTCTTTTAAATGTGTAATTATTGTCTTTATTTGTGTTTTGTCCAAAAAATTTGTTAGAAATTAGTAAAGCAATTAATAGAGATAAAAAAAGTATATTTTTTTTCATATGGTTAAATTAATTTATTTAAACTTATAATCAAAGTAAAGTAAATAAATCAAGAAATTAACTACAGAAATTCATCTTATAAAATGTATTTTTGTTCTCTTTTACATATTCAATGAGAACAAAATCAATAAAAAAAAATAAGATCAATGTAGTTACCTTGGGATGCTCCAAAAACATTTATGACTCTGAAGTTTTGATGGGTCAATTAAAAGCCAATGGAAAAGATGTTGTTCATGAAGATAAAAATGATGAGGGTAATATAGTTGTCATTAATACTTGTGGTTTTATTGGAAAGGCAAAAGAAGAGTCTATAGATACCATATTGCATTATGTTGAAAAAAAAGAATTAGGAGATGTTCTTTGGTATCTGTCTGCGCTTGCCGACAATCTAGATATGAAATTGTCAACAATTGCCAAAAAAAATATAGAAAAGTTAAAAGATAGAAAAAATCGTGGAGTTATAAAAGGTAGTGGAGATAATAGATGACAAGCGAAGACGAGAGAGTTAATGCTATTGAGCAAGCAAGGAGACTAATTATCGATATAACCGAACCAAAGATTACACCGCGCGTCCCTAAGAGCGTAAGAGATAGAGCTAGGGCAATAATAGAGAACTACCCAAGTGGTTTCGATTTTGTTTTAATAGAAAAAGGATTTAAGAAAAATGGATAATTACATAGTAGATGTGGTAAGTCCAAGCATGGGAAGAGCAGGAAAAACTATAGTTCAAGAACTAATAGCAAATGTTAAATTTGTTGTCCCTCAAAAAGAAGTTGATGATTATAAAGAGCATTTACCAAATAATGAAGTTCATGGATGCCCCGATTCTATAAAAGGCATAACAGCAACGAGGCAATGGATGCTTGATAAGTGGAGCAATATATTCATGGTGGATGACGACATATACCAAGTTCGCAGACAATTTGCAGAATCACAAAAGGCAGAAACAAATATTAAAGACCCTCAGTTTTCTTGGGAATTGATTCAGAATCTCGCAAGTATAACTAAGCAATCTGGAGGCTTTCATTTTGGATTCTCTAACGCAAGAGAGCCTGTTCAGTATGAATCTGGTAAACCGATTGTTCACACTAAATATATAAACAATAGCTTTATGGGTTTCCTAGAAGGTCATGGCTTGAAATACGATTTATCCTTTGATGAGGCGGAAGATTATTATATTTGCTGTATGAATATATTTAAGAATAGATTCTCCGTTTTAGACCAAAGGTATGTATTTAAAACTAAACAAAATTTCACAAGCGATGGAGGTTGTGCGTTATACAGAACTCAAGAATCAATGATTCGCAACACAGAAAGATTGAAAGCTTTATTTGGCACTGATGTAGTTCACGATAAAGGTCAGAGTAAGTTAAAGAAGAATGTCAATAAAGGAGAAAGAATATTAATATTCCCTTCACTGTTGGCGGTGGAATTAAAACAGTAGAA
>ENA-ORDA01002068-ORDA01002068.1-marine-metagenome-genome-assembly--contig:-NODE-2068-length-15752-cov-4.590877_pt1 | contig 15752 bp, 10 predicted proteins | sample MGYA00237778_ERZ508506 | MGnify/ENA primary metagenome ERZ508506 (study PRJEB26177, sample SAMN06267891) | marine metagenome | isolation source: Monterey Bay, California, USA | place: Pacific...
TGGAGGGTAGTTACTACACTGACCGACCAGAGTTTAAATCTGAAACCCGAAAGTTGAGCGAATCAGAAAAGTCCGAAATTCGTCGCGGTCGATTTAACAAGAAAACTGGTACGTATATGCCTCCGTCTGCGGAAGCAGCTGAAGCCAGAATTGCTCGACTTGAAGCTCCTACTACGCCAACCTCTTCGATCTCCAATATGTTGGATACTGCTATCGACGTATTAACTCGGGTTTACCCTGACGAAATGAGAAAAGTTGCACCTGAATCGGCAGTCCAAGAAGCTATGAAGGGTAAGCGAAAGGTCTCACCAGACGCTAGAAATTATAGACCTTCCCAGAGCGACATTAATGCACTATCCAAGTTCCTAAAAACGCCTGAAGCTAGAAAGATCGCAGCTTCTTCTGAAGTAGAGGGGAATGTAAGGGAGTTCGCCAACAACGGTTCATTTGACTCGCAGAGCTTGATCACTCTTGGGAAACAAAAAGGCGAAAAAGCTGTTTTAGAGACATTGATAGCTGCCAGCGTTGGGTTTGATAACCCGGAGGAGGCAGCGACGTTTATACAAGAGGGGCTGAATTTAACTCAAAGAGGCCAATTAGATCTTAGCGCTAAAGACGCTCAGGGTATGAGGGTCGAAGCGGCGGCAGAAGATCGACAGCAACGCCAGTTGGATTTCGATGTCACTAAAGAAACTAACTCGATGATTCTTGACACTATAGATCGAGAAGAAGGGGCAGTTACTAAAGTAAGCGATCTTATAGGGACCATCAAAGAAGGTCTCGTAGACGAAAACTTTGCAATTTGGGATGAGGCCAACCCCGTCACGAGTAGAACATTTGAGGCCGCTAAGAGGTTAGGGCGGCTTGCCTCCATGCCTAATAATGGTCAGCTTAAACAACAGGCAACAACTGCGTTAACTGAAGTTACTGCTGCCTTTATGTTGCAAAAGGCTAAACAGAACACGAGTTGGTATGAGTCTTTTTGGTCTGATTTCACCCGTGCAAACAAGCAGCCTTCTCTCACGCAACTCGCAAATTTAATTGTAAAAAATAGCGACAACACTATCGCCTTTCGAAATCCAAGCAGCTCTGCTCCCTATGAAGGGAACATTACTCAGAGCGAACTAAAGAAACTTGTGGGTGAGGCAGCCGCGATTCAGATCATTGGAAACGCTCCCGAGGTGGAATTCTAGGTGGCGAATCTTGATGAAACGCTAGCTGCCGCGTTTGCACAGCCAGCCGAAGATCGGTTCGGCAGAACACTTATCGATGCTTTCAGCGAGATAAAACCAGAGCCTGCCTCGACTCCTACAAAACCGGGATCTGCTTCTGAAACAGTTGAAATGGGTTTTGTGTCTGGGATGCAAGGCACAACTGGTTTGGGTAATTATTTTAAGGGTCTTACCCAAGAGTTAACAGGCGACAGCAAAGCAGCATCTGGAAGTTTTGAGCGAGGTGGGAAATACCTACAACAGGCTGCTGAAGCCACGGCAGGCATACCTACTTTTGAAGAAGCGCTTGAAGAAGGTTCAGCTGCGGCTATTGGGCAGCAGGCATTAAAGTTTGCAGGAGAAGGAGCGCCCTCAGTTGTAATGAGCCTAGCGGGTTGGGGGTCTGGCTTCGTTGCGGGGCTTGGCTTAAAAGGGGCGACAAAGACAGCGAGTGAACGCTTATTAAAAGACGCGGTTGAACACGCTGCAAAACGCAATGCTACGCCCGAAGAACAAGACCTTGTTCGATTCTTGTATGACGAAGCTCGTCGTGAGGCCACAAAAAAATACGCTCGACGCGGCGGGTTGGCCGGTGCCGCTTCTACAGAATTTCCAATCTTAGCTGGTAGCAACCTGCAAGAAGAACTTGAAGTAAACCCAAACCTTAATGACGAGCAGATTAGCCGTTCCTTGATGATGGCTGTCGTTCAGACTCCATTAGGGGTGCTACCAGAAAAACTTTTATTAGATGGTTTTGGGTCAAGATTAAAAAAAGCTGCTGAAAGTAGATCATCAAATACTGGATCTATTTTCGGTAGAGTCGCAAGTGCTATTGGCGCAGGCGTAGTTGGAGGCGCTGCTATAGAAGCGGGGTCTGAAGCTGCCCAAGAAGGAATAGCTGTCGTTAACAGACTTGATATAGATGAGGCCTATACAGTTGAACAAGGGTTGATGCGGTTGGGTGAAGCTGCATTTGCCGGGGGCGTAGTAGGGGGTGTAGTTGGCGGGGCAGGTAACACCACAGGCCAAATCTTTGGCGAAGCCAGAGAGTTACTGCAAAGGGGTTTCGATCAAAAAGTAAATGCTCGATCCGACTCCGAAGAGTTTGGCGACACTTCGGGTGCAAACACAACTCCTGAACCACAAGAAAATATTGATGCTCAAATTGATGCAATGTTCGATTCGACTAGCACTAAAGAAGGCGTTTGGGTGGCTGGCGACAGACCCTACGCAGGTGCTACTGAAGGCGTAAAAGAAGTCAAAGTTCGAACACCAAAGAAGGCCACCGCCGACGACAAAGCGTTTGCAGTATTTGTTCCGGGGCGCGGAACCTTTATCTCTAGGAATGCTGACACCGCACAAGCAGTTGCTGCGGATGGCGCTACTGATGAAGGGCTTGCTTCCGTGCTCGGCTACAGCGCACCTAAACCCGAAGACGGAGATCGCGTTGTTAGGGTTACAGATAATGCAGGGCGCATAGTTTCCGAAGAGTTAACTAATGAAGCTGGCCTAAGTGCCGCAGAAGATGCTGGTGAAGGGTTAAAACCACTGGGTGGTAGAGTAGAAGTTGTATCTGTCGAGCAAACTTTACGAGATCGTAAAGCTGCTCTTGATGGGGAGGAAGGCATTCAAGCGTCTTTTAGTGATCCTGATGAAGCCAGTGATCCTAATGAACAGGCCGAGGTTACCGAAGAATCTGAAGCTAAAGAAGCAGGACTAGAGGAAGTCGAGGGTGAGCTTGTTGGCCGTCAGGAGTATAAGCCAAGGCTTACCCCTGATACGGTATATGGTGACCCTGATGATGAGAAGGGCACAGAGAGATTAAGAAAAACTTTCCAAGACGAGTTTGGTCAGCAATACAAAATAGATTTTTCTGATAATTTTTGGGGTTTGATGAGTGATTCAATGCTACGCACAGCAATTGATTCACGCCGTGAAGGGCTTGAAGTAGAGTTCAACACAACTTCTGATGGGAAGATGCAGCTTGAGCTATTTAATTTTGAAGAATCTTTCACTATAAAAAATGAGAAAGGCGAGAAACGAGTCAATCTTGCCACATTTTTAGAAAGCGAAATAAACCGCGCTTCAAGAAGTGAACAATCACAACGCTCAAGGGTGACTATTCAAACCCCAGAAGTAGTTTCAGATGATGGATCAACTGTTGCCGGTAAAATAAAACGAACAAACCTTGTTGATTTACTAAATTCTGGACGACGGATAAATCAAACACGGAACCAAGATAGTTTTGAAGGCGACACGGCAGGAGCTTTGAGCACGATCTTAGGGGAGTTAGCAATCGAAGGTTACAAGATACGGATTGCCACAAGATCCGGTCCCAAAAACCTACTAGATTTTGTAGACCTTTTTGTAAAACAAAGCGCTCTTAATAGAAAGCACTTCAAGGATGTAATAACTAAAGGGCAACCAGATGCTCCGTACCCTAGATTACCTGAACTGAACGACATCTATGACGTTGTTGTTGGTAAAGATAATCGTGGAAATCCCCTTAAACTTGGTAAAGCCCTGCTTCCACGGAATGTTGAGTCTGCCCCCACTACTCCGTTACAAAATGACGATGATGCAGTACGAAAACCAACAGTTGACTCAATGGGCAACGTCATTTTTCAAGACGAGATTGGTTTTGATGGTACGACTGAAATGGAAAGGATGGGAGGGGATGAATCAGAAGTCTCGCCCGTTGCAACTCCCGGCATAGACGGTCCTGCTAAATATAATCCTCCAAAGAACCTAGATAGATTTAGTCGTGGGAGAAGGGTAAGTAACGGTAGAGACAAGACTCCTAGGAAGCCGCTCCCTAAGCGTGAAAATGCGCGTGAACTAAAACCAAGCGTCACTTACCCACTAGGCCCGATTAACGAGCAGGTTGCCTACCTAATTGGCCGAGCAGTCAAGAAACTGCCATTGAAACGAGCAGCCAAAATTTATGGGTTGAGGCAGTTACAAGGTCTTAATTATGGGCAGTTTGTAGAGGCTGCAAACCTAGAAAATGCTGCTCTAGCGAAAGTAGCTTACGACATGTTCCAAGACATGTTAGCTAGTGATAATGGAACAATAGCTTTCTATTTTAATGATAGCAGGGCAGGACATCAGATTATCTTTGATGATCGATTTCTACCCAAAGGCAATAGCCCCAACGCCTTAGCAGTAGCACTAGATATTAGTCATGAATTGGGCCACGCATTTTTTAAAGAAGAGTTCAATGCGTTACGTAATAACCCAGAGCTACTGGCGAAGCTGCACTCAGCCTTCATGCAGGATATGAAACGTGATCCACTGTTGGCTGAATTTTACACAAAGTATTACCCGACGGAAAAAATATTCGAAGAATGGTATGCCGATCAGTTCTCAAGGGCAGCTCGTGGCGAGTTCGCAAGTCCCAAAAACATTAAGGAGTCCTACTTTAAACGGCTTGTTACTGCCCTCAGAAAAATGTGGGTGGAACTTACAAGGCTAAGTAAGATGAGGCATGGGCAGGCTATTGATGAAGCCTTCCAGCAGTATTTAAACGACGTTCTGGCCCGTCGTAAAACTGAAATGAATCAGGCTCTGAACGCAGAATACGGGCAAAACCCCGCAGCCGTTGTACGAGTTAACCAGATTAAAGAGAGCCTAGCAGCTACGCCGGGAGTAGAAGGACGCGCAGATGTATGGAAGAGAAAGTTTCGATCTGGGCTGAATCAGTACAGAGGTATGCTCAGTATCATTCTTACTGCCGATGGGCAGCTTCGTGCGATAAGTTCTCGTTTAGCTGATATGTTCTATATACCCGCTCAGTCTGCGGGTAAATCAGGAATGGGCTTCCTCCGCGCTTACCATAGAAAGGCTCAGTCGTTTACATCCGAATTCAAAAACCTTGTTGGTGATCTAAATGACCCGGAAGTGCAGAAGGCTGTAATAGATGCCGCAGTGGAAGGGCCATTAGATCCGAGCAATACCAAAGCTCAAGCAGTACGAGATTTTCTGGCGAAGATTCACAGAGAGTACATAGAACCTAGCCAAGCGGGATACGACCCTGATCTCAAGATAGATTTTCAGGAAAACTACTTCCCGACGATGCTAAATCTTGCGGCTATTGCTGACAACCCCGATCGCTTTATCTCGATACTGACGGAGGCGCAAACCGCTGGTGATCCAGAGCAAATACGGGCAGCCGTGCAGCGAATCATTAAGTATCAGCAGGCTGTAATTAATGGGCAGGAAATTGAAGTAGAAGGGTTTGATCCTGCTGAGGGCAGGGCGGATGCAAGAGCTTTAACTCGCGGCATAGACCGGCAGGTACTAGCAAAAGCTGGGTTCTTAAAAGACCCAGACGTTGCGCTCACTACCTACCTGCGGCAGATCGCTAAACGGGTAGAGTGGAATAAGGCAACCAAGGATGAGAGTGGAAAGAGCAAGTTGCTGCCAATGCTCAAAAGGCTAGACGGTAAAGACCGAGCAGCAGCCGAAAACATAATCTCTGTGTACTTGGGTCATCAGTCTGCTGAGATGTCCCCGTGGCTACGGAAAGTCAACAGCTATGGTCAACTCCTACAGTTTGTAACGATACTGCCATTTGCGACTATTGCTTCTATCCCAGAGATGGCTGGACCAATCCTAAATTCTAAAGAGTTCGGTGGGTTCCAAGCAGCTTTCCAAGAACTGCGTAGTCAGTTTACGGGGAACCGGGAAGCTGCAATAAGGTTTGCTCGGGACATCGGAGTGACTTCTGATGAGAGTATGGCAAACGCTTGGGTCAGTGAGGCTGACGTAGACTATATGGAGCCAGTTGCTCGGGAGTGGTCTGACAAGTTCTTCAAGGTCATCGGGCTAGACATGTTCACTAGATTTACCCGTGAGTTCGCAGCGGGTATGGGTCTAAGGTTTTTACGTGAACACGCTTTTAACCCTATGGAGAGGTCTGAGCGATACCTTGCTCAATTGGGGGTGACGGCAGACGAAGTGAAGTCGTACTTTGATAACGAGCTAGACATCACTTCTCCTGAAGCGGTCAAAATTAAAGAGGCATTACAGCAGTTTGTCGAAAGCTCGATACTGCGACCCAATGCAGCTGAAAGACCTTTGTGGGGTTCTGACCCTAGATTTGCGCTGATTTGGCAGCTTAAGGGTTACTTCTACGCCTTCTACAAGACCATTATTAGCGGAACCCAACGGGAAGCTAGCGCACGAGCGGCTGAGGGCGGGTCATTATCTTCAGTAGCCGCAGTGTACGCCTTAGCCGCAGTGCCGTTTATGGCGCTAGCTATGGCTGCGATGGAGACTCGGGAGTGGGCTAAGTACGGGTTATCCGAGCTGTTGCCCTTTTCCCCAGAAGGTAAGGACTATTTCCGGTCGGATAATATGGATTGGGGTGAGTACGCCTTCGAAGTGTTTGATAGATCAGGGTTCTTAGGCCCGTGGACTATGGGAGCCATGATGCACCAGAACGCGGAATGGAACCGTAGCCCCTTGATCCCGCTCCTAGGCCCTACAGCCGAGACCCTAGATACGGTGTTCCGCGACGGATGGCGGTCAATACCCAATCGATTGATTCCAATCCACAACCAACTGTAGTTATTTATGGGTGGAAAACAATTAGCGTTACTAATATACTTCATGTATAAATAGGTGTTGATATGGCATATTCCGATACTCTCAACTTGGTGGTGGGCGATACCCTCCCAGTCCTGACTTTGACGCTCAAAGATAGTAATCAGGCCGCTGCTGGGAAGACGCTCGACCCCAATAATTCAGACACTTGGGCCGCTATTAATTTAGCTGGCGCAACTGTGCGTATGCGTATCCGCGAGTTGGGTGGCACGACGGTTAAAACCACTTTGACCTGCAGCATTGTGGGCGACGGTACTGCTGGTGAGGTCATTACGAATTTCCCTACAGGTACTCTTGATACGTCTGGCACCTTCGAGGCAGAGATAGAGGTCACATTTTCAAACGGGGGAATCCAAACGGTTTATGACTTTATAAAGCTCAAAGTCCGAGAAGATTTTGACTGATGCCTAGTCGGATAGTCATAACCTCAAAGCGCGACCCAAAGGTCACTCTTGAGTATATCTCCCCAAAGTCCAGCGTAAGTTTCGCTGACCTTAAAGCGTCTTCGTTTTTAGATGCAGACAGTCCGCATAAATGGGACTACGACACCTACACTATTACTGATGACGAGTACGCATCCTCTTTCTCTAAGCAAGCTGATGCAGACTCTTTCGTCATGGCTGACAACGACGCAATTTCTTTTACCAAGCCCACTTCCGACACCTTCGGGTTTAGTGAGTCTGTGCTAACTCAAATTACCTTTTATAGAACCTTTACAGATGCCTTCGCACTAGACGACATAACGGCGGTAGATGCCGTCATAAAAGATGTTGCTAGTGCCAAAGTAAACCTGCTCGGGTTTTCTGATGATCAAGCGATAGGGATTGGTAAAGGTTTATCAGACACGCAAAGTTTCTCTGACGCGGTGGATAGCACAGCTGTAGGTAAAGCAATCGCAGATACACAAGCGATGACCGAGACACACGCAACAGCTATGTCTTTGGCTAAGTCGGACTTGTTCAGTATGGCAGAAGCGGCTAGCTCCTTATTGGCCAAGCCATTAGCCGAAGCCATTCCTTTATCAGATTCTTTAGAGCGGGTTGTTACTTATAACAGATCCTTAACTGATGCGTTCTCTTTGGACGATGCCGCAACCGTAAATGCTCTAGTCAAAGATTACGCTAACGCCAAAACAAACGTGTTCGGATTTTCTGATGAACAAGCGTTCACTTTTAGTAAGACCTTACCTACAGACACATTCTTTTTTGCAGATGCAGAGGAGTTCGCGTTTGGCAAAGGACTCTCAGATTCAGTGTCGATTACTGAAAACTTCAGCTTCGCGCTGTTCACCGACGCTGCTATGAACGCAGCACAACTTAACTCAAGCCCCTTCAATGAATAATAGGAAGCAAGACTATGCAATTTGAAAGCAATCTAGCGATGAAAGGTCGTCTGACCATCGCAATTAACGATGATGTCGTTCAAGAAATAGACAACTTAGTTGTCACCACTGGTAAAGGCTATGTAGCCAGCCGAATGAAAGATGCGACCACTGGCGTAATGTCACACATGGCGATTGGAACTGGTAGTACAGCAGCAGCGGTTGGTGATACTGCTCTTGGTGGAGAGGCTGGGCGTGTAGCTTTGACCTCTACCGCTGTATCTGGCGCTGATATTACCTACGTCGCAACATTCCCTGCTGGTACGGGAACCGCAGCAATTACAGAAGCAGCTGTGCTTAATGCTAGTAGCAGTGGCACGATGCTTTGTCGGACGGTCTTTGCAGTGGTATCCAAGCAGAGTAACGACTCGATGACTATTACTTGGACTGTGACGGCTTCTTAGCATGGATATTTTAACTATCTTTAACTGCGTAACTGCGGTTGTGACTATCGCGTCTGCAATTTGTGCTGCCACTCCAACGCCTCGGGACGATGCCTTCCTAGCGAAGTACATCTATCCGGTGCTGGAGGCTGTAGCCATCAATGTGGGTAAAGCCAAGCAATAGGAAATTACGATGACTGTAAAGTTTACTAACAACGCTAGCACGACAGTAGGTTCAGGTTTAAACGCATCAGCGACCTCTTTGACGGTTGCGTCCGCTTCCTCGTTCCCTTCTCTGTCAGGCGCTGGTGACTACTGCTACTTAACCATTCAAGGGTCGGCAAGCTCGAACCGAGAAGTGGTTAAGGCTACAGCGTTGTCGAGTAATACGTTCACCATCGTAAGAGCGCAAGACGGATCTTCTGCTGGCTCATGGCTGGCAGGGGATATTGTTGAGCTTAGGATGACAGCTGCTTTGCTTACTGATGTTATTGAGGAGGCAACGAACCATGTAGTAGGTGACGGGGGGCTAACTGAGAAAAACTTTACCGCCGCACTGAACACTAAACTTAATGCTATTGAAGCTTCCGCAGACGTAACAGACACCACAAACGTAACATCTTCTGGTGCCTTGATGGATTCTGAAGTTACTAACCTTTCGCAGGTTAAGGCTTTTGATTCTTCGGATTACGCTACAGCCGCACAAGGCACTACAGCAGACGCAGCGCTGCCTAAAGCTGGTGGCGCTATGACTGGAGCTATTACAACTAATAGCACTTTTGATGGGCGTGATGTTGCGACTGACGGCAGCAAGCTGGATGGCATCGAAGCTAGTGCAGACGTAACAGACACTACCAACGTCACAGCCGCTGGCGCAGTGATGGATAGTGAGCTTGCAAGTATTGCGGATGTTAAAGCGCTAGACCAATCAGTAGTGAGTGGGGCAACGCCTACATTTACAACTACCAATTTTACAGATGCTACTGACAAACGATTAATGACTGACGCTCAAGAAACAAAACTTGACTCAGTTGAAAGTGGTGCAACTGCCGATCAGACTGACGCACAGATACGCGCTGCGGTAGAAGCCGCAACCGATTCAAACGTATTTACGGATGCCGATCACAGTAAGCTAAACGCTATTGAAGCTAGCGCAGATGTAACCGATACAGCAAATGTTGTGGCTGCTCTTACTGCTGGTACGAACGTATCTATAGCCGCGAACGGGACTATCAGCTCAACTGACACGGACACCACCTACTCTGTTGGTGATGGTGGATTGACCCAAAACAATTTCACCGATGCTGACCATTCCAAGCTGAACGCTATTGAGGCTTCAGCAACTGCTGACCAAACTGATGCTGAGATTAGAGCGGCAGTTGAAGCAGCCACCGACTCCAATGTTTTTACTGACGCTGATCATAGCAAGTTGAACGGGATAGCTCCTTCGGCTAACAACTACGTTTTACCGTCTGGCTATGCCACAGAATCATACGTTGATACAGAGATAACCACCCTTATTGGTGGCGCTCCAGGGACGTTGAATACACTGAACGAGCTTGCAGCGGCTATCAACGATGATTCGAATTACAACAGCACCCTTACCACAGCCCTAGCCACGAAAGTTGCAAAAACATCTAGTCAAGCGTTAAGCACTGCCGCTAACGCGATGACAATCAGTGGTCACACTATTACTTTAAACAGAGGCGACGGCACTACGGATAGTGTTACGGTGCCAGACAACAACACCACTTACTCTGTTGGGGACGGTGGTTTATCACAAATTAATTTTACTAGCGCAGATCATTCTAAGCTGAATGGTATTGCACCTAGTGCTAATAATTATGTACTGCCAACTAACTTAGCTGGAGATGATATTAATATTGATACAGGAGCATTATCAGGTGCTACTGTTATTTCTGATTTAGATTTTAATATCACAACAAATACGTCAGGTCTTGTGACAGATGCGAATGCAAGCGTGGCAACACGGACACTTACCCTCGCTAATCTCGGCTACACAGGCGCAACGAACGCCAACTACATTACCAACAATAATCAGCTTTCCAACGGAAACTCTTATATTACAAACAGCGGAGGTACAACTGCTAGTACAGCAAATACTGTTGTAAAGAGAGATGGTAGTGGAGATATAAAAGTCAGGTTGGTGCGCTCAGAGTACGATAGTACAAATGCTAGTATCGGTTTCATCATGACCCAAGTTGATACAGCTAGTAATAACTATATTAGACCTTCTACGCCTACTCAACTACGGTCGGCTCTTAATGTCGCAAATGGAGCTACAAATGTAACGAACACTAATCAGCTTACTAATGGAGCTGGTTATGTGACCTCTTCTGGCAACACGGTTATTGGTACAGATTCTGATATCAATACGAGCGGTGCAACCATCATAGACAATCTCTATATGACTGATGGTGTCATAACCTCGCACGGAACCAGAACCCTCACTCTGGCTAATCTTGGCTATACGGGTGCAACGAATGCAAACCTTATAACAAATACGAACCAGCTTGTTAATGGAGCTGGTTACACCACTAATACAGGAACAGTTACAAGTGTAGGACTTACGACCGGAGCAGGTTTAGACGGCGGTGGTACTATTAATTCTTCAGGAACCTTTAATATTACTTTAGACCTTAGTGAACTTACGGATATGACTGCGGCTGTTGATGGCTCGGTAGATGAGCTTATCTTGTTAGACAACGGTGCAGAAAGAAGAAAGCGTGTAGGTGAAATTACTCTTAGCGACTTCAGTAATGACTTAGGAAACTATGGTGGCTGGGTAACTTCCTCGGGCAATACGGTGATCGGCACAGATTCTGATATCGACACTTCAGGCGCAACCATCATAGACAACCTTTATATGACTGATGGCGTCATTACCTCGCACGGGACTAGAACGCTCACTCTAGCTAACCTTGGTTACACAGGAGCAACGAACGCTAATTACATCACCAACAATAACCAGCTGACAAATGGTGCGGGTTACGTCACCTCTTCTGGTAACACAGTGATTGGTACAGATACTGATATTGACACGAGCGGTTCAACCATCATAGACCGCCTCTATATGACCGATGGTGTTATCACCTCACACGGAACTAGATCTTTAAGTATTGGCAACTTAATTTCCAGCGCAACGACAAGTTCTGGAAAGTTAAGTATAGGGACTACCACCACTCCAACTCATCAGCTTGAGGTTTATGGTCATGGCATTCGTCTAGGCATAGCGAACGCAAACGTCTACGGTCGGTCTGAAACACACTGGGTACAATATAACGGTGGCAGCACAGCGAATAACACGTACATGCGCGTCGCGGCTGTCAGCGCGGCTAGCATTGGAAAGTCCATTCAGTTTTACACTGATGCAGCCGAGAGAGTAAAAATTGATTCCGTGGGTGATAGCTTCTTCGGGCTTAGCAGCAAGACCGATACTCCTACCTACGGCGGCGTGTATATCTCTGGAGACCGAGCTGTAGGTAACACAAACAGTTATCCGCAAATGTTTGTCGCTCATAAATCAACTAACAACCACGGTATCATTATTAAAGAATTGCATTCTTCGGGTTATGCAATGCAATTTCTTAATTCTTCCGGTAGCCAAGTGGGCGCTATCCAAACAGGTTCGAGCACTTCGTTTGTTACTTCTTCGGATTCTAGGCTTAAAGACAACATTCAAGATGCTGATGACCCCGGTAGCAAAATAGACGCTATCCAAGTACGCAAGTTTGATTGGAAAGCTGACGGCTCACATCAAGATTATGGAATGATTGCTCAAGAGCTACAAGAAGTTGTTCCCAGAGCTGTGCCTCCTGTTAAAGACGATGAAACAATGCTAGGTGTTGATTACGCTTCTTTAGTGCCAATGCTTATCAAAGAAATACAATCACTACGGGCAAGGGTCAATGCGCTTGAACTGGAGAACAGCTAATGACTACATGGAAAATTTCGGAATGCGAAAGAGACATAACGACGGGGGGCATTATTACAGCGTGTTGGAGAGCTTCGACATCAGAGACGGTAGGTTCTGGCGATGACGCTGAAAATTACGGCAGCAGCCACTATGGCATGTGTGGTTTTTCTCCAGACCCCTCCGATACTGCCTTCGTTTTGTACAGCGAGGTGTCAGAGGAGATGGTTCTAGGTTGGGTATGGGCGCATGAAAGTGTTGATAAAGATGCAATTGAGGCTGCTTTAGCTGCTGCGCTTCAGTTGCAAAAAGAACCGGATAACGCGACAGGAGCCCCGTGGTAGATCGTGCTGCGAGTCTCGCATATAGGGAGCGCTAATCATGATTGCTGAACTCGCTGCTTTTAATGCCGCCTTTGGAGTTGTCAAAGAATTCATTGGGAACGGGAAAGACCTATCCGACTGCTTTGGCCAAATCGGCCAGATGGTCAACTGCAAGGAAGACATAAAGGCTCGGCAGCAGAAGAACAAGAAGTCTTTGTTCGCTAGTGATGCTGAAGAATTTATGGCCTTGGAGCAGATCAAAAAAGCAGAAGAAGAACTAAAAGACTTCATTGTTTATTACGGGCGAGCTGGTCTCTGGGACGATTTTATTGTATTTCAAGCTAAGGCTCGCAAGGCAAGGCTAGAGGCCAAGAACGAACACATCCAGAAAGTTAATCAGAGAATACATTACGCATCTCTATTGGTCGCATGTACCCTTGTTGCGGTCGGTTTATACGCTTGTTTTACAATCGTATTTGCGATTGTGAAGTAGTTATGAACCAAAGCATCTGGTTTTCCGTGGGCTTTATAATCATTAGCATAACTAATATAATTACTTGATCAATTAATTTAAAAGGAAGTGGCATGACCCAAGAAGGAACCCCAACCATCACTGTTGATGACAAGCAATATGAGATTGAAGCTTTGCCTGATGAAGTGAAAGAGTTACTGGCTCTTCACCAACAAGCGCAAGCAGCCATGTTCACCGCCCGAAGAGAGTTTCTGATTCAAGAAGTAGCAGTTAATGGGCTGGTAAGTTCACTCTCTGTCCGTCTCAAAGCCTTGGAGGAAGAAAGCGATGCAGGTGAGCGAGAACTCGTCAGCTGATTTGGAAGATAGAATTTGGACCGCTGTTAGCCGTCTTTCTGTACATGAAGCTATGTGCGAGGAGCGGTCCAAGACCATCTTTCATAGGCTAGAAGCAATCGAGAACCAGCTCCAGTCGCTGAACCGCAGCGTATTCATCGCCTCGTTTGCCCTTATGTCCGGTATGGCGGGGGTAATTATAACTTTGCTTTTAAACTAACGGTGGCCTATGACCTACTTCAAGCTAGATAGATTCTCAGGTATCGCTCCGGGCGTATCACCTCGCTTATTGGCAGAACAGTTTGGTCAGATTTCTGAAAACATTGATTTTGCATCCGGTGCTATTGAGCCAATCACTACTGATAGTGCCTCAGTACAGACATTGAAAAGCGGTTCAAAGAAGTCAATCTACTATTACCGTGAGGCTAGCTGGTTAGAATGGACCGAGGACTACATCCATGCCTTGGAAGGTCCAATACCGGGGGACAGCACTGACAGATTGTACTGGACTGGGCAAGGTACAGGCGCAGGCGCATACCCAAGGATGGGTACAGCGGATACCATAGTGTCTGGGACAGCAGGCTACCCCGGTGTTTCTTATAGACTAGGCGTTCCATCGCCAGCAGTTACTCCAGCCGTAAGCATAGTCGGGACAGCAGATGCTACCCAATCTCCGTTTGATGTTTCATACGTTTACACGTTGGTAACTGCTAACGGGGAGGAGGGTCCGCCTAGCCTTGCTTCCACTCCGGTCCAATTAACAGATGCTCAAACCACCACGGTTACTACGCCCACGCCAGCAGCAGCTTCAGGTAATTATAACTTTGGTACTGGAGCACTAAAACGGTTATACCGAAGTAATACTGGTAGCAACAGCACCCAGTTCCAGTTTGTAGCCGAGGATGCTTTTACAGAGACATCTATTGCCGATACAAAAGATGGCGATGAGCTAGGTGAAATATTACCGAGCACCTATTGGATTGGCCCTCCCGACGAAAGCACTAGCTTATACCCTAATGGTCCGTTACAGGGACTAACAAACCTAGCGAATGGTATTTTTGCTGGTTTTACTGGCAACCGGCTGTGTCTTAGTGAGCCTTACTTGCCACACGCTTGGCCGATTCAATACCGTATAACGTTAGCGGAAGACATTGTGGCTATTGCTAGCGTGTCCAATGGTGTTATCTGTTTAACAAATGGCCGTCCCTATCTGGTAACAGGCGCAGACGCCAGTGCTATGAGCGCGGTTCAATTAGACATAGCTCAAGCCTGTGTAAACAAACACTCAGTTGTCGATATGGGCGACTATGTTCTATACGCATCCCCGGACGGGCTTGTAGCTGCCTCTGGTTCAGATAATCAGGTTGTGACTCAAGGTCTGATATCCGTTAAACAATGGAATGATGACTTCTACCCAACCACGATTAAAGCCTTTAAACACGAAAACACCTATGTTGCTTTTTACACAGACGGCTCTACTTACGGCGGCTGGGTGTTTGACCCTAGAGCAAGCGAAGCGGCTATATCAACCTTAAGCCGAAGTTCACCTATACGTGGTGGATACATGAACCCCGATGATGGCGAGCTATATTTTATTATTGGTAGCACCGTTAGGAAATATAGAGGCGGCACCACAAATAGAGCCGTAACTTGGAAGAGTAAAAAGTTTCTAGCCCCTAAACCTCTCAGCATGGGCTGGGTGTCTGTGAAAGCCGAAGCTTACCCTGTAACAGTAAAGGTTTGGGCAGACGGTACGTTGATCTCAGACTACACAATCAGTTACAGCAGCAACGTATATACGCAAGCTACCACTACACCTTCAGGTATCAGCAATGGCTCCTTAAGAGAACCCGTCATGCGACTGCCAGCAGCGATAGGTAAGGAGTGGGAAGTGCAGGTGGGTGGTGCAGGGACGATTAACGAAGTGTGTATTGCTCAGTCTATTGATGAGATCCAAAGCACATGACCTCAAACGTAAGGACAAACGATCCTACAAAGCTGCCGGGTATCCCTAAAGCCCCAGCTGGGGCTACTGCCGAAGAAAAAAGATGGTATGACACGATTGCTCAGATCATGGAGATACGTCTAGGGCTTAGGGGCGATCCA
>ENA-ORDA01002071-ORDA01002071.1-marine-metagenome-genome-assembly--contig:-NODE-2071-length-15748-cov-2.746793_pt1 | contig 15748 bp, 14 predicted proteins | sample MGYA00237778_ERZ508506 | MGnify/ENA primary metagenome ERZ508506 (study PRJEB26177, sample SAMN06267891) | marine metagenome | isolation source: Monterey Bay, California, USA | place: Pacific...
GAGGTCGGCACGCAAAGCGTCCTGGATTGCCTGTACCAATCAGGCTCTGCGCGTTGCCTGTTTCCACGCAGCGCGAACGCGACGCTCAACACAGTCATTCTGAACACATCAGGTGGCCTAACTGGTGGCGACAAAATGCGGGTGACCGTTACAGCGGGCGTAAACAGCACGCTCACCCTGACGACACAAGCCTGCGAGCGCGCCTACAAAGCCCAACCGGATCAAGTGGCGCAAGTGTGCAATTCACTGAATGTCGAAAACGGCGCGCGACTGAATTGGATGCCGCAAGAAACCATCCTGTTTGAAGGATCGGCTTTGCACCGTCGCCTGCGCGTAAATATGGACGGCAATGCGCGGCTCTTGATGGTTGAACCTGTGGTGTTTGGTCGTGCAGCTATGGGCGAGCAGCTACATAATTGTCAGTTTCGCGACCGTATCAAGATCATGCGCGATGGCCGACTTGATTACATTGATTCGATAAACCTCACGGGGGATGTGTCTGCGCATCTTACCCTCAGCAATGTCGCGGGCGGCGCTGGTGCAATGGCAAGTGTGGTCCTCGTCGACCCGCTTGCGGAAACGCATTTGGACGACGTGCGTGCGCTGCTTCCCGACACCGCTGGTGCCAGTTTGCTGGCCAACGACGTACTGGTTTTGCGCCTGCTCGCCCCCGATAGTTTTACGCTGCGCAAGGTACTTGTGCCCGTGCTGCGCTTGCTCAATCACACTGAAATACCCCGATGCTGGATGATTTGATATGAACCTGACTCCCCGAGAAAAAGACAAACTCCTGATCGCGATGGCCGCGATAGTTGCGCGCAAACGTCTTGAGCGTGGCGTGAAGCTGAACCACCCAGAGGCGATTGCGCTTATCACCGATGCGGTTGTTGAGGGCGCGCGCGACGGGCGGTCTGTCGCCGATCTGATGCAGGCGGGCGCGGAAGTTATAACAGCGAGCGACTGCATGCTGGGCATTGCTGAAATGATCTATGACGTGCAGGTCGAAGCGACCTTTCCTGACGGCACCAAACTTGTGACCGTCCACAATCCCATTCGCTAAAGGAGCTGTCAGATGAACAGCCTTTCGATGACCTATCCGACAAACCTAAAGGTGCCCCAATGATCCCTGGTGAGCTGTTTCCCGCGTCTGGCATGATCGAACTGAACCAAGGCCAGACTGTCACTGTGCTGATGGTTGCCAATACTGGCGATCGACCTGTGCAAGTGGGCAGCCATTACCACTTCGCAGAATCCAACGCCGCCCTTGAATTTGATCGCGAGGCTGCGCGCGGCATGCGCCTCGATATCGCTGCTGGCACGGCTGTGCGCTTTGAGCCCGGTCAGCGCCGCGAAGTAAACCTGATCCCTGTCAGCGGAGCGCGCCGCATTTACGGATTTAACCAAAAAATTATGGGAGCGCTCTGATGCCGGCATCCATCTCTCGTGCAGATTATGCTGCAATGTTTGGCCCAACTGTCGGTGACAGATTGCGCCTAGCCGATACCGATTTAATAATTGAGGTCGAGCGCGACCTGACAGCTGAGCGCGCAGGTGCTTCGAGCAGCGAAGGCACGGGTGACAATGCCTTGCTCTACGGCGAAGAGGTGAAGTTCGGTGGTGGCAAAGTGATCCGCGACGGTATGGGCCAAGCGCAAACAACCCGCGCGGAGGGAGCTGTCGATACGGTCATCACCAATGCTTTGATCGTCGATCATACTGGGATCTATAAGGCGGATGTAGGCCTGCGCGATGGGCGCATCCATAGGATTGGCAAAGCTGGCAACCCTGATACGCAACCGGGTGTTGATATCATCGTCGGTCCGGGCACAGAGGCGATTGCGGGCGAAGGGCGTATCCTTACCGCGCTAAACGCCACCCGTCTTTGGCTTGGCCTGACTCATATCCATCAACGACTCAGTATTGGCCATTAAATCTTCGAAGGTCGCCTCAACCCCCAAATCAATCGGATCATTCACGAAGACCTGAGCCCGATAATAACGACCACCACCAGCATTAATAACCGCACCAGTGGGCGCCTCATCACTGGTCATAAACAACACCGCCGGGCTAACAAGCTTTGGCGCCGACTCTGGCGGCGGGCTATCTGGGTTGATGTCTCGACCCGGGATGGTCGAGATCATTCGCGTTGCAGCAGCCGGCGCTAACGTATTGACCCGCACATTGTTTTTAGCGCCTTCAAGCGCTAAAACGTTCATTAAGCCGAGCATGCCCATTTTGGCTGCACCATAGTTGGCTTGACCAAAATTACCGTAGATCCCAGAACTTGAACTGGTTAAAACGATCCGGCCATAGCCTTGTTCATTCATATGCGGCCACGCCGCCCGCGTAACATAAGCGGTGCCAGAAAGATGGACTTGTAGAACAAGATCCCAATCAGCGAGCGTCATTTTCTTAAAGGACCGGTCTCTTAAAATACCTGCGTTGTTCACCAAGATATCGATGCGGCCAAAAGCATCAAGCGCGGACTGAATAATACTTTGCGCGCCGTCGGGATCGGATACAGACGCCTTATTAGCAACCGCCTCGGCACCCATCGCTTGAATTTCAGCAACCACTTGATCGGCCGCATCGCCCGCACCACTCCCATCGACACTACCGCCGAGATCATTCACGACGACCTTAGCCCCTCGCTTGGCGTATTCAATCGCATGCGATCGACCCAGACCGTTGCCAGCGCCTGTGATCACAACAACTTTATTTTCAAACTCACTATTTTCAATAATTGGCATCCTGTGTCTCCTCAATTTGACCCCAGAAGATTATCACGAACCGGGCCCGCCGTTGCGATTTGGACCCGTTGGTTGCGATTGTTTTTCCACTACTATCTGAGTGCGACACCGATGGTCAATCCCCCACCATCTCGCTAAAAATTGCCGCGGGGTCTTGAGTTAACCGCTTGGCCTCAGCAATTGGGTTCTTATCAACCCAACGAAGGTCCATCTTTTCGGTAAGATGATGCCTTGGCGTATCCTTGATCTGGTAAACGAGCGCACTACTCTGGCTTGCTTACGTCATCGATGACACCAAAGTTATGCGGACTAAGCGCCAGCCCATGCCTAAAAATGTGCTGACTGCAGATTCGCAAGTCCCGAAAATTCCTGTAGGATTTGCCAACAAATTGCCTTGCGATGACTTGAACGACACATCGCAAGGCCAGATATCACTAAGGAGCCCACCATGGCGCAGCAGCAAAACCCATCTACTAGTGAAGCCATGCCAAGCGCCGCTGGCGTTGAGCAAGTCAATCCTATCCCCCCGGCGGCTGAGGTTCCGATCGCCGATATCCTGCCGGTTAACCCGAGACTGTTTAGCGAGAACCGCTGGGAAGAATACTTCGACCGCTTACGTGCTGAGGATCCCGTCCATTTCAACGAGACCGACCTCGCCGGTCGCTTCTGGTCTCTTACCCGTTATGAGGACATCAAACAAGTTGATTCAGACTGGGAGACCTTTTCATCCGCTAACGGTATTACCTTGGGTTTCCCCGTTGGAACCGAGTTACCGGAAGGCGCACTTAATATTTCGACTTTTATCGCCATGGACCCACCAACCCACGATGTTCAACGCAAAACCGTCACGGGATCCGTTGCCCCGCGAAATTTAGTCAATCTAGAACCTCTGATTCGATCGCGTACTCAGGAAATCCTAGATAGCCTGCCAGAAAACGAACCATTCGATTGGGTGGATACGGTGTCGATTGAACTGACCACGATGATGCTGGCGACCCTATTTGATTTCCCCTTCGAGGACCGCCGGAAATTGACCCGCTGGTCTGACATTACTTTTGCCATACCACAACCGGGCGGCATTATTGAATCAATGGAACAACGGCGAGAAGAACTATTGGAGTGTCTGGCTTATTTTAATCGTCTTAAAGACGAGCGCACTCAAAACCCAGGCGACGATCTCGTTTCGATGCTGGCACATGGCGCCGAGACTAAGGATATGCCCCCGCTTGAATATCTTGGGAATTTACTGTTGTTGATTGTGGGCGGTAATGACACCACACGAAACACGATGTCGGGCAGCGTTTATGCCCTCAACAAATTCCCAGAACAGCTGAAGAAACTCAAACAAAACCCCGCCCTAATTCCCAACATGGTGGCCGAAGTCATACGCTGGCAAACGCCGCTGGCCTACATGCGCCGGACCGCCAACAAGGATTGCACCCTTGGCGGCAAATCAATTTTGGCAGGCGATCAGCTCTTAATGTGGTATGCGTCGGGCAACCGGGACGCCAGCGTTTTTTCAGCACCGGAGCAACTCGACATCGAGCGCAGCAATGCGCGCCAACATCTTTCCTTTGGCTTCGGTATCCATCGCTGCATGGGCAATCGGCTAGCAGAACTTCAGCTGCGCATACTCTGGGAAGAAATTTTAGCCCGGTTTGAGACGATAGAAGTTCTCGCCGAGCCGACTCGTACGCTGTCCTCATTTGTGAAAGGGTATACCCATCTGCCGGTTCGCGTGGTTCGCAAATAGCGCAGGACCCTATCGACAGGGCGGCAACGCTATAACCGCCGCGCGTCCCCCAAGGCCTCAAAAGATGTCGTGGGGAACCGCGGCTTTTTTTCGAGCGTGCTCTGCCCTACACCAGGGTAAACCCTTCTTGACTGAGCGGCATTGACCGAATGCGTTGACCTGTCGCAGCAAAAATCGCATTCGTGACCGCCGGCGCAAGCGGTGGTAGCGCCGGCTCGCCCAATCCGGTTGATTGGTAATCGCTTTGAACAAAATGAACCTCAATGGCTGGTGTTGCACCAATGCGCATCACCTGATATTGATCAAAATTATCCTGATTAATCCGGCCATTGGTCATCGTAATTTGTTGCAACGCCATCGTGCTCAGCCCATCAATGATGGAGCCTTGCACCTGACTGATCGCGCCACTCTTATTGATAATGGGCCCAACATCAACCGCAACCGTCACTTTGCCCACTTTAAAATTCTGATTCGCATCAACGTAGACATCAGCGACTTCCGCAATGTGCGCGGCATGACAAAAATAGAAAGCGAGGCCCTGACCCCAGCCTGCCGGCATCGGCTTACCCCAGCCTGCCTTTGTCGCAGCGAGCTGAATCACGTCGATCGCGCGGCCGGTATTCAAAGCATTAATGTTGCCATCACTCAACCAACGCCGCTCACCCATCAACTCGATCAGAAACTCGACATGGTCTCGCCCCGCCAGCACTGAAAGTTCATGCAAGAAACTTTGCTCAACAAACGCGTTCGTATTCGCGCCCGGCGCACGCCAGGCCCCGCAATGGGTCTTAATATCAATCAAGCTTTGTGTGACTCGGGCATTGGGCAAGGCGGTCATAGAGAACTCATTGCCCCACAAACCCGAACCGATAACGGCTTTTCCCTGATGGGCGAAGCCAATGTAGTGTTGATCCCACGCAACCAATTTGCCTTCAGGACTGACCGCCGCCTTCATATTTTCAAAGCCGCCCACTCGAAAGAAGTCTTGGTGGATATCGTCGGTTCGAGTCCAGGTCAGCTTTACAGGACCCTCGGTCCGCGCCGCGATCGCCATCGCCTCAGCCACAAAATCATGGACCGCGCGCCGGCCAAAGCCGCCGCCCATTCGGGTCATATTCACCGTGACTTGCGCTTCAGAAAGACCCAACAAGTTTTTTGCAATCTCTTTAACCTGTCCCGGGAACTGACTCGGCACCCAAACTTCCATTCGTGCCGCAGTGCTTGTCGTGCCAGCTCTGTAATGAACCGTACAATTCATCGGTTCCATGCAGACGTGCGCGACATAGGGAAATTCATAGAAGGCTTCTAGCACCTTGTTATCGGGGTCAGCCAAAGGCGTCTCTACCGGGTGATCTCGTTTAACCTCACCCCCTGAGGTTCCTGCAAGCCTTTGCGCCTCGATTTTCATCTCTGGCCAGCTGTCGGTTGACGCCTCAGACTCATCCCAAACGACCAACAGCTGGGACTTGGCGTTCAGCACCGACCAAGTGTCTTCACCCACAATTGCGACACCCCCTTGCAATGCGGCGAGGCCATCCAAAAACGACATGCTGGATTGACCAGTGCGCGCATCCGGCGCCAGGATGAAGGCATCTAAGACACCCGGCAAAGCTCGAATCGCTTGCTCATTAAAACTGATCGCCGTGCCGCCCAATCGCGGACACCGCGCATAGGCCGCATAACGCATATTAGGCACGTCGACATCAATTCCATATTTCGACTGCCCGAGCACGATCCCGAGGTTATCGACACCACCCACGGCCGTACCAATAATGGTGTAGGCTTTGGGGTCTTTAAAGGAAAGCGTCGCTGGGTCCGGTACTGGCTGGCGCACTGCCAGCGCGGCCAGCGCACCAAAGCTTAAGCGCTCGCCCGATAGATGGATCACTTGACTGTCTTTGGCTTCAAGTTCAGCGCGATCTACTTCTAAGGCCTCAGACGCCGCCCCAATCAACATTTCTCTTGCTGAGGCCCCCATCGTTCGCATCGAATCAAAATTTCTTGGAATCGAGGTTGAGCCGCCCGCCCCTTGCAGGCCATAACGCGCCGAATCGACATCCGCGGTCAGAACGGTGACATCATCCCAACTCGCGCCCATCTCTTCAGCGATAATCATCGGTAGGGCTGTTTTAATGCCTTGACCCATCTCAGGCACCGAAGAGTAGATCGTAATCTCGCCCGAGGATGAAATTTGTACCCAGGCGTTGAGTTCTTTGGAACCAACCAAGGTTCCGAGCGCTTCGCCGTGCGCGGTTCCGCTGAGCGTTATTTCCAGCATTAAGCCGCCCGATGTAAGCGCTGAGGCTTTTAAAAAATGCCGTCGCGTTAGCACGTTATTCATGCTTCAGCCTCCCCTTCAACACTATTGCTTCCTGCAGCTGTATGAATCGCGCGCCGAATACGAACATAAGTACCACAGCGGCAATAGTTGCCTGCCATTGCAGTATCGATGTCGGCATCCGTTGGCCTTGGGTTCACTGCCAGCATTGCCGCGGCACTCATGATTTGTCCGGCCTGACAATAACCGCATTGGGGCACGTCGTGTTCGATCCATGCGGACTGCAGGGGATGCAACAACCCATTCTTAGCCAAACCTTCGATGGTTGTAATCGGGCCACTCACCCCGCTAATGGGTAAAACGCACGATCGAACTGCGGCGCCATTGATATGAACGGTGCAAGCGCCGCACTGCGCAATGCCGCAACCGTACTTCGTGCCTTTCAACTTTAATTGATCCCTCAAGATCCATAACAACGGTTTATCGGGCTCCGAGGTCGTCGTGTGCGACTCGCCGTTGACTATGAGTTGATATGTTTGCATCCCGTACTCCTGCTTCAAACCATCTAATTTTCAAATTTAAGGCCACCGTTTAATGCGAAACGCTTGCACCGCTGGCTAGACTTTCATTACGCTCAAAATTCTTAGGGGCGCAAAGAAAAGCAGCAGGCGCAATCATATCGCTGCGGCACCCTATCACAGTAAGGTTCTGCCTCGCCAGATGCAGGCGGCGGTTTCAGCGACACGTCATCACGCAAGCCTATATTTAGGCGCGACGCCCACCTATCGGTGCGGATCAGGGAGTTGCCTACGCCTTGAAGAGTCCACCCCGACCTGAGGCAACTGTTGAATCTGAGATCCATCGCCAATTCAATGGATCTAGCCAAGCGATCGCTGATTAGACGGAGGTGCTCAAGATTGCACGCGGCCGTACAAGATCGAGACGGCCTTGCAAGAAGCTTTTTTCATTCGGCAGTTTCATAACGTTGTTTTAGCCTTGGGCCCCAACCAAGGCCCTTGCGTGCGGGCTAAATCGATCGCGGGATCGCATCGGAAGCGCGACGATGATCGAATCAGAACCTGTGGCCCGGACTGAATATCGACCCAGTCAGCTTGCATCCCAAGCTTTGGTTAAATCTTATACTGGGTTTCAAGGACAACAACGCGACGCGGGCTGGCCTGCGTATCAGCAAACCGATTCACGTCCTCGGCGATCAATCGCGCACCAGCCTTCGTTGCAAAAAACCGGGTTTCAAGATCCTCAATAGACTCAAAGCCGCACAGTGCAAAGCCGTCCCAAGCAGGCCCTTTAAACCGGTGCAGCACGCTCAACTGTGTGTAATTGCTCATCGCCAGATGAATCGATAATGCCAGGGGCGCATGCTCATCGCGCCAATGTTCGTCAGCCGCATCATGACCTAACTTCGGGTTTGCCACCATGGTAAAAACCCCTATTGCCCCGGGCTGTGGCCCAACAGGCGTCAAAGGATCTCTTGCCTTCATCACACGCCGATCCACCCGGTACGCGCCAACATCCGCAACCGATAAGAGCGCGGTTACATCTAGATGATTTGTGCACAGAAGCGCAGCAAAGGGTTCATGGTGCAGCCGGTCCTTTACGTCCTCATACAAACAGCCGCCATAGCCTTCCGCAGCTTGCCTTGCCGCCCGTTTATTGCTGAATGCGAAACACAATTCTACAGTCATAATCTGCATCCTAACCGTCACTTAAAAATTAGCAATGGCGAGGGTGCTTGATTTTCAAACTGCCCAGCACGCGCGCCTCAGAACCGTGTATCGACGACACCTGCCAAACGTGCAAATTGTTAGAGCAAGGGTCGAAAATCAATAGGAAGCGTTTTGAACATCACAAATCAATATCAGCCCAAGGAGTCAGTCACTGGCGGATCAAAACACAGCCAAATAGAAACAATCGTTCTCAGTGTGCCGAAAAGGCCACTGTCTTAATCTGCAATTGACGCTAAGTCATCGCGAGTTCAAGCATCGCCGCAGCACTGATCTATGCTCAAGAACTACAGGGCGAACCCGCAATCAGCCTCGTAAGGCTTCTAACCGATTCAGACTTGCGCTTGATAGGCTACCCGAGCCGCCTCGGAGCAGCACCACTGCTGAGCGATCTAGCCATCCCATGGCCGCAGCAGCGCCGAAAATCCTGAGCGAACCGGTATCCGTGATTCGATCATTGCACCCAAACACAGAAGGCGTAGGGCCTGAGAGCGGAGCAACGTTTGCTGCGCAAGCTCGGCAAGTCGAAGGTTATGCGGGCCAGGTACTCGATCCGGTATCAAACTGTATGAAAACCCAGACAATCGTTGCATCTGGCGTGTGACTAAATCACGCAATTCGTTATCAGAATGCTTTTTAGCCTGGGTAACTGTCACCGGGCATCTTGGTTCAGGACGCGTTCTTAAGGTCAGCAGCACGCCCCAACAAGACGCCAGACCGATGCACCCACCATCGGCATTACAGGCACCCTGCAATGCCTGAGTGTGTCGCTCAGCAAACGCCTCACAAAATGTCTGCACTTGAAAACTGACCCTTCAAAACTGCGCTCAGGATCGGGCCAGATCGCCTTCTTAACCGGAAGTTACGCGTTACTGCGTTACGGGTTTAATGAAAACCACAACCCGTCGGTTCTTCGCCTGATTGATTCGAATCGGTTCACCTTTGGCGGTACGGTTCGGCACTTTTGGCTGCGTATCTGCAAATGAAACCGCCGCCATTTGATTACTTGGAAATCCATCGGATTCAAACAAGTTCAACACATTAATCGCCCTGTCGGATGCCAACTCCCAATTGGAGCGGAACTCAGCTGTACTGATCGGCACATCATCGGTATGCCCCTCAATCCGCATAATGAATTGACCCGTTGGCAATCTTAAGATCGCGGCATTCAGGCGTTTCAGAGTTTCCTTCATAGCGGGCAGGATCTGCGCTGAGCCAGCGGGGAAAAGCGCGCTACTGGCAAGTTCTAGCTTTAGACCATCCGGTGTGATCTCGGTTGAAATCTGATCCATCATTTCCTCTGAAATCTCACCCGATAAGCTCATTTCCACAATGGTCGTATCTAGGTTTCGCTCAAGCTCTTCAAGCAGGTTCACTTCATCGATGATATCTTGGGCGACCTCTTGATTAAACGCTTGCACCATACTGCTCGCGACTTCGTCGAACTTAGAGTCGTCTGGTTTTGATATCGAGTACATCAGCACAAAGAAAACCATTAGAAGCGTCATCATGTCAGCAAAGCTGACGTAAAAACCGGTCTCGTCAACCTTTAGCGCCGAATCGTCACCATAACTTAACAACTTCACAACAACAGCATCCTAGGACCCACCTTCTTTTCGCGATTTCCGACGATCCGGCGTCTTGCGCAAGAAACTGTTCAAGTGATCTTGGATCTCCATCGAGCCTTTGTTATTCACGAGCAGCAGAAATGCTTCTGTCATCATAAGGTTTCGCGTTAGCAGCACACGATTTTTTGCGTCCGTTCGCTGCGCCGCCGGCTTAAAAATCAACTGCTGCGCAACTGCCCCATAAAAAGTCGTGATCAACGCGATCGCCATCGGCTCACCAATTTTGCCCGCAAAATCGTCCAACTGACTCAGCATGCCAACCAATCCGATCAAGGTCCCGATCATTCCGAATGCCGGCGCAAACGTGCCCATAACGGTTAATATTTCCACGGATTTTTTTTCTTGTTCGTACTGATTACTGACAAAGGTTTCTATTTTTGTCCGCAGGTTGTCTTCGGAATACCCCGCATTGAACAAATCGATACTGTTCTGCAGAAAACGGTCGCGAGTCATCGACGATTCTTCAAAGGCCTTCTCTAAGCCTAACTTGCCTTCTCGGGCATTAATTTTGCCCCAATCGACCACGGTCTGAACTTCTTCCATCATCCTCCCATCATCGATTGAGGATGGCACAATAATTTCACGCATTGCGCCCAGGGCCCTAAACACTTCCTTTCCTTCGAACGAAAGCATGGTCGCGGCGAGCGTCCCGCCAAATACAATTAAAAAGGAATGGGGATTTATAAAAAAAGAAGTCTCATAATCCTGTAGCGCGAACCAAAGCGCTGAAATGGCGATTAGAACCCCAAAAATACTGCCAAAAGAAATTTTCATGAAAGACCACCGACTCTAAATTCGTTATGCGATGCTACCTTTCACGACAGGCTGAACCGTTTCGAGCGTCAGTTAAATACTGGTAGCGTAAAACCTCGAAATTTATATCAGAATCGGTACAAAAGTTCTCCATGTAGACATAAATTCAACTGAAATGCCGCTGATAAAAACTAACTAGCTCAATAAGCGCCTTAATTGATCTATTTTATCTACTAACGCCATACCCCTTGCAGCGCCTTCACAACAAAAGATAATTAGTACGAATCACAATTGCGGCGGTTGGGTGTGGACGCGTTCTGCGCAGACAACGCTCAAGAGTACGTCAACCAGCAGAACTCATCGCACACAGCACGAACCTCCGTGGAATATCCTGAACTGACCCCTAAACCCGCCCGCGCTAAGGTTTTGCAACCAGATCCGAGCCCACTAATTGATATCGTGTTAACCAATCTAGAATTTTTGGGTACTGTACTGCTCGCTCGAAATTGACATGCGATTCAGCGCTGGGGGCTGGCGTCATATCCAGGCCTTGCAGACGCCAAACAGCGCCGCGCCCTTTTGGATCTACCGCGCTATGCGCGCGGTCACCAACGATCAAATAGTCGCTATGGTAGGCAAAATTATGAGGTCCTGCCGGGTCTGGTTCTGCAAACAAGTTCCGCCCTAAGTTTGGATAACGCGCTTCAGACAAAGCAAGATGATAAAGGGTTGGCATGACATCCTTATGCGATGCCACAGAATCGGTAGCGTCCTGTGTGATTTCCAGCTCGTATCGCTTGGGGATATAAAAATAGAGCGGGACTGAAACCTGATGCAGCGCCTCCTGCTCGGTATAGTTCAAGCCCCTAACCGCATGATCCCCTGTGACGACTACAATCGTTTTCTCTTTCAGCGCAGTCTCTTTGATTTCCGCCAAAAAATAACCGAGCTGATCATTGGTATAACGAAAGGTTTCCATGGAAGCCATCGGCAATGCACCCAATCTTGATGCTAACGCTTTGGAACTGAGCGGCGTTTTCTCTTCCACCTGGCCTGGCATCTCATACGGCGGATGATTCGTCACACTCAACGTCACGATCAATAAGGGTTTTGAATCATCTCTCCCGTTCTTTAAACGCTCGATCGCTTGATCATAGACATACCGGTCGTCGCCGCCCCAAACCGACATCGCCATTTCCGGGTACCGGCTCTTCAATTGCCTCGCCCCGATGAACTCGTCAAAGCCTTGCCGCTTAAAGTAATCTGACCGGTTCTTAGTCCCTTCAAAACCCGCGTAAATGAAAATCGTTCGATATCCGGACCGCTTAAATATTTGAGCCGCTGAGGTTTCAAGCTCAGTATATTGATGGCTGGAATAACTGATTTCACTGTGTTCGGTATTAAGCAATAAGCTCAAAACTGACTTCTGAGTATCATTATGTGCGGGCAAAAAATGTTTGAAATAGTAGTCTTGCTGAAGATGCGGCGCCAACGCGCCAGCTAGGGGCACAGACCCATTAAAGCGATCTAAAAGCAGACCTTGTCCCATGCTCTCAACGAGATTCAAAACCACATCCGGTGGGCTGGCTCTCAACCCTTCGGACTTCCCGGTTTGAACAAAAAACTGAGGGAACAAACTAGATGGGGCTGGCGCCGCGCCATAGAATTCTTCAAACAATTGCCGGCCTTGTTGATCAGAGGCGAGCTCGAAATCCTTTGACCTTTGAAAATCCTGATACCCATAATATAGGGCAACAAGCCCATTCGGAACGACATTATTAACCGCACTTATGGATGATACGGTTAGATGCTTCTGAGCCAGGGGAAACGTTGTCAGCGTGCCACGCCCAAGTGACAGATAGAGGATTAACGTCCCGACAAGCAGCAACCCAAAACCTTGCCTTGAAAGCACCCACTTTTTGGTCTGTCGCTCAATAATAGAAAAACCAACAACGCATACCCAAATCGCGATAAGACTCAAAGCAAGTAGCGCCCCTAATGCTGGAAAAAAGTCATCGAGCGCGGCAACACTTTGTAAAGTCTTATCCGCACCATAACCCAAACCATCAAACACAAAGCTATCAAAAGGGCGTCCAAAAAATCGGACATAGACTACGTTGGTTATCGATAGGGCTATGCCAACTAAAATGATAAACAGCGCCCAAAGCCTGGCAAAAAGCCAAATAGATCTGTGCAGGCCAATATAATTATGACCGAGCGGCAAGACGACTAACGCAAGGAGAACACTCAGCAAGTTCGCGCGAAAAATAAAAGCAATATCAAATCGAGAAGCGATCATCAGCGACCGCTGTAAGTCATCCTGATGCGAGGCAATCTCAGGACCAAAGCTGAGTAAGGTCAACGTTAAACGGCAAAGCATGAAGACCAGCAACATAAGCAGCGTTGAACCCACTACCAGTGCCATCACTCGCAGATAGTTCAATCCTCCAGGCGAGCGTTTAGATATCACAGCCAACTTCCTTAACGAAAAATTTAGTCGCTACATTCCGCGTCTTGAGACTGGAAAATAGGTTACTCAGGATTAAAAGTCATCTTCAATCTGAACTCGAGCCAAACCCTCAAACAAACGGGAAAGCAGGTGCTCAAATGCCTTATCGCCAATAATAAGCTTGCCTTGGCAAGGCACGGCATCTCCTTTCGAGCCGCGACGATTAAGCCTTACGTTAACCGCCTGACAGGCGCACCGCAATAAAAGCTCCCATCTCGTCCCAGCAACAAGGCTGACGTAACAATGGGGCAATACTTCGATTGTTCTCAGATAAGATTGAGGGTGATGCGCGCTCCAAAGCTTGCCGAACTGTGTTCACCTAGAACTTGTAACTTTTTAAAGGATAGACCATTCAAGTTGATACAGGCCCATTGCACGAGCTAGAACTCTTATCACAGATCAAGCAAGCTTTTAAGGAACTCAAGCAACAGTTGGTGATACCACGAGCGATCGAGGTGGTCTGGCAAGTGCTAAACGAATCTGATTAACCTCTGATTTCAGCCTGCCCGCAATCGATGCGGTGACCTTGTCCGCAGAGACCCTGAACGCCGATTTGCACGCCAATGCAAAATATCGGGCGTATCTCTGTAAAGTCTTAATCAAGCGCGGGGTCTAGGCCTTATCGGTCTAAGGTTGGCCTCATCATAATCCTGTAAGAGGCGTTATCGCCGCGCGCTTAAGCCTCGTCTGAAGACCACGAAGCTTCTTTCATCACAGCCCTAACGGGTTGTAAAGACTAAAAATTGCCTGCGTTTCGGTTTTGGCGCTGTCGCCCAGCCCATTAAAAAGACCATCGGCGGGCCCGTGTGGATTGGAAACCCAAAATCGAACAATCCTTGTTTTAACACCCACCCCTTAATACGGTGAGTCATTGAGCTGGTAATTTCGCTCGTCATCCCAATCCAATGCAGGAGCATCGCACCATGAAGAATCTTTTTATTCTACTGTCGCTGGTTTCGCTATTGAGCAGTTGCAGCGAAAATGAGTCAAACCAAGAACCCATGACGACTGTTGCCTCCGAAGTTACCGAGCCCAATGCCCAAGCGCAGCCCGTCATCGAATATGTTTGGCACAAGAAGGGCTCAAATTTCTCTGAGGCAGCTTTGAGCACCGCGGTTGATCAGTGGAACGCCTTTATTGATCAAGGCGAGTATCAAATCCAGTTTGCCAATGTTTTGATGGCAGACCAGCCAAACGAAGACATGGACTTTATGTGGTCGATTTTGTGGGATTCGATGGCGGCTCGAAACGCTGGCTGGCAATATTGGCAGCAAAATCAGGAATCGGAATGGCAATCCATGACCAGTGAGTTGTTAACCTATTCAGAAGAGCATGCTTACGCATTTGCACCCACCATCCAACGTCGGGCCAGCGCCGAATCAGAGAATCAATCCTTCAGGGCACAGTACGCATTCTGTAACTTCAATGAAGGTTATTCACAGGCTGACCTTGCGCAGTTTCAAACGGCTTATCATGCCTGGATCGATGCTTACGAGCGCGACAAGGGGCCCACAGGGTACTGGTATGTTGATTTAGACCCTCAGTTTGAGTCCGAGGCGTCCTCCGACTTCGTTTGGTTACACCTTTGGGCTGACCTTGATGAGCAAACGACCGGAATGACAGACTTTGGTCAATCGCCACTTGCAGCGCAGGTAGCAGCGATGTCGACTTGTCAAAATTATGATTTTACTGGGCAAGGAATAAGAGGATAAGAACCTAGACGTCAGGCGTCTCAGACGCCTGACGTCCCCATAGACTCACCCTAATCTTCAATGCGGAACACCAACCATGCGGCAAACTCGATTAATCTCACTCTTTTTAATTGTTTGTGCGGCGCTACCTTTTCGTGCTCTCGCAGCTGAAGATAGTCCGTCAATACAGCAACAGTTCAACACCGCTTACAAAGCCTTTCGCACCGCGGAACAAGATAATAATGCCGAGGCTCAACACCAGCATGCCACCGTGGCGCTTCGACTCGGTTCGGATCTCTATGCAGCGGACAGTCAAACGCTAGCCGTACTGACGATGAATGCCGCGCTCGCTTATCCTACCGCATGGGGTTTACTACCTGCGCACACGGCGTTGCCGTTGATGCGACGTTTAGTCACCCGTTACGAGTCATTATTTGGCCAAGATAGTATCGATGTGATTGAGCCGCTGCTTTTACTTGCGGAGACGTTAACCGCCTACAACCTGCACTCTGTGCCAGACGAATCAACCGCTGATGCGAGGACTCGTATCCTCGACACGGAGACGGAAATTGCCAGCCTCGCAGATCGGAAGAGCGTCGTGTAGGGAAAGAGTGTAGATCTCGGTGGTCGCCGTATCATTA